>Ga0116124_1001599_pt1 | contig 15922 bp, 12 predicted proteins | sample June2015DPH_13_1_2_FD_89728 | JGI IMG/M metagenome (GOLD analysis project Ga0116124, IMG submission 89728) | Peatland microbial communities from SPRUCE experiment site at the Marcell Experimental Forest, Minnesota, USA - June2015DPH_13_150 | ecosystem: Environmental > Terrestrial > Soil >... | reverse complement strand
CCACCAACCTTCCCAAAACTTGCCGCATTAACATCTACGGTTCCAGTAATGAATGTTCCGAATCCGAATAATGTTGTTATTCCCGGAGTAACACAACGACAGGCTGCATACCTTGTGCAAGCTGTAGTTGCCCCATTACCACAGTTCCCAAAAGACCCGTACGCGCGCAGGTAATTTAAATGAGTATACTGGATTCCATTTATGGAGCGGCATCTGGTGTAGCAAGTGCGATAAGTCAAGCTGTTTCTCCTGTTGTTTCAGCAGTAACAAGTATTCCGGCGGCTGTTGTGAGTAATATATCATCTGGTTTATCTTCTTCTGGTCAGTCTTCATATAATACTGTTTTGGCATCCCAGCCAACGACCCCCAATGGGGAGACATATGTATCAACACCACAACCTGTTTATATCCCAAGCCCGGTATCTAATGCGTTTCAGAGTTTTATATCTCCTGTTATTGCACCCACTATCCCCCCTGTAAGTATTCCATCTGTAATTGCAGGTGAAGGAACACAACCACTTTTATCTTCGCTCCCTCAATATGCAGCGCCACAGACAATCCCGGGTAAAGTACAAGATCTCAACGCAGAAATTCAAGCAGCCGGTGGAACTATCACAGATATTGGTGGAAAATTATATGGCCCCGCCGCAAAAGGATATCAACCAGTTACACCAGTTTATACTACCCCTGCATATCAAAGTTCATTAGCAATTAAAGGCATGGGGGAACCGATAACACAGGAGCAGGAGATTTCTTCTGATGTTACTTCATATGTTCCTTATGGAAATTATGCCCAAACGGAACTTAAAAATACAAAAATTGTGTCTGAACCCACGGGAGATGTTGATATTTATCAGCAAACTCATCCCGGGTCGTCTTTGTGGAATTTGGTAAGTAGTGGGAGCCGTGCTGCATTGCAATCCGGGGCATTTACAGTTGGTGCCCCGGAGACGCCAATTGTTTATACACAGGAAAGTGGTGGGACAAAATTAGCATCATCTGCTAGTGTTTCGGAAGCAGCAAAAATTTTTGCTAATCCGACCAGTTACAGCAGACTTGGATCGGAGGTTTATGGTGGATATGTTCAACCCCTAACCGGAAAAACCGTACAAGAGACAGGGGCGAAATTAAGTACATATGCAAACCCATTGAATCTAGCGAATTTGGTTTCACCCACGGCGGTTAATCTTTTGAAAGCGGAATTGCCCACCGTTTCCCCTCCGTGGAGTATTTCAGCGAGTTCGCCAGCGATACAAGAATTGACAGAGAGTGGATTGAGCGGGGGAGTTACACCACGATCTGCATCTGTTGCAAGTGCAATGCCGACACAGGATATATCCACATTACCCGCACCATTCAAGTCAACAGTAGCAACAACCCCGCCATCATCGGGCGGTGGCCCAATTGAAGTTCTTGCATCCAATTTATTCCAAGGAAAATTACCAAGTGTTGGAGAATTATGGGCGTCAACCCCTATTGCGCGCATAGCATCTAATTGGACTTGGAAAACACCATCTACAGCAGAAGGGTGGGTAAAGGGATTGACTAGTGCCCCCACTGTTGGAACACTTTCAGATCAATACCAAAAAACAACTATACCCACACAGAAATTTTTGGATACCTTATCTATAATTCCGGGCGGGAGTGAAATAAAAGAAGCAGGAGCGGTAGAAGAGGCAGAACAATTAATTCCAAAATTTTCTATGAATATTCAGGATATTGGTAACATCCCGAAACAATATTTCAATGTAGAAGAGATGATTCCCAAATCCAGTTTAACGGGGGTTGAAGAATTAAAACTTTCGAGAGGTGTAGGTGGTGCATTACCAACTGAAGCGATACCAGTCATAGGAGCTGCTACGCTTGGTGGTGGTGCTTTGGCATATAGTAAAACATTACCGAATTTACAGCAGGTGATGAGTGTCCCACCATCACCCGGAGGGGCAACTACCGGCAATGTTTTAACAGATACATTAAATGAAATCGGAGGAGCATACAAAATGGCAAGTGGATCACTTCGTTCCCTAGAACCCGGTGGTAGTATTGGAACACCAGTTGGTGCATTTGCACTTGATAAATTGATTGGATTACCGTTGTCTATAATTTCCCCACTGACTGGTGGTAAAGTGTGGACACCCGGCGCGGATTATATGGCAAAAATGGGATTATCCGGTACAACGGAATCTAAAGAATTTAATACACAACAAGCAAATATTGAAGCGCAACGCCCATTTTATGACGCGCTTGGGAAAACAATAGAAGAACAAAAGACACAGATTGATACTCTCACTGCTGGTAAAATTAATGCGCAGGGACAATTTACTGGAACCGATGCCGAATATGCAAAAATTCAAGCGGTGCAGTCGAGTTTGCAATCAAATGTAGATAAATATAATGCCTTCCAAAATAAAAGTCAGGATGTTCTCACGAGTGGATACAAATCCGGAGCAATTATTAAAACATCGGGGGGATATGAAGTAGCACCAGAAGCAGAGCGACCTTACGGTTTGTTTAGTGATTGGTCGAATAGTGTCCAGAAAATGCTTGCTGGAGCAACACCGAGTCAGTTCGAAACATATGAGGCAAGTCCGGCATTTCAGAACGCGAAGCCATATGTAAACCAAGATATTTTAAATTTGCTTGGCCCTGTGGGATGGTTGGCAGGAGCAACAATTAATAAACCACAATTTGGAGAGGGCGCATATAGGACAATAACAAACCCATCAGAAGTTATTGGTTCTGGTATTCAGGGTCTCGAATTATATGCTGGTGGTGAAGTATTAGGAGCAGTTGGTGGTGCTTTCGGTGCTGCTGAAGGTGTTGCTCCCGTTGGAATCACACAGAAAACTATTAGTATACTTGGTTCACCGGCTTTAAAATATGGGGTGGGTGGTACATTTATTGGATTGGGCATAAATAGTGCCGCCGGTGGGTTTAATGCGGATCTTACTCCCAAAGTCGGAGAGGCGAAATTTGCATCTAATCTCGGAAGTATGACAACAAATTTATATATGATGGGTGTTGGCGCTGCTTCTCCGGGTATAGCATCGCGGGCAGTGGATTATTTGCCATCGGTGGGTGAGGGGGCACGCAGAGTGTATGAAGCGACAAACTTCCCAAATACCCCTGATATTGGTGGTTGGTTAAGGGGAAGGGTATCCGATATATTCACATCTGGCCCGAAAGTAAGTAAGAGCGGGTTGTCGTATGATTATGATGTGACGCCAACTCGTGTTGCGGAGACCGGGAAGGGTTATGAATCGGGGGGTATAAATCAATATCTCGCTTTACCAGAAACAACTACATTTCCTCGTTCTACCGAACCCATTGTGGAAGAGAAGGTTGGGGCGGTTGGGAAAGCGGCAGTGAGTTCTCTCGCTTCAAAAAACATACCTGATATAACAGAGGGATTTACAAGATTGTATAGAGGTGAGACCGCAACGGGAGAAGCAAAAGCAATCCCAGAATGGTTACAACAAACACCCGAAGTGAAATCGACATTAGAATCAACCGGAAGGTGGTTTACAAATTCTCTTGCTGATGCAAAATGGTATGCTAACGAAGGTGTTGGAAAAATATCATATTTGGATGTGCCGACTTCAATTGCTAATAAATATAATGTTGGCAATTTGGGCAACACAGTTTCTGATTTTACCGCTGCTGGCAAAGAAGGATCGGAGTTTTTTTTACCAAAATCTATAGCAGAAACGAAGTTGCCATTGACTCATGACTTGGGCGCAATGTCCACAATGGCAATGGATATTAGCACCGCAAAACCTAGGGTTGGTCGCACCCCCACCCCCGAAGAAATTTCATACTACACTGGAAAGTATGGAACAAAGCCGATGCAGTTGGAGGGGGAACCGGAAAAAGGTAAAATAACATCAGAAATTGGTTCTTTCAATTGGTTGAAAGAATCCGGTATTGTTCCTCCAAAAGAAACGGGGCCAACACCAACATGGGAATCCAGCGCGCTTTCTGATTATCTCGGTCATTATTATAGTGGTCTTGTTTCCGAAGTAAAAACAGCAGGATTTGCTCCCGAATCTTCGGAATATCTTCCACAAATCAGAGCAATGACAGAAGTTGAAAGCGAGAGAATAAGTAAATTGCCACCGTTGGAAAGATATGACATTTTGAAGGGGTTTCAAGAAACGAGTGGTATTGGTAAAGTTCCCGAAGGAATCGGGGAAGTAACTCCGCAAAAAGGTTCTTTGAGGTATCTACAAGAAAAGGGTATTGCATTCTCTCCGCCATCGGAAAAAGATATTATAAATCTTGGCAGAGCGGAAGCCTTAACCAATGAGATATTTAATATTAAAACCGAAGGTGGAAAGGAAATAGTAAAAGCGGAAGAGGGTAAAATAACCCCACGGAAGGGTTCTTTAACTTATCTACAAGAGAAAGGTATTGCATTTTCTCCCCCATCAACCGAAGATATTTTAAGATCAAAACGTGCCGAAGCGGAAACAGAATCTATATTCAAATTAAAAACGGATGTTGTTGGTGCCGAAATAGTTAAACCATCATTGGGAAAACTTGTACCGCAGAAAGGTTCCTTCAGTTGGTTAAAAGAAAAGGGAATAATACCTGCAAAAGAGACGGGGCCACTAGAAACTCCGGAAACTCGTCGTCTTTCAAATTATTTTGGGAGTTATTATGAAGGTTTAGTTAAAGAAGTGAGAGGAGCTGGATTAACTCCGGAAGCACCGGAAATTTTATCTCAATTACGAGCTGCAACAAAAGTAGAAGAGATGCGTTTAAAAAAGATCCCTGTTTTAGAAAGAATGGATATTCTTAAAAATTACGAAGATATGATTAGTGGGGGATCTATAAAAAGTATAGATAAATTAATTCCGCAAAAAGGCTCTCTTAATTGGTTGAAAGAACAAGGTTTGATATCTTCAAAAGAAGCTGGCCCTGAAATAACAACTTCAAAACAAACACTTACTGATTATATGGCGAAATTGTATGATAATTTGATTTCGGAAGTAAAGTCTGCTGGATTAGATCCAAATTCACCAGAAATGAAAGTAAATATAAATGCAGAACTTATAATACGCCAAGAATCTATAAAGAAACTCAATCCGGTTGCTCAATCCGATCTTTTTAGTGGGCGGAAATCGTTGGAGGAGCTGCTATCAAATTCAAATAATGTTATTAATACACGTCGTGTGGTAATCAATAAAAAAACTTGGACAAATAAAGAATTAGCAGAACGATTGAAACCAAGACGATGGCCATCAACAAAGCAAGAAGGTGTTGAAAGTGGTAAAGGTGGGCAGGTTCTTATACAAAAACTTGCACAAAAGGTGGAACAGACTTTAAAACAAGAATCTAAACAGATTGCGAAGCAAGAATCTAAACAAATAACAAAACAAGAAGTTAAGTTGGAAAAGAAAAAGAGGTCTGTGTTGGAAGAAAAATATCAGTCATACATGGTTCCATATAACGTAAGAGATTATGATATGGCCAACGCTGAATTGCTTTCAGAATATCACTTGGCTGCCATACCAAAAGTTGCTTCTCCACTCTCCGAAATGAAATTGGTTGCCACTCGCACAATCCCTACTATTGGTATTTTAAGTCAGCCGAAGCAGGGAGTGGAATTAGAACGCGCAATCAAACAATCACAATTAGGTATTGAAAAGGTAACGCCATCAACAAAAAGTATTTCTGATATTGTGCAGAAATCACTACAGGATATATTAACAGTTACATCTCAAATTCCATCTGTTGAAACAACACAAACACTGGAAGGGGCTACAATACAAATTCCATCAGAAGCAACTATTCTGACACCAGATAGAATTGCCACACAATTACCACGTGTTGCCTCGATTTTAGATATATCGCAGATTCCGGATGTAACGCAAATCCCTGATTTAACACAAAAACCAGAAGTCAAGCAGACACCTATAGAAGAACCAAAACCCAAACCATTAATTCCAGTTCTCCCGCTATTCGGCGGTGGTCTACCTCCGGGAGCCGGTGGTGGAGGGGATCATAAGAGGAGATTTAAACCCCACGAGCAAATTTTCGAATATAACTTCGATCCCTACTCTGCAGCACGCATTACTGCCAAGGCATTAAAGGCGGGTTCTAATGTTGTATTTGGTCAGAAATCTTCGTTGCCTACGTTTTTATTACAATCCACACAAAGACCCGCCCAAGTGCAACAGAAGCCTCCTGTTAGGATGATGGCACCACCGCCAACTCAAAAGAAGTTATCAACACCACAGTTTAAGATGCCTATTATTGGTGTAGCTCCACGCGTTATGCCAAAGGTGTCGTTGCCAAAGTTTAATATTCCTATGCAACAGAGACCCGTCAAATCAGCCCCGCGTGTGGCTATAAAGGTATCAACTCCGCAGTCCGCGCAATTTAAGATGCCGAGTATTAAAACTAGTTCAAACACCGGACTCAAATCAATGTCGTTACCTTCTTCGTTACCGAAGAAGAAAAAGGGAAAGAAGTGAGAGCAATAGAAAGGTTTATAAGTATGAAAGACTACACATATATTATGTTTCGTATTATACAAAAGGTGATTCGTTGGTAAACTCTAGCAAGTTCATGATAAAATTTCCGGGTCAAAAAACATGGATCGGACTCGAAACTTTGGAAGTAAAAAAGTTGAAACCAAATACAATGATTGAGATTAAAGATATTTCTTGTGGAAATAATCACAGGTCACAGGAATATAGCCCGAAAATTGGTAGAATCCCACTCGAACTTGCTAGGTTGAAATATTCTATAGATATTTAATAAAATAAAAAAGTTAATCTCTTTTCTTTCTCAAAAACAATGGCGACTCAAATTTTTCCCAATCTTTGTTGTGTATACTTGAATGCGGGATTCTCATCCGTATACTATCCATAGTGTTCATATATCCCATGCTACTGGGAATCGTAACACCGAGTTTTACGTGTGGTAATATGCTACTGTGTCTTTTTGGGAAGGTTTTCATGTAACCTTCTTCAATTGGTTCCTCTTCCTTTTCATATTCTTCTTGAACTTCTTTTGATGTTTGGCCGTAATGTGTCATTATCAATGCCTCCGACTTAAACTCGTATCAAAACTCTTCAAATCAATATCTCCTTCCCAGAAACCACCCTTCTTTTTCTCTCTACCTTCTAACCCATCGAGGCTTTGTTCCAACCGCGCGCGCATCTTATGCTTGGACGCGCTAGTATAGTCGTGAACAAAGGCATCGAGTTTAAGATCCAAGTGTATTTCATCTATATTATAAGGAATATATATCCCACGTTCACCCACAAACACATAAGCATCTGTATCAAGATATTTCACTTCGGCGTGATATTTATCAACAAGTTTTTGGAACATCGGTATCTTTTCTTCGCGCAGTGCTTTAAGTTCAAGCGCGCGCTTAAGTTCGCGGTCTTCTTTTTGTTTCTTTACCGTGCCCATAGTATAAGAAATTCTGTCTAATAGACCCATATAAATAGATTGTGTAAAAGAGTATTTAAATGTATCTATTAAAAATTATGATTTCTTATTCTTAACTCTCATCCCGAACATCGTAAAATCATGCGGTGAAACCGTAGCATGGATTTTTGGAATAATAGATTTCTTCGTTATGGGATCTTTATTGGGATTATAATTTGTAGAGGGATAAATACTATTCATGACAACCAATGGTATATTTTTATAACCTTCACCCATTCTGGTAATTGGTTTATTGGGTTCCCGTTTCTTTTTCTCTCCAAGTGTAACACCCATGAATGTCATCGGAGCTGGTGCCACTGCGGTTTTTTGCACAACATGTGATGGCGCGCGTGGAGGCATAATTGTTGTTTTCGGTTTCATTATTTGTGGTGTGGCATTTATATTTAAACCAATTCTCGGCATTGGGCCGGACATAGGTGCTCTGCGCGGAACGGGTGCAGGCATAGGTTGTTTAGGTTGATATGGCTGCCGTACCATAGGCACCACCTGTTGCTGTGGAGCGGGTCGGAATAAAGAACCGCGCGCGCTTTGTGGAAGCGTGTTGGGGAAACCAAGAGATTGCCATTTTTGTGCATTGAATCGGTCTGGTTCTCTTTCTTGTGGCGCGGGGATGGGGCGTCGCGGGGTTAATTCTTCCACGGCGGATTTAACTGGCTTTCTAGGGGTAGGTTCTTCAACTATGTTCCCCCCAACTGTGGGTTTATATGCTGGTTGGTATGTTCCCGTTCCCATCTCTCCTTTAAAGACAGATTCGTAGCCCTTCTTTCCCATGCCTCCGCCATATGCAGATTTGTAATCACCGGGTAGAACCTTTTGTTTGGATGTTGCTTTATGTAGTGCAGTTATATCTTCGTCGTCTTCATCTTCAAAATTAAAATCCAAATCATCTTTTAAAGATTTCTTTTTGGATTTGGATTTCTTTTTAGGTTTCTCGTCTCCTTCGTCTTCTCCTTTTCTTTTTCTTTCAAGTTCTTTTAATTTCCTGTCGATGCCTTCTGTATCTTTTACATATCCAGCGGTCTTTTTATTAATAATATCAAGTGCTTTCTTTCCTACTCCGACTGCTTTGGAAATGTGAGGGTGTTTCTCTTCGAAACTATCCTCTCCTGCATCGTATCCTTCATGCCCCCCGAATTCAGTTGCTTCACCAGCAGGCTTGCCGCCTTTTGCTGCTTGCATTTGTCCCGCTTGCTTACCTTTTATACTTGGTTTGGCAATAGGTTCTACTTCTTCATCGGGTTCTGGGGATTTTGTAACTTCTGGATGCTCTTTTATATAATCTGTAAAGTCACTACCAACGAGATTTGCTGGAACTTTTTCATCTACGGAATCAATTTTTACCATTAAACATCCCCTTTAAAAAGGATTCTACCATAGTAGTATCTCGTTACTTAAATCTTCTGTCCCATAATTGTAGTGGTTTCTTTTGCTTTTACACCACCAATGCGAACAACTTTGGGGTCTTCCTTAATAAGTTCCTCGCCGTTCATTGTAGCACCGTGTGAATTGGCGCGCTTGTTGAGTTCATTGTGCTGTACCTTTAAAGTTTCGTGGTATAGTTTCATTACTTTTTACACCTCTTATTATATTTAAATGTATTCGTTCATTGTTTATAAATGTTTCTATTTAATACGCGAATGTTGTAGAAACTATTATATAGTTTTAGTGTTTATGTATATAATAGTTGGGAAATCATGATAAGAAAAAATAAAATTGTAGAAGAAATAGTGGTGCTGCGATGACCCGTCGCCACTACGCCCGCATAATCCTCGCGTTGGTGCTGCTGGTGGGATGTTTGACCGTGATGCCAGTGGGTGCAATGTCTTACGCCATTGTAAAACTGCCAGATAATCAATATTTGGCATCGACATATCCAGACCTTGAAAATTACACATATTCTTATATCCAAAGTATAAAGCCCACATACAATATTAGCCTTATTATAAACACAGGGGATATCGTAGATAACCCCAATCGGGCATACCAATGGCAGAACTGGAAGAATGCAAGAACCTACACTACGATCCCGGAACTTGATGTGGCGGGGAACCACGATCTTGTGGATTATTACGAAGGAAACGGTCTCCCCAACTATACAAATTTCTCCGTAAATACCGCAGCAACATTGAGTGGTGGAGCTATTAATTGGACGTATGTTTACCAGAACTTTGTATTCCTCGGTATCGGGTGGTCGAATGGTGCAACCACATCTGCTTGTCCAAATAGTACGCTTGATGCAGCAGATGTGACGGCTTTTAATACTGCGCAGGCATCAAATCCGACATTAATTCCGTGGTTCCTCGTACACTGGTACATGGAACCGGGTGGTTCTTACAGTAACGCATATCTCGATCAACAGATCCAGCAAACAATGATTCTGCGCCCCTCACTGATCTCATCGGGGCATGTCGGAAATACCGATAGAACACAGAATACAATATGGAATAACACGCCGGTTGTTGAATCGGTTTACAACCAGCAGTTGAACGGCACTCCTCAAGGTAATTATAGCGGGTTCCAACTCTGGCAAGTTACAGTTGTCGGGGGGGTTGTCACAACGATCAACGAGACCACGTTCCAGATTTACCCGACGAACGTAACATGGCCGACAGTTACATATTATACGGGGGGGGGCGATTCGACCATATTCGGCATTCTTATCGAATGTCACCCCAAACCCGATTGCTGCATCCTGTGGTACATATCAGATGAATGAAAATTCTTGTCAAACCCTTTATGATTTTTCAGGTTTCAATAATAATGGCCTTCTCGGAAATTCTAACACACCAAATATCAATTCTCCCAACTGGACCAATAACGGTTTGACCTTCAATGCTACAGCCGATTATGTCCAAATACCCGTAGCAGCAAGCAACGGACTGACAAACTCCCATGGAATGACGGTCGTAACAGTATTTAATTTATCGAGTTTTGCGAATGCCTACACTCTTTATCAACTTCAGGATTCCGAGGGTATCTCTCGGTTCCTAATACAATCCTCTCAATCAACCCAACTCGTCGTGAAAGCGCGAAGTACAGACGGGGACACATTACAAGCCTATACTACCTCCGGGACGATTTCATCAAAAAAGTGGTACGTTCTTGTAGCATGTGTCAATCTCACAAACCAAACAATACATACCAATATATCAGGGATTTCCGATGAAACCAGCCCCACACTTACTTTCGGCCAATCTGCGTTCTCGAACGATCCGGGGGCATCATCATTGGGTGCCTCACAGGGAGGAAGCAATTCATTCAATGGAACTATTGCTTATACCGCTGTCTATCCATTCGTCATGAACTCATCGCAGATAATTACCGAACAACAATACGTCCAGTGGTACCTCTCACAACGAGGCATTACCCTCACAACGGGGGCAACCCCGCTTGTTAATTCTGGATACTCATCATTGCCAGTGAAATTTATTGATTATTCTATCAATGTACCATCGATATTCCAATGGAATATTACACCACTTGACAGTGCGTCAGCAATCTTTGCTACGAATCAAAACCCAATATATACATTTACTTCGGGTGGAAATTATACTATTTCAGAAACCGTAGCAAATGCAGGAGGAATTAACACTACATCATCATGGCTGAACATTACGCAGACCCCATACGTTGCTAATTTTGCCGGATCACCTCTTTCGGGACAGACACCATTAATAGTTACATTTACTGATGCATCAACTGGAAGTCCAACTTCATATCTCTGGAATTTCGGAGATGGGGTATTCAATGAGACACAGAACCCGGTACACCAGTACACCACGCCCGGCAACTATAGCGTAAGCGAGATGGTGACCGGGAGTTTTGGCAGTAATACGCTCACGAAGACAAGTTACATCAATGTATTATCTCCTCCTTACCCCATTGCATCATTTACAAGTAACGTTACGCGTGGCCCATCTCCTCTTGTTGTACAGTTTCAAGATACATCCGGAGGAGGCCCGGTATCAGCGTGGGCATGGAATTTTAACGGGGGAACAGATGTCCAATCCACATTACAAAACCCGGTTGTTACATTTCCCAACACCGGGCAATATACTGTAAATTTAACAGCATCTAATATTAATGGAACATCAATATATATAGCACAAAATTATATTAATGTAGAAAGTAATTACACGATAAATACTATGGTTGGTGTTGAAAACAATATTAACGGTGCGTTTACATTAGCAGGCATTGCTCTGGCATTTATGGGTGTATTAGGAATATTATTGATGGGATATATGCTAAATAGAAAATCCAATACAAATCAAGATATTAAAGCATATACACAACTTATAATTGGATGCGTTGTAGTTGTTATTGTTGGTTTCTTTTTACTTGGAATCGGTATCGGAACACTTGGACAAATGTTTGGGGCATTAGCACCATCATAATTTTCCAGACGAAATATATAAATACTTCCAAAACTTTATAAATGGTAATGGAAGAATTTATAAGTACGATTTCTATACAACACCAGAAAGGTTCCAGTTTCATGGTGAGTATCCCTTTTAGGATTGTAAAAAGATTAAATATATCTTCTCATCAGGAAGCGAAGGTTCTGATTGATGGATATAAGATTATCTATGATCTTGCTCCGAAGAAAGGTGACGAATGAATACCGACCCTCTTACTAATATAATCGTGACAAATATAACACAAGCACCACGGGTTGTGGTTGTAACACCGGTTGCAACAGCGACGCCAATACCTACGGTTGCTCCTGTATTGAATCCGGTGTTTGATATTGCGCCGTTTCATGGGATTCAATTGTTCTGGTTGAATACTATCCCATTGTGGGCAATATTGGCATTTATTGTTGGTGCTTACTGGGTCTGGTATAATCTCGGGTGGATGAGAAAATGCGGATCACTCGCACCTTGTTATGGGTATAAGGATGCGCTTATGGCCGGGTCTATCAATGCCCAACAGACCATTGTGTTTACGAAGTCTCGTAAGTGGTTTATACGGCTTCTCACGTATCATTCCGACGGGATGTTATATTTCCAAGATCTTTTCAAGACTGATATGTGGCGCATGAGTGCATCTTCCGCCGTGGGGACGCTCGGTGGTTTATCTGCAGCGATAACAAAGGATTCTATCGATGAAGTGATTGATCCAGTTGCTGATATTGCCCTATGTAAAGTTTGTGATGATTTTAACCACGGGAGGTTTGGTGATACGCAGAATATGAAACGTGCTGCGGAGGAAACAAAATTGCTTGCATTCACTCGCTTTGACGGAACAGAATGTGATTTTGTTGCAGCGGCGCGCGAAGGGTTGATCCCGGATTCAATAAGTAGTTTTGATGATTATGTTAAGCTCCGCCCCATCTTGGAGAAGATATGGCCGGATGGAGTAAAAATACCGTGTTATTGTTTCTACAATCCATATGATTCTGATAAATTTACACCAAAAAACAGGTCTCCGTCACTGTTTGGTGGTATTATTCTCAAAAAAGCACGGGATTTTGCGGCAGATAACATACCGGATTTATCATTTTGGGACAAAAATGGTATTGCGATGATTTTGATTTTGGGCGGGATGATTATTCTCGGTGCGTCATATTTGGCGTCTAGGTGATTAAAATGGCGGAAGAAACAGAAGTTCAAATACCCACTGGGAACAAAGAAGAAAAGAAATTCTTGACAATGGAAAGAATAATTCTTGGTGTGGGTATTATTGGAATATTGGCACTATTTGGTGTTTTTTCTATAATGAAATGGTCTCTTGTAGATCAACCATTCATGGGAGGATTGTTCAACACATCGTTTTGGAACACGCCGCTGTATATATTCTGTATCCCCATTGTCCTGTTAATGTATTTCGTAGCATGGGCATATTGGGCGCACTTTAAGTGGGATATGATGGCACCTTTCCACGGGCTTGGGGTCGCTATGAGTGGCCACAGCGATGTGGTATTTAAATGTGATTTAAATCTTAATTTTATCCTAAAATCCGAGGCCGGTGCATGTCTCGTTTTCGAAAAGGAAAGATATAATGAGATTGCAGCAGACACGACAAAATTGTGGAACCGTATCAGGATGAAGATACGACCGGTTGACCAGTCGGTGAGTATTGCAAAATTCTTACAGGGATCGTGGGAAACGAACCCGATGGTGAATATCGGGAGCATCCCAACGTCGATTCTACTGGATGCGAATGGGTGGACAAAGGATGTGTCTCCGGAACGAACTGCAATAGCAGCAGAGTGTGATTTATATAACGACACGAATACCAATGGTGATCAAATTCACTCTTTGGCAAAAGCGTGGAAATACATGGATAGTGGGAGAATTCCAACACCTCCAAACGTTAAATTGTATACGGTCGCTCCGTGGATAAGAATTGATAATTCTTATTCAAGTTCACGCAATTCAGCAGCGTGGGGAGGGTTTGTACGTCAGTTGGCAGAGACGCTAGCTGCGTCTGCGGCAAATAAAGGAATGTCTATGACGACGGCTGGTATAGTAGTTTTTATATCTTGCTTATTAATTTCTGGGTTGATGTTTTTGATGAAAATTTGGGTACATGTGCCGGCGAAGTAATTACTTTTTTTTAATTTTTATAAATATATTTAAAAAATTAATTATTCAGTGTCCAAAAAGACGGCTCAACCATCCTCCGCTACCAGTAGGTTGAATTTGGTTGGTTTTGCTAGTTATGCTAGAACGCGTTCTCTGTTCAATATGTGCTGACCTCTCGTTAAGTGACAATTGATTTTCGGTGGAACTTCTTTTCATTAGAATCCGCGAAGCAAGTAACTTTGCGTCTGTGAGTGCTACTTTTGCATTCCCACTACCCTCACTTAAATCCATTACATCAGCTAAAGAACGCCAAATTTTTCTTTGATCTGCGTCACTTAAGAAGTTGAGGATCAGTTGCTCACTAAAATCATTCGAAAGGATAAAATTACTCTCTTCGTTGGTATTGTGGGCCGGAGTAGGCATTCCCTTCACACGCACAAACCTGTCAATATATCTAAAATCTCGTGGAGATGTAGACATATCCCCACCCGGAACAACCCCCGTTCCATCATCGTAAACACCCCCTTCTTGCGGTTGTTCCGAGTTTTCACCATCTGTTAACTGTGGTTGTTCCGGGTCTGCATTATAGTCATCTTGTATTTCATTATCATCTTTAAATAAATCGCGCATAGTCATTGTTGCATCACTTTCCCCCGTCCCATGAAAATCCGGCAGAATTGATTTCTCCATATCCTGAAAAACTCATAAATACAAGAAACGAAGTGGCGCGCCATACAACGTCAAAAAGTGTAACGTGCTCTGATTCCGGATCCGGAGAAATTCTTTTTAATTCAGCAGAAATTGCTTTTTCATGTTCTTTGATTTTATCCAAGTATTCCATCTTTTGAGGGCCGCCTGCTAAAATAACCGCTGTCCGAAGAAGAACCATGCCCGCCCTTACAATATCAACCCTTTGCTCCGGATCCGGTGCTGCAACCGCTGTAACCGTAGCCATTCCTATACTCTTTTTCAAATCCTGTGGTATTGCTGTAAAATTTGGATCTATCAATTTTTTAATTTTATCCAAAATTTCAAAAAATTCTTTGTATGAATGTTCTTCTCCATCTTTTTGAATTTCTACCAATTTTTCGCTATATTTTAGTAACTCTGCTTCTTTATCCATCTTCTCACCTGACATTTTCTATCACCTCATATTTACCTTCAATGCGTCGTATATTCATTTTTCCTAGAATTCGTCCTAAAATATCCGGATGAATACAAAGTTCCGAAGCAAATTCGCGTTGTGATATTCTCGGATTTTTATCAATAATTTCCTGAATATCTCTCCCCTTTTCTTCTATGAGTTTTTCGGTGCGCCTTTCCACTAGAGATTTACCATTTGTGTAATCCCTCTTTCGTACACTTTCTCCGGTTTCAGAAATTAACTCTGCCAACCGCTTTGCTGATTCTTCACGTGCCTGATCATAATACTCAAGAATGTGTTCCGGTGGTTTGAATGATGCCCACAAGTCAAGAACATTGTTGTTGAAATTTAACCTGTGGAGATAAGATTTTCCGCTTGCACTCATTTGTTTTGAATTACCACGTATAATATTAAATCCTGCTGCATGGCATGATTTTGTAACCCAAAAAGATATTTGAACATAATCACGAATAGAATTATCAATCCCCTTAATCTGTGGTGCATTGAGAAAAATACAATTGCGCATTGTTCTCATAGTTGTAAATATTTTTACTGCGTTCTTACTGGTTTTTGTATTCCAATCGTGCGCGCCAAGTGCTGTATTATCATCTATAAGTAAGCATTGGAACTTGTTCTTTGACTTCCTTGCAAGCAGTTCTGATACTGATTGCGCATCATCTAATGAAAGAACATTCTCACGTGGGTCAAAGTAATCTAATGGGTCGCCACCAAGGAGTTTTGATATTTCTACTGATGCGCGCCAGAGTATCCACAGGCAAGT
>Ga0116124_1001555_pt1 | contig 16303 bp, 19 predicted proteins | sample June2015DPH_13_1_2_FD_89728 | JGI IMG/M metagenome (GOLD analysis project Ga0116124, IMG submission 89728) | Peatland microbial communities from SPRUCE experiment site at the Marcell Experimental Forest, Minnesota, USA - June2015DPH_13_150 | ecosystem: Environmental > Terrestrial > Soil >... | reverse complement strand
TGTTGATCAGTATGAAGGTGTGCGTCATCATGCTGCCGCCAGTACCAACCGGATGATACAGGCTGAAGGCGAGCAGCCCGGGATCGGAGAGCACCTTACCATACTGCGGGCCACTCGCTCCCATCCAACCGCGCAGCTGGTCAACGCTGTCTGGAGTCACGCTGACAACGAGAACGTTCATGCCACTAAGCTGCGCGTTCAATCCGTCGAGGTCATGCATCTGCTGCAGGCAGGGTTGGCAGCTTAGCCCTTCGTTAAACAATAAGAGGACGTTAGACTTTCCCTGATAATCAGATAACGTAAATGTCCCCCCTGCGACATCTTGAAGGGTAAAGTTCGGGGCAGTTGACCCAACACCAAGAATTGACCCGCCCGCTTCTCTTGGCGTAAGTGCAACATATCCGATGACGCCCGCGGCGATGATTAGAATGAGAAGGAACGCTGCCAGCTTGGTGTTTGAAGGGCCCTGTGCGTAGTGAACTGTCGTCTTGTACGTATCTAGTTCTCTTTCGGCGGCCAGCTCCCTATCAAGCGTTTGTGGTCTTTGAGCGTTCTGATGCTTTGTGTCGAAATGTTGCGACAGTGCAGCATAAGACACGAATTTTCTATGGCAGCGTTCGCATTCAACCATCGTAATAGACTCCAGTTGGTGCTAGTGCGCCTGGAGGGTTGTCTTAAGTGGAGCGTACACAGTGAACTGCAGAGTCTTGCGTATGTTCAGAAACGAAGGAATGCAATCTTAGTAAAAATTGCACGCCGTAATTCAAAGCTCAGGCGTATTTTGTGGGATTCTTGTCGAATTCTGCCTTGCAGGCAGCTGAGCAGAAATAGTATTTCTTATCGTTGTGGGAAGTGCTGTATTTCGCTTGGGTCTCCGAGACGTTCATCCTACAAATTGGGTCTACTGCCATCCGAATTTCACCACGCTGCATTATCTGGATTGAATATATGTAAGGGTTAGCCTAGAGGCGGCGAACGGTTTTTGTCAGACTGAATGACTGGGCATCTCGCTCCCAAACTGGCCGCCAATTCGCCTTCGAAGGAGTGCCGTAAGCTTAACATTCTCAAGAAGTTGTCTCGTTCTCTGACTCCCATGCCACCTAGAGCTGGCAAGAACAGAACAGTTCCGAAATCCTTCAGGATCGATGAACCGGCCCTTCAAGCTATAGATAAAGACGCCGAATCACAAAATGTAAGCTTGAACACTCTCGTTAATCAGATTTTCAAACAATACGCTGACTACGATCGATTCGCTCGGAAGATCAGCACTGTCAAATTGAGCAGCTCAACCTTCCGGGGCCTTCTCTCTGCCCTCGACGCCGACAAGGTGATTGAAGTGGCCAAGACGTCCGGCAGCGGGGTGCCGCAGGCATTCGCAACTGCTAAGAGCGGACGGGTCGACATGAAGGCTCTGCTTGACCACCTGCGCTATCTTGCTACCTATGCTCACCTCTACGAGATGAGTGAAATGGTGGACGCGCAAGGACACAACTTAACTTTAATCCACGATTTTGGATTAAACTGGTCAATCTTCTTGGTACACTACGTGACGGCAATGTTCGGATTGATAGGGGTAACACCAAAGATAGAGATGAGTGACAGATCAGTATCCCTCACGGTACCCGACGTGTAACTGCAATACACTGTTCTTCTCTGTGCACGCCCCACTTAAGTTCTAAAGTCTGAGAACAGTTCATCTGCGAAGACTATGACAATAAGGACCAGTCAACAAAGTAAGGCCCAGGCAATCTTCTCGCTATTCAACCTAGGATGCATGTCATGCTCCAACATCGTCGAGCACAAATTAAGGAAACTTCACGGCATTAAGCGAGTGACGGTGGATTACGTCACCGATACAGTCCTTGTGGACTTTGATCCCGAAGTTGTTACGACTCAGGCGATTCGGACGCACATGACGAAACTAGGGCAAGCCACATAGGGCAAAGGAGAATAGGGGCCATGTCGACGTCGGGATGGATGGAAGGCATATTTGTTGAAGATGGTTCTTCAGCATAATGAGTTGTGGCGAGGGGTATGACAGGATTGAAATCTCTAAACTCTTTGTCAGTTTTGCTAGTCGCTATCGTTCTGTCCAGCCTTCTCGTGGGAGTACATGCACAAAGCCAGACGATTACCATTGATAACGCAGTGCAACTATTCCAAAGCTACCTGACGAGACTTGGGAATCCGGACTTAGCCCTCCACGAGGTTGAGGAGTACGAGAACAATTTCTACGCCACATACTACGAGAAGAACACAGGCATTTTCGCGTTCCAGATGCTTCTCTGGAAACCCGGTTCTCCTTGGACTGGTGGGATGATGGGTAATGGGATGATGAGCGGCGTTGTGATGCCGGAACCGGGCCCTAACCTGATGTGGAATACAAAGTATGGTGTGATGGGGGGAATGATGGGTATCTACCGGCAAACGCCAACGAGTAGCATGACGGTTACTCCCGAACAGGGGAAGGCGATAGCTCAACAGTATCTTGACACTAGCTTTAGTGGTACTTCAGCTGGAGATGTCGATACGTTCTACGGATACTACAATGTGGACGTATTGTCGAACGGGAACACGTTTGGCATGCTTAGCGTCAACGGGTACAACGGCCAAGTGTGGTATCATAGCTGGCATGGAACCTACATTCAAACCGTCACCATAAGCGAACCGACTCCCGTACCTGAATTCCCATATGCCCTTGTAACGCTAATGATCGGGCTAGCATTGGCGAGCGTCGTGAAAGCTTCACGGGGAAAGGGAACGAGATTTCGAATTCGATTAAGCAGAGGTGATTTCTGACAATGTCAGAGGTAGAAAAACCAACCACCGCCTTCATACTTTCACTAATCGCAGGCATCTTCATCCTACTAGGCGGAGGTGCGATGACTATGTTCGGTTCGTGGAGGGGTAATTACGGCTACGGGATGATGGGCGGCTATGGTGGCTATGGCGGCTATGGTGGATGGGGCGGTATGATGGGACCGGGTTTCGGAATGATGGGAGGTCTTGGCTACGGTTTCGGTTTCCTTGGGGTAGCGGGCCTGATTTTCGGACTCATAGTAATCATCAGCGCTCTCATGTTGAACAACAAACCTGAACAACACTCAACTTGGGGTATATTGATCATAGTCTTCTCGGTGCTCAGCATCTTCGGCAGCGCAATGGGAGGCTTCGGAATCGGCCTCATCCTGGGCGTTATTGGCGGTATACTCGCTGTTACTTGGAAAACACCCACGTCTGGACAGAAGTGACCTGACCCCCCCTACGGGGGGGTAGTCCTCTCCCATCTTTTTCCTAATCGAACCCGACTGCAAAGGTCAGTGCAAGGTTCAAGAACATCGCTTGAATCAGGACCCTGAAACAGGGTCCGAAACGTTGAGTTGGCACCCACATGTATGACTTGATCGTATTGGGCGCTGGTCCGGCGGGCGCATCAGCTGCGAGAACCGCGGCGCAACTCGGGCTGTCGACTCTCTTACTCGAGAAGGAAAAGCTACCGCGGAACAAACTCTGCGGCGGAGGCGTAACGCCGAAGGTCCTCAAATTACTCGACTTAAGCTTGCCCGATGAACTCATCGAATTTACTGCCCAGTCGACACGGATTCATGTTGGCGATAGTTGCTTCAATTTCGAAACGGATCGCCCAATTGTCTACATGACCTCTCGCACCAAGTTTGACTCATTCTTAGCTGACAAAGCTGTGGAGGCGGGCGTGGAACTCAGGGATGGGACGCCCGCATACCGAATTGAAGAATTCGATTCTCATATCCAAGTTAAAACTTCCAATGGTTCATTTCAGGGTAAGATGCTTATCGGCGCTGACGGGATGGGTGGCCCAACGGCGAGTTGCGGGCGGTTCTATGACAGATGGAAACCGCACCAAGTTGCATACGCCATCGAAAGTGAGGTTCCCGTTGGAGAGGGAGGCGTAGTGGACTTCGTTGGCCCCGAATCTTACTTTGACATATACTTCGGCGTCTCCCCCGCTGGGTACGGCTGGATTTTTCCCAAGGACGACCACCTGACCGTCGGAGTCGGTTGCCGGCTAAGCAGGCTTCGCGACGCGCACGCGTTGTTCAACGGGTTTGTTAACCAAATTCCTCAGCTCGCGGGACGAGAAATTCCGAGGCCGCAGGCTCACTTAATTCCGCTTGGAGGCGTTGCGAACGTACCATCGGTTGCTGACAGGATTTTGCTTGCCGGGGATTCTGCGGGTTTCGCCGAGCCCCTGTTGGGGGAGGGAATTTACTTCGCGATCTTGGGCGCACAACTCGCTGCACAAACAGCTGCCGAAGCATGCCAGACCAACCGGTTCGATAAGCATTTTCTGAAGCGCTACGAGCAACGTTGCAGAAGAGCATTTGGAGCCGATTTCGACGTTGCCTACCGTGTAGCCTGCTTCAGCTACCTTGAACAATATGACATGAACCGAGTTGCTAGGTTCTTCTTCTCCGAAAGGAAAGTGCAGGAGTGCATGATTGGATTAATGGATGGGTCGTTACGGTATCGGGACGTCCAAGGCAAGTTGGTGTGGCCTTACCTCAAATACTGCCTCGCCAAGTTGGGGCTACCGTTCTATTCCTAAAGCCGCCCATATACTGAAAGCCCACGCAAGCTATCCTAAGCAAGAGTGCAGAATGATAACAAACTTTGATCGAAATGAGTTCTACAGTCGACAGGTAGTCCTGAGTGAACTCGGCGGAGGCGGCCAAAAGAAACTCAAAGACGCAGAGGTCGCCGTCGTAGGCATAGGCGGCTTAGGGAGTGTTTCAGCACTCTACCTTTCCCTCGCCGGGCTCGGTAGATTAACGCTCGTCGACCAAGACACGGTGGAAATGAACAACTTGCACAGGCAGGTTCTGTTTTCTCTCGACGACATCAGGTACCCCAAGGTGGAAGCAGCGGCACGCAGGATTAGCATGATCAACCCGGAGGTTAAAGTCAACGCCGTCCCAGAGAACTTGGAAGCTGAGAACGTTTCAGCGATTTTGGATGGCGCGGACTGCGTCGTCGACGGGCTTGACAATATGCAGACGCGGTACATAATCAACCGCTACTGCGTAGAGAGGAAGATACCATTCGTTTTTGGTGGCGCAATCGGAATGGAAGGAAACGTAGCCGTATTCAAGAGCCCTGAAACACCCTGCCTCCAATGCGTATTACCAGGTTTGGACGACGCGGACCTTCCAACCTGTGATACTCGCGGAGTCCTGGGTGCAACGACAGGGATTGTCGGCGCCATTCAAGCATTGGAGGCTATCAAGGTCCTTGCAGGGATTGAACCGAAATCCAGAGGCAAACTGTTGATCTTCGATTTCGCGCAGTCAGAATATAGAACAGTGAACCTGAGTATCCGAGCAGACTGTGAAATCTGCGGCGTAAGGCCCACAAGCGTTCCAACCTTCGCCCGCCGGCTGGCCTGGCTGTGCGGCTCCGATACCGCCAACGTCAACCCCGAGAAACCGCTATCGCTCGACTTAGAGAAACTAACCAAAACGATAAGTCGAAACCACAAAGTGCTCTTGACGACGCCAATGGTTATAGTCTTCGACTTCAATGGGCATGAAGTAAGTCTATTCAGGAAAGGGCGAATGCTCATCAAGAACGTGCGAGACGAGGAAGAAGCGCTCCCAATCTCAATTGAAATAGCCAAGTTAATCGGTGTAGTGTGAAGGAATTGACCCTTCAGACTTCTCAGACTTTACCCCCAGAATTGCCAGACCTCAGGCTGTCTGGACGGTCGGTGTTTCTCATTTCGGGTGGAATCGATTCTCCGGTCGCAGCATGGCTTCTGATCCGGAAGGGCGTTGAACCAGTCTTCGCTTATTTCGACAATTACCCGCTCTGCGACCAAGCAGCTGAAGGCATCGCCTTAGAGACTATTAGAAAGGTCTGCGAGCGCGCGATGCTTCGAGATGCATGCGTATTCGTTGTATCACATTCTCTAGATATCCAGGAGATTTTGTTGAAGTGCCCACCCAAGTTTGCGTGTATGCTTTCTAGGCGTGTGATGTTCAGGGTTGCCGAACGGATAGCTGAGCGTGAAAATTGTTCTGCGATTGTTACAGGTGACGCTGTGGGACAGAAAGCAAGCCAGACGCTTCAAAACATCGTGGCGGCAGACTGCGTTCTCAGCAAGGTGCGCGTGCTTAGGCCACTAGTCGGAATGAATAAACTTCAAATCGTGAAATATGCTAAGGAAATTGGAACGTACGAGATTTCGATACGCCCCGGAGTCGCCAGCTGCGGAGTCCCCACAAACAATCCCAGCACCTCTGCGAGGCGGGATCGACTAGAAGAAGTGGAAGCGGCTCTGGACATGGAAGCGATGGTTATGAGAGACGTGGAGAACGCCCGCGTTATCTCTGTCTAGAGTCTAACTTTGGAAATCCTTCAAGACCAGGCTCATAACATCCGTCGCTGCAGCTCGCGCAACCTCTTCCGAACTAACCTTCCGAACTACCATGCGCCCATCTCTTCTGAGAGTGATTTCCTGTCCATTCTTATTCTTCAGCACAACGAAATGCGGTGTCCACATCATCACTTCGTGCTTGGGGAGTGGCTGGCCTTTCATTCCTTCAAGGTCAATGGCTAGAGGCTTTCTCGGGATGGCTTCTATGGAAAGATGATCCGAGCACAATTTGAAGAACAGTGGCATTTGTCTATCCTGAAAATCGGCCACTCGGATCACCACAACTCAAAGCGACTCGTTGACCCCTGGTTCATCTGCAGGTTTATTAGAGCTATGTGCCCCAACGATTAAATCGCCGGGGAAAACGCCGGGGTTGGTCTATGGGTTTGATGCCTATGGCCACCGAAGGCCGAAAGGTTCAGGCGGCGGGCTGCAGTAGACTCAAGCTTGCCGCAACCCGCAGTATAGAAATCGAAAATCGCTGAGGTGGGTTCGATTCCCATCCCCGGCTCCAAGATTTTGTTTCGGTTCCGTTTCATATACGAACATCAACTAGAGCACTAACCGAACTAACTTGCATCTAGACGCGCATGGGTGGCTTGAAGGACCCAGACGTAGACTCGGTCGGCCAGGAGGGTGAGAATCTCCTGTTTCGGAGACCTGCAAGGTGCCAGGGTTCAGGTGTCAGCGCCTTTCCTGGATTCCACTGCGCACGATTTTCTGGGCAAGGGGTATGGTCACCAGAAACGGATGTCATCGTACAATTCTGTACCTTATTTCAGTTTTTTGACATAGCAGTTAGTCGCCGGCGACCAACTGCTATGTCGTTCAGCACAAGAAGCAGAGTGCAATGCAACTGACGATTGGGTGCGATGCACTCTGTCGAGGTGTTGGGTACACCTAATCATTGGGTGTACCCCCCTGGAGGGGGAGTCACTCTTACTTCGCTTGGTGTAGCATGTCACGCGTGACAGTCCCATATTATTAGAGATAACAACCATTTCTATGAGACAGGAATGCGAGAGACGTTTGGAAGATGCGAAGCTGAAGATCAAGAACGCTAGCTCGGAACTTGCAACTCTAACGCGAAAGAGGATGAGGCGATCGCTGCCCCACTTTCACGGCTTTAGTGGGGTCCATAGAATCGTTATCAGTTTTTGTTCGTTGCTTTTGTGGTCCTGGGGGTTGCAGACATAAACGTCCCCGGGCGGTCCAGCAAATTCACCCGCGTATGATGCTTGGGTTTTCTTCATGAACTCGCCCCAACCTTCGGGCAGCTTGCCATATGGACCCTGAAAGACATACCAAGCAACCTTGCCATCAACATGCATCCATGCCGGAAGCCGCCCCACCTGCACGTTAGCGTTAGCGTAACGATCGTATTCCCCGTGAATCTTATCGCACATCAAAGTCTAGATCACAACGGGTACGAACGAGCTAAGAGATATGCGTTATCGTGTGCCTTCAGCTTAGCAAAAGAATGCCTACAATTAAGACCTTGAGTGCATGTCAAGGATCGCCCAAATAACTCGACCCGCAACTCAGTCATTTTATATTCGGTCGTCCCTTCGGGTTATCGGTGTCCAGTTTGTTTTCGCAGCCTGAGATAGAGTATATGAAGGGCCAGCGCTTGTGCAGGTTTGCGACGGTCTCCCCGGACGGTCAGCCTGACGTTGTTCCCGTAGCCTTCGAGTTCGACGGCAAATACTTCTACGTTGGAAGCCACAGCCAAGATATCTTCCACAGTACACGTAAATACAAGAATGTCAGGGACGGCAAGAACAAGGTGGGTCTCGCTATCGACGACTTGCTGTCCGTTGACCCGTGGAGACCCAGAGCAATCAGGGTATATGGAACCGCGGAGATTGTGGAACACAAGGGGATGTTTGGTCCTGGAAAGTACCTGCAGATAACCCCGAAAGTTTCTTGGAGCATTGGCATCGAAGGCCTAAAACTGAAGAAAGGACAATGGAGCCTCAAGACACTTCATTAGCGAAATCCTACAGACCTACCTAATGGTCTCGAAGGCCGCGAAGGCGTTCCCAAAGTTCCCACAAGTGTTTTACGCATGGCTGCTAGTGTGAGCCGTATGAAAGTTGACGAATCGCAACTCGTTCAGCTAAAGATCGACGACAAGAAGAAGTACGAAGACGCAATCACCTACATGTACGCGGGAACCGACCCAGCCGCCGTTCACAAGCCCATAACCATCTACAAGGAAAAGAATGCCAACGCATACTTGGTCGCAGGCCGTTATACGGGCGCCACCGAAACTCACCTAAAATACAAACCATTGAATGAGGAGGATAGGAAAGTCGTCGTCGAGAAACTTGGCTCAGGTAAGGTCATCAAGTTTCTTTCAAACGAGACTACTCCACCTCCGTAAGATGATATTTGACGGTTCGATTTCCAATATCGGTTAACGCTACCGAGGCGCATAGCGGGCGGAACTGATGTCCTGACTTGACCGTTCGTACCTTTGTTCAAAGCACCGTTGCTTTGGTGGTTTTCGCCTCCGCATACGCCCTGATACGAATTGCCCTAGCAGAACTACCACCCCTTACGGTGGCGGCCCTCCGCTTCATTTTGGCATCATCCCTAATCGTTCCACTAACTCTCTTTCATTATCGCGGAAGCACCTCCGGCATAACCAGGCGAGACTGGCCCATCCTGTTTGGCCTATCAATCGTTCAGATATTCATGCCCAATCTACTCCAAAACATTGGGCTCGAGTACACGACCGCTTCGGTAAGCAGCGTCCTTCAGTCAACAACGCCAGTCTTCACTTTGCTACTCTCTTTCACCTTCCTAAAGGAAAAGGTCGGCTTGAAGGAAGTGGCAGGCGTCACGGTTGCGATGCTTGGCGTGATCCTTCTCTCAACTGGAGGGAACGTGGGAAGCCTGGCTGGGTCGGTTTTTCTCGGAAACTTACTCCAAGTGGGAGTTGCAGCTTCCTATGCTTTGTCTGGAATCGTGGGGAAGGCTTTGCTTAAGAAGTATCAACCGATGCTCGTAGTAACGTTGACATTTGTTTTCGGTGCCGTATTGCTCACGTTTTTCGCGGTCGTCTTCGAGAGAAACTTATGGCCCGCTAAATTGTCGAGCGAGGTTATGGTGGCACTGTTGCTTCTTTCTTTCATGTACTGTCTGGGGCTTGTATGCTGGTATGATGTGCTTCAACATACGGGAGTATTCCGCCTCTACGTTCTTCTCTTCACGATGCCAGTTCTGGCTGTTTTGATTTCGGTCATCGTCTTGAGGGAAAGTTTCACAGCCCTCGATATTGTTTTTTCCGGGTTAACGCTGTTGGGCGTTGGCATAACGCAGCTCGGCAAGACCAATTAAGTAGCTTAGTATCACAACAGCCCAACACATATGGGGACGGTGCTGCAGGTGAGCTATGATTCATTCGAAAGCACTGCCGAAAAGCTGGAGCTGAGTGAGGATGAACGACGAACCGCCGCTACATTTGTCCTGCTTAATCCAGACTTGCTCAAGGCGCAGTATCCTGACAGCAAGACGCTTGCCACTGCAGCTGAAGGCCTTCTCAAGAACGGGAATTCAGTTGTAGCAAAGAATCGTTTTGCAAGCGCGGCCAAACTCGCGCTTTACGAAGGCGATCTAGCTTCAGCTAGGGCGTATCTTGAGAAAGCGGTTTCTATAGATGAGGGCTCATCGTATGGCCTCGCTCTGAGCAACTTTGACAAGTTTTCTAAATTTGTTGTCGAATTCTACAGGAGTAAGACTAGTCGCGCGAGCGAGCTAACCTAGGGAAGCTTTCACGCAGGCTAGCTGCGTCCGGTTGAGTACGTTATTGCCGTGACAATGACGCCGACTAGGAAGAGGATTATCCCCACCATAAGCCAGGCCAGCCAAGTAGGCATCAATACCGCCAGCCACTTGACCGCCCCAACGGCTAGAAAAGCGATTCCGAGAACAGAAATCACAATCCCGGCCAGTATAAGCCCAACGACCCGGGCAACTCGCTTTGCCAACCTTTCCGCAGGCTTGGCGATACCGCCTAAGGCTTCCCGCAGCACCAATCGCGCAAGCCTCTCCAACAACGGGGAACTCTCTTTTTCTGGCAATTCTGCTCTACTCGCCGAACCTCGATAATGCGACCCCTAGGGCCATGCCGGCCACGAAAGCGACGCCAAGAGCTAGGACGGGCTGTTCGGTCATTTTCTGAGCCGCTCTTTCTTGAAGATCATCCATTTGCACTTTGAGCTCGTTCAACCGTGCGTCCATATCCTTTCGGAGTTCCTTGACGTACTGCTCGACCTTCTCAGCTTCCCGGATCTCCTTTTTCGACAAATGATTGACCCTCACAATACATGTCAACGAGGTCTCTTGTTTCCACTGGACAGCGAAACGCCAACAAGTAAGCCAAACGCGAAGGCTAATCCAGTCACAAGCAGAGGACTATCCTGCGCTGCTTTCCGGAATTCACGCAATAGGTCCTTGGGCGCCTGCATGTCCAATATGTCTTCGACTTCCTCGTCGGAAAAATCATCTTTCTTTTGTTCCGGCTTTGACATGTAACTCGGTTCTGGTAACGAGTGTTCAACCAAATATGTATTTGCGTCTCGCATCATATCTGCATTCAGCCTCACGATGGCGGAGAGCTAAAGAGCATTGAGGCACCCTTTACCGGAATCATAATCGTACTCAACGCCATTCTGCCGGGACCACGGCGTACTCCTCGCTTGGAAAAGAAGTCCTTGTTCGTGTGTGAATGTATTGGCCAGCGTACACATCCAGCGATTGGGCGTGACTTACTTTAGATGTCTGCGCCTGCGAGTAGGGTCGAGACGTAAGACCAACCAACTCGGCGAGGGAAAACCCTTCGACATGGGCCGGGCCTGTAAATCGTCGCGTATGAGGGGATTGAGGCGTAAATTGAGGCGAGGGTTACCTTCGTTTGGCACCGTTTGGCACCACCCCTTGAAGGGTGTCACCACCCTATTCTCGGACCCTTTCTTGGTGGCAGCCACCCACGCATTGGGTGTGGGACACCCGACCACTTGGCATGTCTGCGCCGGAGCAAATCGTGGGTTGATTTGGATAAATCAGCCCACAATTCAATGACTGGGTGTGATACACTCTAAAGATGGTCGGTTTAGGCGTATGCTTCGCCGTGCTGGGTCGTGTAAGCCAGCGTCCTCTTTCTTCGGGCTGACCTTTTGGTGCGCTTCGATTCGCAACTTGCCCATGGCGGCCGTGTCTTCAGGTGTTCCTTCGTGCTCGGTCGGCTATGGCGTCCGCCATTTCTGATAGGCGGGCATTGCCGCCCAGATCGTAAGTTACTTTCTTTCCTTCTGCGATAACGTCTTGTGTCGCTTTGAATATGGATTCAGCTTTTTTCTTCTCGCCCAGGTACTCCAGCAACCAAGCTCCCGCTAAGACTGTTGCTGTGGGATTTACCTTGTCTTGGCCCTTGTATTGCGGTGCGCTTCCATGGGCCGGTTCAAACATCGCATAATCATCTCCGAAGTTCGCGGAATATATGCATCCAATACTACCTACTAAAGCCGAAACTTCTTCTGAGATTATGTCCATGAAAAGGTTCGTTCCGAAAATGATGCTCTGATTGAATCGCTGCGGGTTCTTGATAAGTTGCTGAGCAAAATTGTCAATGAAGTATTCTTCCAAGCTGATGTCGGAATAATTCTTGTGGACGGTTCTCACCGCATCCATGAAAAGCCCATCCGTCTCTTTCAAGATGTTCTGCTTTGTAATGACGTAGCACCTCTTCCATCCGCGGTGCTTCGCTTCTTCGAAGGCTCGTTTCGCAAGCTTCGTGCTTGGTTCGCGTGTGATCTTTCGAAATGCAATGGCAACGTCATTCGATAGTCTGTGCTCTATTCCTGAGTAGAGGCCTTCAGTCGCCTCACGAACACAAACTAGCTCGACATTGCCCAGCGGCCGCTTGGTGCCCTCAAAGGTTTTCACGGGACGAATATTCGCGTAAAGATTCTTCCGTTGACGGATACTCACCGCTACACTGCGCGGGGTATTGGGGCCAGCAGGAGTTGTGGTTGGGCCTTTCAAACATGCGTCTGCGGAGTCGATTATCTTCCAGCTCTCGTCTGGAATTAGCGTTGTTCCACCGTGAGTTTGCCACCACTCGAATCCTGCATCACATGAACGAAAGTCCACAGTTGTGCCAACGGCTTTGAGGATCTTCAGGGTGGCGTCAATAAGTTCAGGGCCCGTTCCATCCCCTTTTATCAAAGCGACGGTTCGAGGCAAAGATCATCGGTGCGCATCGAGCGGGGATGATAGTTAAGTGTTGTTTTGCAGGCCATGTAATTTGGCTGGCGGGCGGGGAGGGATTCGAACCGGCGACTCCGTGCCGCCTTGCGGCACTACGTCCGCTTCCTTCGGAAGCCCTGACCTCAGGCCTTCTGTCATTGCGCTTCACAGCATTTTGGAGATAGTGTTGATTAGGTTATGAATTGTATGGGGTGGGTTGAACCCCACTCTATGGCCGGTAACGGTTGATGGAAAGTTAGGTTATGGTGATGGCTGACTAACGTCGCTTTGAGTGGCGTTTGATGGTGAACGCTTCCACCGAGAGAACCCCTAGCAAAGACAACAATATGACCCAAGGTAGAAGAACACTGAACCCGACGCTAGGAAGCATTACTCCGCCGACCGGGGTTTGATGCACAGCTGGGAACGTAGCTGGTTGCACTATCACAGTTATCGATACGGAGCTAAGAAGGGTGGGGGCAGCCTGAGGGACTGAGATTGCGCTGGGACCGATTCCGCCAGACGAACCAAACTGGATTAGTGAAATTGCTAGGAAACTGGGCTTGATTATGTCTGGCACTAGGAATGAGAACTGAACCGTCACTTGGTATGTTCCCGGAGCGGCTGACGATGGGACACTGACGGTCAACGTGAACTGCTGACCGCTACTCATAGGACTGGGCAGGGGGTTTGGATTAGCGGAGCAAGTTGCACCAACAGGAAGACCACTACAACTAACCATAGGGCTTCCAATGAATGGAAATCCACCGAGGTTGACTGTTATCGTTGTCGTTCCTGATGAACCAGCAGTAACCGTCAAGCTGCTGGGATTCGCAGAAAGCGAGACGCTAGGAGCAGGGTTGAGGGCTATGCCAGCCTCCGCCCAATCCGCTATATTATTGAGGCTTGCTGGGAAGTTTGTGGAGGACGACACGCCAGATGTAGAATACTCAGCAAACGCAAGTCCACTGCCGGAATTGTCGGGGGAGAGAGTGAACCCAGTTCCAGCCGTAGCGGTATTTCCAGCATTGTTTGTTCCTAGCATTCCAAAGAGGAAAGCCCCAGTTGGGAAACTGACCATGAAGGATGTAGAGAATGAAGCGCTAGTATCGGTACCCATAGCTGTTGCCGCTCCCGCGGTCGTCACGCCTGAAACCTCATAGACGTAGATATTGTTGGAAACATCGCCGCTGAAGGTCGCCGTGACAGTATCCGCCCCGCCCGAAGAAAGAGTTGCGTAGAAGATGTAAGCAGTATTCCCGGTACTCCCGAGTGAAGTTACGGCTTGAGTAAATGAAGAAAGCAAGGAGTCGCTCAGGGTAGAAACCGTAACCCCTGCAGCGGCATTCACGCCTACCACTACCACATTTCCACTAACAACACTGGATAGGAACGGAACCGAGAGTGATGTGCAACCGCATCCATTGTTATTCTGTTGGACTAGGGTTGATGCGGCGTGAACAGGCAGCGGCTCCAGAACGAACAGAAACATGAACAAGACTAACAGTAACCCAACCCCAACCATTCCACGTCTCATGAAATCGGCACCGAACGCAGAGGTCGATTTCTGAACTTAATAACACTATTCGATAGGTAGTACGTTCTGTTCTGGTTATGGTCGGGAGAATTGGAAATTTACACATAATTCGGTTGGAAATATAGGTTAGGTAAGGTAGATTACTCTGGGCCTGCGGCCCAAACGGTTTTGTCTTATGCGTGCACGTTTCGTATATGGGAAAGCTCATTTCAGGTCGTTTCGATTATTCTAATATGCTTCCGTAACTACGCACTGTTCGGATTCCAATGGTCAGGCTGACACTTCGCAAGCATCTTTTTGGGACGGTCTATATCATCGGCTCTATTGAGTTGATAGCCCTTGGACTTTTTGTTTACTTTACTTTCCCGAGGTCGATTCCATTTGATATTGCGAAGACTGCCTTCGAGAAAATAATTGATGTTGATACCGCATTGCTTGGGTTCACAGGCGTTATTGTTGCTGTGTCCATACAGACCTGGAAGAAACAATACAAGTATTCTCTGGCGGTTCTTGCAGTAGTTGTTGCGTTTCTCCTCGTTTCGCTAGTAAGCTCTGTTGGAGAACTTGTCGTAGGGACTCCAGTTGGTCCAGAAGCCTTCGTTTTTCCTTTGGCATACCTAATACTTGGCATCACTTTGCTTTTCTATGGTTTGGCCAGAATTGGTTTGCCCAAGTAATTCGAGTATCCCTGCGGAGAGGGTATGCCCTTTCTCTAGAAAACTGGCGAGTAAGGGTACCTCAAGTATGCCCTAACAGCCCTATTATGAAACTGTACAGCCTGCCAAGTAAGGCATTGAGAAAACCATCGCGCCCCAAATGGGCCTAACAGCCCAACCGCCAGAAATATGAAGAAACATAACAACTAGACTGATACAGTACAGCGCATCCTTGCGCAACACACACCCGCTTGTTGTGGCGGGCGGGGAGGGATTCGAACCCCCGACCTCAGGCTCCGGAGGCCTGTGCCCTATCCAGGCTAGGCTACCCGCCCGCGAAAAATGAAGACGCTCTATCCATGTATAAGCATGGCACAACGTGGACCACGTCTCCGAAAATCAATTTTAAGGCGCGCGACTCCTTAGCGATGAGACTGAGGACATGCCAAAACCGGATAATTGGTTGCCTTGGTGAACGTTCTCCAACAATTCAACGATGAATGCGAGACAACCCTACGCGCCGGGTTGGAGAAGACATTCCCTGAATGGGCAGGAAAGATTCCTCGCCTGACTACACCCCCATCTCTCGAATTCGGGGAATTGACGTCTTCAATTGCACATGAAATTGCTCGCCAGAAGCGGGTTCCGCCACAACAAGTTGCCCAAGAAATCTGCAACTCTTTAACAATAAGAAAGAGTTCGCTCTTAGCGAGCGTCGCCAGCGTTTCAGGATACGTGAATTTCAAAATAGATTACAAAATCGCCGCGCAGCAAATTCTAGGAAATGCGCTACATGAAGACGCGGTTTTTGGCCTCGAAAAATCAGACCACCCGGAGAGGGTGACTGTCGAACATACGAGTGCTAACCCAAGCGGACCACTTACTATGGGCCATGCTCGAAACGCTATACTTGGAGATGTGCTTGCACGCCTGCTGAGGGCGAGAGGACATTCAGTCAACAGGCGGTTCTACATCGACGACATGGGACGGCAAGTGTCTATTCTCGCATACGGCTACAGTCTCCTCAAGGAACCTGATGCTCAAGGCAAGGTAGACCACTGGTTCGGCCGCCTCTACGCCTGCACGAACTGCGCAGTCCAAATCGAAGCCACAAAGATGAAGTTGAAACAAATTGGAAACGATCCAAACCACAGCGAAGAAAGAGCTAAGCTTCAGCGGAACCTCGACGAATGGGTAGGTATCGCGGCGGAACTCGAAGCAACTGACCAAGAACTCTTGGCACGAGTTGTGAAAGCACTTCGGGCAGAGCCAGACCCCGAGAAAGCCATCCAGAATATCGGACGCAAATACGAGCAAAACGAGAAAGAAACCGTTGCTTTGGTTAGAAAAGTTGCTGAACTATGCCTAAGCGGAATCAAGGCTACCTTAGCCGAGATGGACATCACATTTGACACATGGGACTGGGAAAGTGAGCTACTTTGG
>Ga0116124_1001515_pt1 | contig 16618 bp, 20 predicted proteins | sample June2015DPH_13_1_2_FD_89728 | JGI IMG/M metagenome (GOLD analysis project Ga0116124, IMG submission 89728) | Peatland microbial communities from SPRUCE experiment site at the Marcell Experimental Forest, Minnesota, USA - June2015DPH_13_150 | ecosystem: Environmental > Terrestrial > Soil >... | reverse complement strand
GGGGATCGAGGAGTCAGTTGGGGCACGGTGGTTGAAGACTGACATCTATGCCTCAGCCGAGCGGCAAGGAATCAAACTACCGCAGATCGTTTGGATTCCACTCGGGCAAGGCGAGAAGAACGCAAAAGAAAACAGGATTAAAGGACTTGTTCCGTTGTACAAAAATCACCGTCTGTTCTTTGCAAGCAACATGCAGACGGAGGTGGAAGAGGTCATTCGAGAGTTCATTTCGTCTCGCGGAAAGCGAGACATCCCCGACGCTATTTCGCGCTTCGTAGAATATGCCCATCAAGGAAGTCGGACGGAGGATAAGAAAGAGGCGATTGATCGTCGGCGTCAAGCTAGGGAACAGGCACAGTTTGATATGATTTTTGGTCAAGGTGCATATGCTTACGTTGAGCCGCCTGCGCCGGTTGTTGAGCCCGAGCCGGAAGACGAGATTGAGTACGATGAAGTGACCGGTCTTCCGATTGGAGATTTCTATGGCAGTCAGAGATACTGAGGGGAGGCTGTATGGTTGCTCTTTTTGTAGCATTTATGTTCTTATTCTTCGTATTGCTTGATGCCATAACATTGAAGGTCAAAGCTTATAAAAAACTGAAAGCAGGGGATGAAATATGTGATGTGAGATTCGTTCCTGAATTGGGCTTTGTCATGGCAGACGGTGGTAAGCCGTGTGAGAAGAAGAAATAATAAAGAATGTTTTTGTGTTTTGCCCCGATTACCTTTAGTGGCAGGGGCTTATCCCGAAGCCGATTGGGTTAATAGCGGCGAATGTGGGGCTAGATTGCCCTAACAATTTAGCCTCATATATTCTCTTTAGGGAGGGAATATGAAACTTTGTACGAAGTGTGGAAAGCCGGGGAAATTTTGTCATCGTAAAGGAACGCGAGACGGCCTAGAGTATCAGTGCTTGGTTTGTGCGAATGAACGAAAGAAGAAGTTTCGTAAATTGCATAGACAAGAAACGAACCAATATCTTTATGATTATAAATTAAGAATTAAGATAGAGGTTTTGACGAAGTACGGAAAAGAGCAACAGCTTTGTTGCTGTTGGCCTGAGTGTGGTATAACTGACGTTGATTTACTCACTCTTGACCATATAGACGACGATGGTGCCGAACAACGGCGTCTTGGGGAGCGAACGGGTAAGGCTCTTTATCTTGAATTAAGAGTAGGCGGTTATCCAGAAGGTTACCAGACACTTTGTTGGAATCATCAATGGAAGAAAAGACTTGAACATTTGCGAAGAATGGCCGGGAGATTGTAATGGCTATAATTAAAGATCAAGCTCCGAATGCACCAGCCCAAGTCTCAGTAAAGAAAGTTAGCAGTAGCGGAGAATGTGATAACGAGACAGCTCTTGCAATAGTGCTTAAAGATATTCGGAATGATGAAGCCTACGTTTCGGAGAAGATGTGGAGTTTGCGTTGGAGGGAGATTGACGCTTTATACCAAAGTCCCAGACCAATTTCGATGTGGGAGGGCACCTCGACTCAAGAGGCCAATGTACAGTCGTTCTTGGTTGCCAAACATACTAATAGCATAGTTCCAGCCGTAATGAATGGTATATTCTTTCAATCGCCATTCTTTCTTTTGAAAACAACTGCTGGTACTACGGAAGAAGTGATTCGTCAGAAAACCACGATCTTCTCCGCGATGTTTCGCGAGATGGAGTTTGAGGAAGCGTGTTGGGACGGTTGGTTCTACACAGTGCTGTTTGGCACTGCTGTTTATAAGTGGGGAACTAAGGTTTACCAAAAAGAACGTCCACAATATCGACGCCGGGGCGATACAGCTAAAGTTCCTATCGGTGGACGGTTGGGATTCGATCAAAACATTGAGACTGTGGATTATTCTGAGATTGGCGTGAAAGACAATGTTCAAGATTACTGGTGCCCGTATCTTGAGCATATTCCTAATGAAGAGGTGTTGGTTGATTGCACTCTGACAAAACCGGACATCCGAAAAGCGAAGCATGTGTCTCATATTCGATACATGACTGGCTACGAGTTGATCGAACTGTGCAAGGAACACCAAGTTGAAAACGCCAAGGGCGAAGTTACTGGCATGGAAGAAGGATGGTTCATTCCAAGCGAAGCAGAAATTCGCTCATGGTTTGAAGAACCAAAAGAACCTGTAGAAGCCCCGACCGCTCCACTTGCGAATATGGGAGCGGGAGCAATACTAACTCATGCACGCGAGGAACAGGTAGTTCAAAAAGGCGACCCACTTGAAAACGTGTTGCGGGTTATCGAGCATACGACTTCAAAGCGCATCACCATGGTCGTGCAAGATAAGATGGTTGTGCGTAATAGCAAGAACCCATGGGGTCGCATCAATTATCTTTCATCGCACTGGTGGAAAATTCCACGCTCGTTTTGGTCAATGGGCATCGGCCACTTAGCCGGGCAAGAACAGCGTGTTGACCAAGGCACGCGAAATGCCGCTTTGAATCTGCTTTCGATGGCGGTCAATCCGCCGATGCTTCGCGCATCGACGCAGAACCAGCCGGGTCAGAATATCAGGTTGCGGCGCGGTGCGGTCATTACAGTTGAAGGGGACGACGTTCGCAAGGGGTTCGGCATTATGGAGATGCCGAAGATTCCGGCGGAGTTGTGGCCGGTACTTCAGAATGCTAACCAATCGGCAGAAGAGGCAACAGGAGCGGATCAGAGGCTTTCTCAAGGAAACACTGGTGGTGCTGGTACTAGCATGGGCCGTACTGCTAGTGGTGCTATTCAGCTTGCTTCTGCTCAGTCAAACCGACTGCAAGGTCCGATCAGCAGATTCGTTAAGACTGTGCTTGAACCATACATCTATCTTCTTGACGAACTGATTAACGAAGAGATGCCCGAGAGGCAGATGAAAGAAATCTTGGGCGATGAGATGGGAGCGGACTACAAGAAAACGTGGGACCTCGCAAAGTATCTCAACGGTCGTACAAAGTTTGAAATTCTTGCTGCGCAACACATTGCTGCTAAGAAGGGGATGGCACAGATGCTTCCTTTGCTTAGTCAGATATTTGAAAATCAGCAATTGCTTGCTCAGCTTAATAAGACTGGCTGGACGATTGACGCGCTTGAGTTGGTTTCGATGTTCATGGAAATCAGCGAATGGTCTAACCGCAAAGACTTGGTGCGTAAGATGACACCACAAGAAATTCAATTCCAGATGGGTATGGCTCAGGCTGAGAAGGGCCAGATGGCGAAGGTCCATGGTCAGATGGCTATTGACCAGAATCGTGGTAAGATTCAGTCTGACATCAATAGCGAGAAGAACGACGCTAGGGCAACAGAGATCGTACTACGGCGTGCAATGGAAAGTGCGTTGCAGCCTGAAATGCTCACCGGAGCGGCAGGCGGAGGATTTGGCACTGAAGAAGCCACCGGGATGTAAAAGGTTGTGTCATGGGAAAAAGGTGGGAGAAATTTAAAGAAATAGTAGACGGCGCTGTGAAGGGCATGACGATGGCGGCTGGCATTCCTGCGGAAGACGAGCCAGAGCAACTTGAGCCTATGCGGTCGTGGAAGATGGAGATGTTGAATGACCGCCAGCGTCAAGATTTAGAGGAAGTTGTCAATCTTCCGGGATACGAAGTTCTTCGTGATCTTTACGAATGTGCTTTGGAAGGTTTCATTACAAACCTCGTCGAGACCTCTCCCGAAGATTGGGAGAAGGTGCGTGAGCGTCATCGGCTTGTTCATGCTGCATACTTATTTAACAAGAGCGTGGAAAAGCAAGTCGCTGTTTACATGAAGATGGCCGAGGCTGAGAACGAAGAATTGCGGGTTATGAAAACTGCATTGGCGCAGCCTGTTGGAGACCCTTTACAGAATATCAAAGTTCTTAACAAAGTACTTAACCCAATTCATCAAGAAGAAGCCCCTCCTCCGTCAGAAAAAACACGGCTGAGGGCGACGAAGAGCATCTTACCGACTCCCATGGATGAAATGCTTAGTGGAGAATAACATGAATTACGGAAAGCCAGTTGACGAATTAGTGAAAGAAAACGCGACGAAGGAAGCGCCGTTAGAGTTTGACGGAGACTGCGCACCTGTGCGGCATGTGGCTGCGAACGTTAGTGGGGTGCAAGCAACCCCGCCAATTGACCGAAAAAAGAATTACGAATTGAACTACCGATGCTCTAAACCGGGCGGAGGTTGTGAGGCGTAAGAGAGCTAGTAATATCGCTGACGAATAGGTCGGCGTAAATTCATTAGGGCAGAATGGCCCGAAGGAAGTGACTTATGGCAGAACCCGGTCAAGGCAGTCCAATGGACCGCATGACTTCTGAAAGGAACGTTGAACAGGCAGCGCCTTCCAAGGTTCCAGCAGCGCCACTATCAAGTGTGGTTGCTCAAGATTTGGAAGATAGACGGAGAAAAAGACAAGCGATGATAGATCATCAACCATTCATTGGCAATGAAAAAGGTGATGATTTTATTCCAGACCCAAGTGCTCCTACGCTTGAGCCGATTAAGCCGACGCGGGAAGTTGTGCGTGTTGATCCGATGGCTGTAATGGAGGGCCAAGAACCGGCACCTCCGGCGGAAACTCCCGCACCTGTGCCCGCAGAACCAGCGCCAGCACCGGCTCCGGCCCCTGTGCCAGCACCTTTGCCTCCACCCCCGGCTCCGAAAGAAGTCGTGGTTGTTGAAGAGTGGCAGGCGACGGACGAAGCTGGCAAGCCAGTGGGACCGCCAAGCAAGGTGTTTGGAAAAGGACCTACTGAGGCGGCAGCGTACAAGGACCTTGCCGAACGGTTGAAGCAGTTGAACATCATTGCGGCGCGGAAGATCAAAGAATACCGCGACAAGTACCGCAGTTACGATCAAGAGTCGCAGAAGCTTACTTTCGAGCCTGCTGCGTTGACCACCGAGGACAAGGTTCGTATCGCTCGCTTGATCTCGGACCCGGAAACAATCGTCGAAGGATATGCTGAATTGTACAGGTTGCAATTCGGCGAAACCGTCGAACAGACGCGATCACGCCTCGCCCGCGAGCAGGATGCGATTTGGGCTGCGCGTGCTACGCAAGAGACGAACAAATTTTTGGCTGAACATACTGACTTTCCAGTCAGTCCTTCAGCGAAGCAATTGATGATGGACGAGATCACGAAAAGGAAAGATGCGGAGCAGGCTGAAGGCAAGTCGTTCGGCTGGACCGCACACAATCTCGCTATTATCTACGACGATCTTGTCGAGCGTGGTGTTATCGTTCCGCGCTCAATCGGTAACGAAGTTGTTACCACAACAGAATCAAAAAGCATTTCAGAGCCGACACCCGGTGCCCCAATAGTCACCGAGCCTCGGGCCTCTCAGGAGCCAGTGGTCGCGCCTTCGGCACCACCAGCGCCTCCTGCATCTGCCCCGCCCGTTGCCAATACAACGGAGTCGCAAGAGAACCTCAGACCGAGGGGAACTAAATTCGCTGTTCTCTCTACCCAACATGGTTCGGGAACCCCGCCGGTTGGTCAGAGTGACGACGATGCGTTCCTAAAGGAAGTAAACGAGATGCCGCTTGAGGTCATGAAACGGCGAATTCGAAGTGATCGTCACTTCGCGGATCGCTTGAACAAGATTAACCTCAGACGCACTTCGTAACCACGAAAAACGTGGTTTGAGAGAACATCACCATGGGTAGCTATTCACCCACTTCCGGTCTGGTAAGCAATTTGCCTCAAGCGCAAGCGACTTACTTTGACCGGGACTTCATTCAGAACTTGAAGCAATTAACCCCGTTCTACCGTTGTGTTGAGCGCCGGGAATTGCCTCCGCAGTCTGGCCAAAACCATCGGCTGTACATGTATGCTCCGGGATTGGGAGTTGCCTTCACGACTTCCACGGCCTCGGAAGGTACGGTAGCCTCTGGTAAGGCTCCGGCTGTGTCAACTGACAGCGCCGTGATCGGGCAGTACGCCGATAAATAACATTGTTGGCGTTAAATTCTACTATATCCGTCAACGGCTTTTGAAAGGAAAGCAGAGACGGAGGAAAGACTCATCATGGAACGCAACGCGTACTGTTATGCTGCGGGCATACTGGACGGTGAAGGAACAATAGGAATATACAGATGTAAAAAAGGAAAGGCTGTTTTAGATTTTAAGCTGTGTATTCATATTGCAAATACCTCGTTGAAGTTGATGCGTTGGCTCGTGCAAAATTTTGGTGGCAACTATTACCAAAATAATGGCGGTTACCAGAAAAAAAATCCAACATCGAAAACTCTTTATGTTTGGGTGATTTCTGGTTCTAAAAATAGGGAAAGATTTTTACTTGGAATTATTCCTTATTTGCTGCTTAAAAAAGAACAGGCTAAGGCGGCATTAGAGTTCGTTAGATTAAGTGGAACTCGATGTCCCGAAGAACGACAAGGGCTTGTTGAGCGTTGTTATAAAGCTAACCATCAAGATGAGAATCCCCAGAGGCCATACGTAGAACACAACGTAAGTAAGTTGTGAAGATATGGTCCGAACTGCATAGTGATATGCAGAGCGTCCCTTTGGAAACAAAGAGGGCCTAAACAAATTTGTATGTTAACGTGTCAGACTACGCTCTTGAGACCGCAATCGACCCTTGCGTTGAGAACTTGGAACGCGAGATGGCTTACCGATTGGCCGGTACCATCAGCACATTGGTCCGCAATGTCGCGGACGGCGCGAGCGCCATCGACAGCACTGTGTATCAGCCAAAGGCTTCGGGATCGCCTCTACAGCGTACCGACCTGACAGCGATTACGCAAGAACTGCGTCAACGCTCCGTGTTGCCTTTTGATAAGGCAGCGAACCGCTTCGTGGGAGTCATCACTCCGCTAGCGATTGGGGATACCTTGAACGACGCCTCAGCGCAAGGATTGGTTGACATCTACAAGCACACCACTGAAGGGCTGGACCGCCTGTTGGAACTGCCCGGCGGAGACGGCAAGGACCATGTTGTGCCCGTGCTTGAGTTTGGCGGAATGCGATTCTACGAGTCGCCTCTCGTCAAGCAAACAGCGGACTACGCCTCTGGCGCTTTGACCGCGTACCGTACGTACCTTTTCGGCCATCAAGCTATCGTCGGGATCAGCTTGGGCGTTAAGGAAAACGCTCAGATCGGCGAAGGCGATTGGTCCAACATGAAGATTTGGATCATGAAGCCGACAGAGCCTACGGTCGGGGACCCGACCCGCGTGATCGGTGGGTGGACTTCCTATAACGTCAAGGTTGTGTTTACTTTGCCTCCTGACACTACGGGTCGTCTGCGATTCATCGACGCGACTTCTTCATTGAGCTAAACTCACCAGCCCAAAATCTTGGCATAAACGAATGGCCATTCGTGAGTTCCCAAACCAAGGCTAGCATGGCCATGCAGGTCTTGGCTTGATTGATGCAGAGTGAATGGGGCGTTGCCCTAGACTTCGCCCCATCACAATTCTTCTAGGGAGAATACTATGCAAAAATATGTAAATGGAAGAAGAACGGCGGAATGGGAAAAAACATACCGCAATTTTCCAGAATGTAAGAAGCGCCGTAAAGAACAACAGGAAATGTTGAAAGTCGAAGTTCTTGCACATTATGGGGTAAATAATACTCCTAACTGTGTCTGGCCCGGATGCACCGTTGACGACGTAGATATGTTGTCTCTTGACCATATTAACGGTGGAGGGACGCAGCATCGTAAAAGTGGTGGTTGTAACGGTGGAGTTATTTTTTATAGAAAATTGCGTCGTGCTGGCTATCCAGACGGATACCAGACGATGTGTTTCAATCATCAATGGAAGAAGCAGTTAATGCTCCTCCGGGAGCGTAGTTAAAATCTGAAAGTACCCGCAGAATGGCGGGAGAGGAGAGTATTATGGCTACAGAGAAAAATATTTCTGTGACCGCGCAAGACCAGATCGACCAGTTGGCAATTGAATCTGCGCAACTTGAGAAAGAATTGGCAAAAGCGAAGTTGGAAGCGCAGATGCTTGAACTGGAAGATTTGAAGGCACGCAATGCAGAATCGAAGCAGCGCCGGGAGGCGTTGCGCGTCAAGTTGCAAAACGCCCTTGAATCTGACGCCAGACGGCGTGAGAACGAGGCGCGAAAACAGGAGTGGTGCAATCACTCACAGGGTGGAGAAGGTCTTGAGGGGCTGTATCAAGGTGAAGGCGTTCAGACTACTTTCCAATTAGAGACTGACAGCCTTGGTAAGCAAAGCTACCGATGCATCCGTTGCGAAAAGACGGTTGCTCAGGCAGATGACCCGGTGGAGTTCGCTCGCATTAAGAAGCTCCCTCACAGGGGCCTACGGGGTCCTGTTCCTGTGCTGTTCAAGTTTACCGACGCTCGTGGAAACACGGTCGCGGTAGCCTCGGGCACACTCACTCCTGTCGCTGCGTGATTGCCTTACTACAGCCCCCCATGTGAAGAGCATGGGGTTAGAGGGGGCTACGTGAGTGGCCTCCCTTATGATCTTCGCAGGCAGGAGCACCATGGGCAATAGCACTACGCGACTTCAAGATTGCTTGGACTACTGCCAGAGCCTTGCTGACCTAAACAGCGTCATTCCGGTTTCTGGCTACTCAGTCAAGCGTGTTCTACTCACCGCTAACGCTGTCATGAAGAAGTTCCTTTCCTCAGCGTTGAAGTGGTCCTTCAATCGAAAAATCTTTCCCATTGGCATTACGAACTCGTGGCAACAAGACTACGCCACAAATCTAGTTGATGTGGCCTTCCTTCAAGACGGCTACCTGCTAGAGATCAACAACACAGCGAATCCTCGCCCGATCTGGCCCTTGGAAGTGGCGCAGAATATCTCTGAGACAACCCACCAGTACGGTCGGCCCGGTCAACTCGGCGTCATGCTGAATAGGGACCTTCAGTACGCGACATGGGGTGCTAGCGGAGAAGGCACGGGTAATACTATGAACCCGCAGCCTCTACAGGTTATTGCCTCCCCTGTCGGTGTGCTAATCACCCCTGCTAATCCTTGGCTTCAAATTCGGGACAACAACGGCAATTTGTGGATGTTGACTACTTTTGGAACAACCGGTGTACTTGGTCCGGCTGATCCTTCATGGCCTTCCACAGTTGTCTTTCCTTCCTTCGACAAGCCCAGTGTTACGCCTACTGTGGCTATAGACGGCTCATGCAAGTGGACTGCCATCAACCCTAACAATTTTGGATTCAGACTTTCTCCGCTGCCTCCGCAGACCGGCGTGCCTTATCAAATCTTTCCAATTTGGCAGATGCGGCCTCCGATGTTTACGGCTCTATCTCAGACGATTGAACCTATCCCGGATGACTATGCGCTGTCTTTCATGGAAGGAATGGTTGCCCATTTCTATGGCATGTCGCCGGACCCGAAAATTCGCCAGAAGCATATCGACGCAGTTGCATTGTGGGAGAAGTCTTTGCTTGATTCAAAGAAGTCCCAAGATCGGACCCGTGACAGTGCGATAATGTTTCCGGCAACTTCAGTCATGGCCTCGGGAGATGTTTATTTTCCAAACCCGGCAATGCCCTACGGCCCAAGTTACTGATATGCCCTCGCAGAAATGAACAGGAAGGATAGTATGCTAGACAAAGTTGTGCAAGAAATGCGAAAAATTTATGGCTTGACGTGGCCTACCCTGATTGTCTTTTCAATCACTGTGTTGTTAATTGCAGTAGCAGTTTACAAGCTGTATGCAATGGCGATAGCGCAGATGGGTCAGTAAGACATGACTATGACCGTGAACGGCGTCAGATTTCGTTTAGGAGAATTGCATTGGGAAGACGCATTCGGTGTCATGCGTTCCGAACTGCCCAAGTTTAGCGTTTTGCGCAGAGGTGCGCCGCAGGGACGAATCATTAAAACGGCTGGCTGGGTTGCTAAGATAGGACGATATTGGCTGGTGCTTACTGAGCATGGGGCTGGTCCTGATATTTATGATTTTACTCTTGTGCCTGTGCGCCCAAAAGTGATAGCAAAATGGTCAGGAAAGAATAAATAAACTCATGCTTACAAAACTCAAAGCAATGCTAGTAAAACTTTGGGCACATCTGTTGCACCCTCCTCCGTCCAACTTGATTTTTTACACCCTAATCATCACTACGTTTTATCTGTTGTGGCAGGTTGAGATGCAGGGAAGGCTAATCAGCATTCAGTACAATCTCATCGAATGGCTCGTCACACATGGGATATTCATAGTTAGGATACCATCAAGATGATCACGATAACAAACGGACGATTTCAATACCCGGACGGCTCCCCGATTGCTGGCGGGACAGTGTTGTTTGAATTGTCAGAAGACGACCAAGAGCTTGTGACGCCGGGGCGCGTCGTGTTTCTACCACCAGTAAGCAAGCCATCGGCGGAGGAATGATGGCGGAGTCAAAAGGGCTGGGCGATACGGTTGCGAAGGTTACGACGGTCTTAGGTATTCCGCCTTGTCCAGGATGTACGAAGCGGCAAAAGTGGCTGAACCGAGTATTTCCGTACAGGAGTCCGAATATGGTTAAAACAGCAGTTCCACTGATTCCGGCAAAGATTGTTACCCAGGTAGCAGACGTGCTAGCGGGATGTGTATTTATCCCGACACCACAGCCGATTGTCCTCGGTTGTCCGGTTTGCGGCGTGAAGTTGGAAGTTCTACAAAGACCAGTAATGAAAACGACTACCATAACTATTCCCGGAGTTTTAACTTTTTCTTGTGGTTGGAAAGGTATGTTAGTGCGTGGAGAATGGGTGAAGTGGAATGCCGACTAACCTTTTACCTGCGATTGACGATGCCAACTGGGACTATATCAACCTAACTATAGTTGTTGGTGGCGCTCCCGACGGCTCGAACGCTTTTAGATTCGATGCTTGGACGGAGGGTCCCTTTGTTGACGCGCAATTTAATCTGAAAAATCAGTTAACCCTCGACATCACGAAGCCCTTTTGTCTTTTGTTGTACATCGATACAAGTCATTACGTTTTCAGCACAGAAGACAATTTCCTTGGTTTCACACTTTATTCTGGTGGTTTGACAACGGGTGTTCCGTTTACACTTGTCGAACCCGACAACGGTGTAATCATCTTTTATAGTGGTCCTGGTTTACTAGTGGCGGACCAACCTTTCTATAAGGGAAATGTATGCGGACCCAAGACGGGTACGGTTGGTTGGTATAGTGTTCCCATCTACCCCCAGCAGAGCCCTTGCGGTGTAGGCGGCGACATGTACGATACGCCTGGTTATGAAACATCCAATCCAGACACCGGATACTTACTAATCTCGAATGTCACTCTTTATCAGGCGGCAGATTGTTCGGGCACTACTGGATGTTCACTGAATTGCAACGCGATTGCACTTGAGCTTAATACTTCCTGTTTTGGCTAAGGGTTAATATGGCGTACATAGTATTCGTTTTTAATCATATACCGGTGGTGGTAGACCCCGACCTGCCCTATTGTTTCTCGGTCTACATGAACTTTGACAACTACACACCCGGTTCTGAATTAACCGTAAGTGCTCAGTGCGATAACCTGGAAAAGACTTGGCCCATTGATGAGCCGTTTCACGGGACGGGCTGGTACGCGGTAGGTGCGGGAATACTTGGTGGCAGCACCCCAGGAGTAGTGAACGAGATTCTGTTGTCAGCTAGCGATGAGGGTGGGGCAGGGACACTTTTAGTTTCGCATCCGACGCTCTATCAAGCTAGTGACTGTTCGATTATACTTTCTACACCCGCAGGATACCTGCCAGATTTGCCCTCTTCTAATTTATTACCACCCTTTTCTTCCAATATTGAGAGTGCTAACACGACGCCTCCAGGACCATATGGTCCCCTTTGGGAATGGAGTATGTGCGGGGATTATCTTGATTGTTGCGGAGAGTGTTTGGCACCACTTCCTCCCGTTAGTCAGCGTATTATTGTACGTAAAGTTACGAGTCCATCAGGTTCACCACAAAGTTTTACATTCACACCCAGTTGGGGCACCCCCTTTGCATTAACTGACGGCGAATCGAATGACAGTGGGACGCTTGAGCCGGGAACCTATTCGGTAGTGGAAGCACCTATCACCGGATGGGAAACTACCGTCAGCCAAGATCCCTCTACAATCGTACTGCGTACCGGGGAAACCGTCACCATCACGTTTTTCAACTCGACTATTCCTCTAGCTGGAGGGTGGGTCTGCGCGAATGTTCCGATCAAGTTTACGTTGGACAGCAGCGGCAATGTTCCGTCGGGGTCGAAAATTTGGTCGAATGCTGAGTTAGTGCAAGGTCCGTTTGATAAAGTAACGCAGCGGGGAACGTATTACACTGTCAAGGTGTTTGATGCAAACGGTCTTCCGGTGTCTGGATTCCCAGTGGTTTGGATTTTTACGAACCTTACTGGAGACATACAGGACTTGAGTGGGATGGTAAACCAGGTAAGTAGCGTTTAAAGGGTTATGGGGAGGGATGACGAATGATAGGGATTTATGGAGGCAACTTTCAGTTCTTCAACGGAGCGGTGGTTGCCAACGGAACATTAACGTTGCAGCTTTCGTGGGACTCATCAGAATCCGTAACTACACCGGGCGGTATTGTTGTGTCCGCTGAGAGGGTCTCATATACGCTTGACCTGACCGGCAACCTTCCACTTACGCAAATTTGGTCTAACGCCGAGTTGTCTGTGCCAACTTATTATGTGGTGAACGTGTACGACAAGAATGGCGTGCCTGTATTCAAAGCTCCTTTCATTTGGGTGTTCCTCGTAACGACTGGAGGAACGGTTGATATTGGAACCTTACCGAACCAAAGCGGGGAAGGTGGTTCTACGTATGAGCCACTTGAAGGACCCACAGGACCTACAGGACCAGCCGGACCTCAAGGCGCACAGGGATTGCCCGGAGAAGCAGCCGGGGGAGGCGGTGTACAGATAAATGGCGGAGTAAGTTCATCGCCTTATAATGAAGCGCCGACGCTCGTTCAAACCGCGCAGGTGCAGGGTGTCACCAATTCTTTGACTTGCACGCTTGGCACCATGCCTACTGTTGGGAACACGCTTGTATGCTTTGTTCAAGGGACTTCTCTTGTTGCTTTCACTGCAACACTTCCAGCGGCCTTTACTCAGCTAGCGAACCTTGGCAGCGGAACGTGTGCAGGCGTGGTTGGTTACATGGTAGTGACGGCCGCAAATAAAAGCCTGACCTACACGATGACGAACACGTGGCCTGACTATCCTCCGTACAGTGAAGGTGGGTATGGGGGAATGCAGTTTTCGATTGCGGAGATTCTTGGAACGCCTTTTATTCTTGCCAATGCAGGGGATGCGGGCGAAGGTTATTTGCCTTACGGTTTTTACACACTTTACACCGACACAGTGTTTTCGGCGCAGCCAGTACTTGCGATTGTAGGGTTTGAAGAGTATTTTACTGGCGGTTCAACTGATGTGTGGAGTCCAGACAATTTCAATGTTGCAAATCGTTTGGTTTCGATTGGTGGTTCGTTTAATTGGATTTTGGTCGCAGCGGATTGTCCTACATTACCCGCAGGACCTATCACCTCTGGCTGGCATACTACGGCAGACGGGTATAGCACATTTGACACGAAGTACGTTTTAGCTCTGATTTACAATCCAATCTCCGGTCCAGCAGGGCCGACAGGTCCAACCGGAGCATCAGGGTCGTCTGAGATTGAAGAGACTCTGTTTTTGGGCTACTTCGTACATGGAACTGATGTAAGTTTAGCTAGGTTAGGAGCAACTAAGTTTACTAGTCCTATTGACAGTTTTGTATACACGAGCCAGAGCCAGATTCTTTATTACCAAGTGGAGTTAGTCAGTACGCGGTATCCGGCAACGACTGGTACTGGTGGAAGTGTATCTTTTGTAAATGGACAAATGACAGACCCCGGACCTTCGAATGTGAGTGCTCTTTCTTTTCGTGGAGAGTTGTGGTACTTCTATTCCAACGTCATTGACGATCCAACGAATGCGGCATACAACACTCTTTTTTTGTATCAGAGCTATTGGGACGGTGAAGAAGAGCAAGCTGTGAATGCTGGATATGCTAAGGTCTTTGCCGTGTGTGCTAGGAGCCTATAATGATTGTGATTACAGGCGGACATTTCCAGTATCCGAATGGGACCCCAGTAGCTTTAGGTACACTGGTTTTAGAGTTGTCTAGCGATAGTACTGAGCCGGTTGCAGCGCCAGACGGTACGATTGTGGCCGCAGTGCCTATCGAGATTCCGCTTGACGACTCGGGCGATGTGTTTCCGACTTACATTTGGTCAAACGCTGAGTTGAGCATTCCGACCTATTACACGGCGCGAGTGTATGATGCAAATGGCGTTCCTGTTTTGAAAACTTCTTTAATTTGGATTTTTACAGTCGCCAGTGGGGGCACCGCTCCTATCGGAACACAGCCTCCGGGGACGGTCCCGCCACCTTCTACGGTCTATGTCTACGGACCACAAGGGGCGTTTGGACCGGCTGGACCTACGGGGCCTACTGGACCTACCGGAGCATCATACGGGGCTACGCCGCCGACGATTGTGCAAGTGGCAGAGATCATCTATCAGACTGACCCGGCCTATCCGACAGCCGTGGGATGGACTGCACACTTTGCGGCTACTCCTACTCTAGGCAATCTGCTTATTATGGGGATTATTTCTTCGGGCGGAACTCCTCCGTCTTCCCCTTCGGGATTTTCTCAATATTACCTATCAGCGGAGATTACTGGTGGAGCGTTGTCAGGCTACGCACAATCTTGTGGACGCCTTGTGCAGGCCGGAGACGGCCCTACGTGGACCGGCACAGCGCCTTCCACGGCCTTCACTGTGTTTATGGTGGAAATGCACGATGCGGTTTTGTCGAGCGATGTGGCTGGCGGGCTGTCAGTGGCAGGTTCCGTGGCAACACTGGCGTCGCCGGACTTCCAATATGCGGCTGTGGTGTTTGTGCAGACTCTAGCCGACAAGACTGGCGGGACGCAGTATTTGACGGCAATGTCGCCTGCGTCGTATGACTACGTTTACGCTTATGAGACGGTGACGAACGCTGGTTATGGGAGTTTTGGAGACGACACGAACGGACATGATGCTTATGTGTTCTGGTCTTCGTTCTATGAAGTGCCCGGTGATGTAATTAGAGAGACGTACACGCAGATCACCGATGGACTTTATCACATCGTTGTTATACCTTCTTCGTTGGGACCCGGCGGGTCGTCCGGCGCACAGGGCGCTCCGGGAGAAGGTGGGATGGTCTGGAAAACTGAGAAACTCTTTCTAGGCTATTTTAAGACTGGCGGTAGTGTTGCGGTTGCAGACATTCCAGCGAATTATACCAGCCCGATTGATGGCACGGTGTACACGGACCAGTCTCGTGTGTTGTATTACATTTGTGAGTTCGTTTGTCCGCGTAATCCTGCGCCGCCTTTCATCAATGGGCAGGGAGCAACTCCGAGTATTTCTTCAAGTTCTCCGTTAAATTTTCGAGGTAGGTTGTGGTACTACCACGCGAATGTCCAGTACGATGATCCGTCTGCGGATGATTATCTGACGGTGCAAATCTTCTCTGGCTACTGGAACGGGGAGAATGAACAAGATTCGACTGCTGGTTTTTGCAAGGTTTACGTGGTCATGAACGCAGACGGTATGCCGCGCACGTAATGGTGAATCTATGGCAACTCTTTTGAAGATTGTTGAGTGGGCACGGCCCTTCATCTCGAATTTGTTTTTGTTTGTGGATGGAAGCATTGAGCCTGCAATCACAAACGCCAATACTATTTTGGGAACGATGCTTGGCCCTCCTTTCGTGTGGCCGTGGAATCGGAACACGCTCACCTTCACTTGCACAGTTGGAGAAACGGACACCGAAAAAACAGGCGTTAACGATTGGGGGTTTGCTGAGTCGGGGTATTTGAGCGTACCAGCGTCGGCTGCTTCCGATGCGAAAAATATCTACCAGCTTCAACCTCAGCGACAGATCGAGATGTCATATCAGCCCGGTCGCCCGAGTTTGGTGAGTGAATTTTTGGATGACCAAGCTGGCACGATTACTTTCCGGCTTGGGTCTTCATGCCCTGATCTTGCGTACCCGGTTGTGATTACGTACCAGAAGGGCGTGGAGTTGTTGACTGCTGTAGGAACCGATTTGCCGTTGCCGGATAAGGTATTGCACATTTTTCGATATGGATTTTTGGCACTGGCAATGTTGTACGATCAAGATTCGCGGTTTGCCGAGATCAATCAGAAGTTCATCGCTACTTTGCTTGGCTCGCAGCAAGGTCTTGACGAGATCACACGCAACATTTTCTTGAATGATTGGATGGGCTTGCTTGCTACGCAAGCATCGCTTGGTCCACATACACAGCAAGGGCACTCAGCACGAGGTTCAATGTAATGGCAAATGCTCTTCTAGCAGCGGGTGCTGTCCCGAAGGGGCAGACCCATTGGGCACCTATCTTTTCCAATGAGTTCTTTTCCGGCCTTTGGACAAACCGAAATCCTCTTCGTGACCCTGCTACACCTTTCATCTACGGCAAGTTTTATTCGGCGTCTCGGTATGAGGCTTTGTGGGACGGCTTGAACACTGAAGTTTCGCCTCGTTTGACGTTGATTCGCGCCCCCGGACATTCTGTTTTCAATGCCAATACTTTTCCTTTCCTAAATGACTTCTACAGCTACCAAGTCG
>Ga0116124_1001485_pt1 | contig 16856 bp, 16 predicted proteins | sample June2015DPH_13_1_2_FD_89728 | JGI IMG/M metagenome (GOLD analysis project Ga0116124, IMG submission 89728) | Peatland microbial communities from SPRUCE experiment site at the Marcell Experimental Forest, Minnesota, USA - June2015DPH_13_150 | ecosystem: Environmental > Terrestrial > Soil >... | reverse complement strand
GGCCATCAGATCATCTCACTCGTCGCCGCAGACCTGAAGCCTAGAGATATCGTGACCAAAGAGGCCGTCGATAACGCGCTTGCTTTGGATATGGCGATGGGAGGCTCTTCAAACACTATCCTTCACACCATGGCGATAGCGAGAGAAGCCCAGCTTGATTATCCACTTAGTCGAATAGACGCGATCGCGAAACGGACCCCCCACATCTGCAAGATAAGCCCATCATCGGACTACAGGATGCAGGACCTGCATCGCGCAGGCGGAGTCAGCGCCCTTCTCAAGGAACTCAGTAGGAAGAACGGAGCACTTCACCTAGATCAAACAACCGTCACAATGAAGACGCTTGACGAGAACATTTCTGACGCCAAAGTCGCCGACTCACAAGTGATCCGACCGGTCACAAGTCCTTACAGCGATCACGGAGGAATCGCCATCCTTTACGGCTCTCTTGCTCCAAGAGGCGCCGTATGCAAGACCGGCGCCGTCGACCCCGCAATGATGAAACACAAGGGACCGGCTCGAGTATTCAATTCTGAGGGCGAAGCATCCGAAGCAATTCTCGGCGCCTCCGTCAAGGAGGGTGACGTGGTCGTTGTCCGATACGAAGGCCCCAAAGGCGGACCAGGAATGCGAGAGATGCTCACCCTGACAGCGACCTTGGTCGGGATGGGACTTGGAGATAAGGTCGCCCTGGTCACTGATGGGAGATTCTCTGGAGCAACCCGAGGCGCATGCATCGGGCACGTCTCACCTGAAGCAGCAGCAGGTGGACCGATTTCGTGGCTCAAAGACGGAGATCCAATCGAGATCGACCTAGAACATCATCGCCTTGATGTTGTGCTGGACCCAACCGAGATGGAGGCCCGTCGGAAGCACCCACCAGGCATCCCAAGCCGTGCGAGCACCGGGTATCTCGCGAGATATGCCGCCCTTGTTGGTTCAGCTGACGAAGGGGCGACGCTCAGGCAAACCGTTGTCGACAATCAAGGTGACACATAATGTCAAAGAAGGAAGCGAAATTCGTATGGATGAACGGAGAGTTCATCGACTGGGAAAGGGCGAATGTTCCTATTCTAGCCCATGCTCTCCACTACGGAACAGCGGTCTTCGAAGGAATAAGAGCCTACGAGGCCAGCGATGGGCTTTCCATCTTCCGCTTGAAGGAACACATGCACCGCCTCAAGGCTTCAGCAGATGCCTACATGATGGCCCTCCCATACTCAGAGACCGACCTCTGCGAGGCCACCACAACACTCCTAGCCAAGAACGAGATGCGTGACTCCACATACATCAGACCCATTGCCTTCAAAGCCGTAGGTGGAATCAACCTAGACTTCAGGGAAGTCCCGACTTGGGTTGCAATAGCGGCCTTCCCATTTGACGGGTACTTCGAGAGGGAAGGGCTCGATGTTTGTGTCTCCTCATGGAGGAGGACAGGTGAGCCTTCGGTATTGTCCTTGGCAAAGGCATCGGGACACTACATCAACTCAGTCCTCGCCAAGGTCGAGGCTGCTCAAAACGGATTTGACGAGGCAATATTCCTCGACCAAAGAGGTTTCGTTTCAGAAGGCAGCGGAGAGAACATCTTCATCGTGAGGAAAGAAACGATATGCACTCCTCCGATATCTGCTGGGATTCTAGAAGGAATCACAAGGGATACATTGTGCACAATTGCCCACGACCAGGGCCTGAAGTTGCAGGAACGAGACATTGCCCGCGGCGAGTTGTACACATGTGATGAGGCATTCTTCACCGGAACAGCGACTGGAGTCATGCCGATACTGAGCATCGACAGGCGGAAAATAGGTGCAGGTCGAATGGGTCCAGTGACTCAGAAAATGCAGAAGCTGTACTCCGAGGTTGTCTGCGGCAATGATGAGAGGTATGGCCACTGGCTTACGCCAGTCTACCCTAAGACTCGGTACAAGGCTTCTCCGGAGGCGCTCGCAGCCGTGCCATTACCGATAGCGGATCCGTGGCCTTCGAATTGGCAGCTTCAGTTCTGGGAATGGACAAGACCACAAGGCCCCTAGGTCTCGGCACCAATCAACCGGCAGGACATACTCGACTGCGAGATTCGACGAGATGCAGATCAAAGAAAGTACGAGTGAAGGTAGTCCAAGCAGACGGATTGTCGAGTGAGTCACAGGTTTGGATCGCATCCCCTGGACCCTAGCTTCGAGCCAGCTCTAAGCTCAAGTACGTCCTGATGACAATCGCTTTCGGACCAGTTGGGTTAACTGCACTATCAGACACCTATTGTCGCTTGGTGGAGAACGTAGGCTCGCCTCTACGGAGTCGGATATGGAATGAAGAATCAAGACCTAGCCAAACTGAGACGCGAACTTCGTTCCGTCGACTCAAAGCTGGTCGCCATTCTGGCTCGCAGAGATCGACTGGTCACTGAGATTGGGGAGCTGAAGAAGAGACTGAACCTGGGAGTTATCGATCCGGCGGTGGAGAAGGTTGCTATTGACAACTTCATCTCTTCTGCTGCTAGAGCAGGAATCGACAAGACCTACGCAAGGCGTCTCGCCAGCCTCGTCATAGGGCGCTCCGTGGACGCTCAAACACGGAGAAGACGACACGTAACTGGAAGGGACTCCATGCTCAAGCAACTGTCGGAGATGATGCTGAAGGCTGAAAGAAAGGGACGCAGCCTGATCAGGCTCGACATAGGTGAGCCTCGCTTCAGAACTCCAAGGGCTGTCGTGCGCGAAGCGAAGAGGTACCTTGACCATACTCCTATGATGCTCTACGGATCAAGCGCCGGCCTCCCCGCTCTTGTGGACGCAATCACAGAACGGCTGAATCACCAATATGGAACCAAGCTTGGCCGATCCAACATACTCATCTTTCCAGGTGGTCGCTTCGCAATCTTTGCTTCGATATTTGCCACCTTGTCAAGCCTCGACAGAGTGGCGTTATGCCAGCCCGCATGGCCGGCCTACGAATCATGTGTCGCCATCGCGGGCGGAAGAACGTTAGCTGTCCACACGCGTCTTGAGGATCATTGGGACATTGACTTGACCGCGCTTGAGGAAAAGCTGAAGCTTGGCCCCAAGATGATCGTGCTCAACAACCCGAACAATCCCACGGGAAAAGTGCTTTCGAAGAACATGTTCGGTGAGATAATGGAACTCGCGAGGAAATATCGCACCGTAGTCCTGTCAGATGAAGTCTACACGACATATTCCAGCGTCCCGGTTCCAAGCGTGCTCGAATACCCTGATACTCAATCGATTTACGTGAACAGTTTCTCGAAAGAGTTCAGCATGACGGGCTGGAGAATCGCCTATGCAGTAGCGGACGAGGAGAGGATTGCTCGGATGCGCAAGATCGTCGAGACCTCGCTGACCAACGTCCCCGAGGTCATACAGCGGGCAGCGCTTGCGGCGCTGAAAGATACGAGCGCAGACGCACTAACTGGCAGAAACGGGATCAGGAAGCGTCTGAGCATGGCATGTGAAGAGCTGAGAAGAGGAGATTTCGAATTTCATCCTCCTGAAGGTGGATTCTACGTCTTCCCCCGAATGCTGGGAAAACGCATAGACTCTGTGAAGTTTTCGAAGCACTTGTTCGAGAAATACGCGGTTGGTGTTCTACCAGGAACCATTTTCGGAGAGTACCCAGACTTCTTGAGGCTCGCAATAACAGAACCCGAAGCAGCCGTAAAGACTGGGATCAAACGAATTGTAAAGGCGACAGATGAATGGTAGCACGAGTGGCCATCATTGGAGCAGGCGGAATGGGTGCATGGTTTGCACATTTCTTCAAGTCACGAGGAGACTCCGTTGTTGTCTCCGACCGCGACTCAAATAGAGCTAAGCGCATTGCCAGAAAGATTCATGCGAAATATTCCCCAAGCAACACAGAGGCGGCAAGAGGAAGCGACATAATCCTGCTCGCCATCCCCACAAACGCGACGTCGGAAGTCATCAAAGAGATACTCCCAGTCCTGCGCAAGAACGCTCTCATATGTGACATTTCTGCGACAAAATCGGCCGTCATGCCGGCTCTTCGTTCTGCTGAGAAGCGGGGAGTCAAGGTTGTCAGTATTCATCCCATGTTCGGACCTCTGGCACGCGGAATCCGCGGAAGAAGAATCATCGCCATCAGGACAGGGAAGGACACACGCGGCTACAAGACCATGAAGCACCTCCTTCAAGGCGCCCACTTCTTTCTAGCAGGTCAAGGCATCCATGACAGACGCGTGGCTCTAACGCTAGGTCTTCCGCATTTTCTCAACATGGCTTTCGCCATGACTCTCTCTAAGAGAAGAGATCTTGCTGAAATCCGAAGGTTTGCCGGCAGGACATTCAACCTGCAGATGTTGCTCGCAGAGGCGATTGCCGATGAACCTGAAACCATTGCGGACATCCAGATACTGAATAAGGAGTTTCTGAGAGTCATGCGAGACCTGCAACGAGACATTCGGTCGCTCGCAACAATTGTGAACGAGCAGGACAGAACCAAACTCGTCGCCCGCTACAAGAAGATCAGAAGAGCACTATCAACTGAACCGCAGTTCAGAGTAGCGAGAGCAACATTCGAGAAGGTGACTGAGGCACAGTCCGTGGCCTCGAAAGTCTAGGTGAAAATGAGTCCGTTCAGGAGCTATGGCTTTGCGTAATTTGCGAGCGCGTGTCGCCTTTCAAGGTGAAAGAGGAAGCTACAGCCACGAGGCGTGTGAACGATATTTCGGAACCCCCATTGCAGTGAGGCCACTCAGGACCCTTAGGGATGTTTTCCACGCAGTGGAACTCGGACACAACGTATTCGGCGTAGTGCCAGTCGAGAACTCATACGAGGGAAGTATCAACGAGACATATGACCTGCTGGCAAGTACCACCTCGAAGGTTTGCGGAGAAACACAAGTTCGAGTAAGACATTGCCTAATTGGGAAGTTTGGAACTGGGGCCGACGAGATAACCAGCGTCTATTCCCATCCACAGGCCTTGGCGCAATGCGCAAGATACCTGCGTACCCACAAGATGGAACCGGTCCCAACGTACGACACGGCCGGCAGCGTGAAACTGATCAAGACCATGCGGTCACGAAAGGTGGCTGCGATTGCAAGCAGACGCGCTGCTGAACTGCATTCTATGCAAATCATTGCGGAAGGAATCGAGGATAGTGGCGTGAACTACACACGTTTCCTAGTTCTGGGGAAGAAAGCTGCTCCCCGATCAGGAGACGACAAAACGTCGATCATTTTTGGCGTCGAACATAAACCCGGGTCATTGTACCGAGCTCTCCAAGCGCTTTCTAGGAGCGGAATCAACCTAACAAAGATCCAATCAAGGCCTGTCAAGAATACGCCATGGCAGTACAACTTCTACGTGGACTTTTATGGTCATGTGCGCGACAAGGTCTGCCGCGAAGCCTTGAGGGGTCTGCGCGAGCAGTCGACTTTCGTGAAGGTACTTGGATCCTACCCAATCGCGACATCCTAGTTGTTTCTCAGAACAGGCCCAATCAGGCCAGCTCGAAGCGAGTGATCGACCAGGACGATTGCCATCATGGCCTCCACGATCGGTATGGCCCGAGGGACGACGCAAGCGTCGAATCTGCCCTCGATCAAAAGTGGCTCTTCCTTCAACGTCTGAATGTTGACGGTGGTCTGTGGAATCGCTATCGATGATGGCGGCCTGAAGCCGATCCTGCATACTATGGGCTGACCGTTACTTAGGCCGCCAGTGATTCCTCCAGCATTGTTGGTTAGGCTCTGCACTTTTCCTTCACGTACCGTCAAAGGATCATTGTACTCTGAACCCCGCATCCTCACCGATTGGAACCCAGCTCCCACTTCAACTGCCTTGACTGAGGGGATTGCGAAGAAAGCCTTGCTTAGATCGCCGTCGAGGTTATCGAAGACCGGTTCTCCTAAGCCAATCGGAACCCCGCTTGCAACGGCCTCAATGACTCCTCCAAGCGTGTCTCCGCGTGTCTTGGCGTCAGCGATCACGCTGAGCATCTTCTCCGCTGCTACAGTATCTGAACAACTCAGTGAATTACCACGTGCCAACTCCGCTTCCCGATCCGGCGGAACCTTGTTAGCACTTACACCTCCGATCTCCACAGTGTGAGCATACACTGTCATACCGATCGTACTGAGGAGTTTCTTCGCAACGGCGCCGGCAGCAACAAATCCAACAGTGATCCTTGCGGAGAACCTGCCACCGCCCCTGTAGTCCTCATGTCCTCCATACTTCGCTCTGGCGACCAAGTCCGCCTGTCCAGGCCTGGGAGTGAATTTCCTCTTCTCGTACCCTTCTGATCTCACGTCCAGATTCGGTACAGAAAGATGAATCGGGGCCCCAGTTGTGCGATTGTTGAACACTCCTGACGAGATCTCTACTTGATCGCCCTCTATCCTCTCAGTTGAGAACTTGTCACCACTAGGTCGTCTCCGCTGCAACTCGCGTTGGATATAGTTCACGACAAGTTCGAGTCCGGCTGGACATCCATCGATGACGATTCCGATCTTCGGACCGTGGCTTTCCCCAAAGCTCGTGACCACGAAGCGTGTCCCGAGAGAATTCCCAGTCAAGCTGTTGTCACCCTTGCGCCCAGTGACTGGAGATCAGACCAGAATGATGGGTAGGATTTCTCCACACATTCAGCGTCAAGAATCGTGACCTCTTCGCAGCACAACCCGAGGACACCGAACGCCATCGCTATCCTGTGATCTCTGTATGGGTTGATGATCGCCTTGCGCGGTTTGCCGCCATTTATGGTGAACGAATCCTCTGATTCCTCGGTTCTAATACCCATCTGTCTCAGTCCATCACTCATGGCTTGAACGCGATTCGATTCCTTGATCCTCAGCCTACGAATACCTGTGATAATGCCAGTGCCCTCCGCGCTCGTGCACAGCACGCATGTGATCGGGAACAGGTCCGGGCAATCCGAAACATCAACTTCAGCTGTTCCAATTGGTGATTCCTCAACAGTCACCGAACTTGAATCCTGACTTACTCTCGCCCTCACGTGCTTGAGGATATTCAATAGATATCGATCCGCCTGAAGGCTCTTCTTCTCAAGCCGTTGGATTCTCACTCTGTCGCCCGCTATTGCTGCTCCAGCCAGCAGGAATGCCGCCGATGACCAGTCGCCTTCTATTTCCACTTCAGAAGGACGATATGTCTGATCGCGCACGTGGAATTCGGTTAGGTCCTCGGACGCCTCGACGTTGACGCCAAATCTGCTTTGCATATCTAACGTCATCTGAACATAGGGTTTCGACTCTAGGCGCCCAACCATGTGCACCTCAACCGGTGCGCAGGCCAGAGGTGCCGCCAGCAAGATCGACGAGAGATACTGTGAGGTGGCATTCCCGGAGATTTCGACAGATCCGCCTTTAATGGGGCCCCTCACATGGACCGGAGGATATCCCTGGTTGGATGTGCAGTAAGCTCCGATCTTCTCAAGGGCAACCACGAGGTCCTTCACAGGTCTCCTCAGCAGAGAAGGTCTGCCGGAGATTTCAGCATCGTGAGGGGCAGTCGCACATATGCCTGTCATGAATCGAAGAGTCGTTCCCGATTCTCCGCACAAGATAGTGTCAGGCGATTTCCTCAGTTCCCTCGGCCTGGAAACGCGAGTTTTGCTGTCGTTCCAGTCAACTGTCACGCCGACCTTTCTGAGCGCACTCGATGTTGCGTGAGTGTCAGCGCATAGAAGGGGCCGTCGGAGTGTGCTTTCACCTTGAGCCAAGGCCGAGCAAAATAGCGCCCTGTGCGTGTAACTCTTTGATGGTGGGGCTTGCAGCGAGCCGTTGAGACTACTTCGACGAACCGTGACTCTCAAAGGCTACTGAACCTCAGTGTTCCTTGGTCGGCTCTACAAACGATGGTTGGTTTCTCGTCCTCGAAACGATCACCCCGCCCTCGCGTCGTTTCAGTACATCCAAAACCGGATCCTTGAACTGCTCTTCGACGACAAAAGCGTAGGATGGACCTTTCCCCGAAATTCCCGCGGCCAATGCACCCGCTGCTAGACTTTCCACGATCACGTCTGCCGGGAGTTTCAGAACATGTGAATAGATCAAACCGTTGAGCGTCATTGCGTTCCAGTACTTGCCTGCTAAGGCCTGCTCGTGGGCAATCTCCACCTGCTTCGCGACTGTCTTGATTTGTCTCAAATCAGCATCGGCCGTGTAGGCCTTCTCCGGCGGCACCAAGAGCAGGACGGTGTAATCTTCGACTGGAAATGTTCGCAACACCGTCCGAGTCGTATTGTCAGTCACAACCACGTTTCCATACAGTGAGGCGGCGGCGTCATCGAATGCGCCGGTCACGCTGACCTTTGCCTGCAAACTTGCGTTTACAACCAAGTCCAGGATATCGTCGGGCTTCAGGCGCTTATGCAACGCAGCCAGTGTGGCAAGGACGATTGCATTGCCAGCTACACTGCTGCTCTTCAGGCCTCTCGCGATTGGGATGTTAGAGTTCGTTTCCACTTTGGCCCCTAACTTGCTTGTTCCGAAATATCCGAACACTGCTCGAACGCATCTCTCGGCAAGCAATGTGCTCTCTTCCTCATCGTCAAGAATGCGTGTCTCGATGGCTCCGTCATCGGTCAACTTCACCCTAGCCTTGGTCCATAGGTCGATCCCAAAGGCCGCCCCCTTGCCGGTCGCAATCGCGTTTACTATCGTGACAGCACCGTATGCAGCTGCTTCTGCACTCACGCAGTCCATCCTCCCTTTGCTTCTTTAGCTGCTGCACGCATGACACCAATTGGGGGATCACGACCCGTCCAGAGTTTGAAAGAGAGAGCTGCTTGACGTATCAGCATTTCCAGGCCGTCCGTGACTATTGCTCCTGCCCGCTCCGCGTCAACGAGGAAATCGCTGCGGTGAACATAGTTGGTATCGAAGACGATCATCCCCGGTCGAATGAGTCCTTCATGTATCAGTCTCGCTCCGAAACGGGGAAAGATGTCGACAGGTAGCGTGTTGATCAGCAGGTCTGCTTGGGGGACTTCTTTGCTTAGGCTTGCTTTGCTCAGGCCGTATGCACGAAACTGAACCTTGCTCCGTCTTGCGATCTCTGCTGAGAGTCTTGATCCCCTGGCGCGTGTGCGGTTGAGAATGGATATGCGCGGAACAGTTTTGGAGAGAAAGTGGGTTATGGCTCGGGCGGCACCTCCGGCTCCGAGAATCACAACTTTCTTGTCAGACAGAGGTCCGCCTATTTCCTGCAGAACATCCAGCGCAGCCTGGCCATCGGTGTTGTAGCCTCGAAGAGTACCGTCAGCATTGGCTATGGTGTTGACGGCTCCAATTTCACGAGCGTTCCTCTCGATCCCATCTAGGAGACGGATTACGCTGGTCTTGTGGGGCCGCGTCACATTGACGCCCAGTATCCCGAGAGCCCTGAATCCCGCCATCGCGCGTGCGAGTTCATCCCTTCGAACCCGAAAAGCGACGTACACGAAATCCATGCCCAGCGATCTGAAGGCCGCGTTATGCATCGGCGGAGAAAGCGAGTGCTCAATAGGGTCGCCAATGACCGCGAAGACCTTCGTTGCTCCCCCGATCCTGTGTGGACCAGCGGTCGCACCTGGTGAATTGAGAAACTTGTTCAAGCTAGTCCGAGCTCCTTGTAGAGTGTTTGTAGCTTGTCGATCGAAATCTGCCCCGCCGCAGTCTCTCGGCCTGGGTGAATCGAGGCAAATGTGAAGTAACCTCCGAATACGGGAGACAGAATCCGCGAAGGGATTCCCAGTCTTCCCATACAAAAGCAAACAAGCTTGGCTCTTCTTGCATGCTTTTCGACGAATCTCAAGCATCGCAGGTTATCGCTGTAGCCCTTAGCGGTACCAACTATCTTGCAGACATCCGCGCCTGCACGCTCTTCCTTCAAGAGGATAGACTCGAGTGCTTGCTCCCCGTGAGTGAGCTTCTCATTGTGGTACGAGACAATCACTCTTGCTCCGTGTCGCTTCATTTGACGAACCGTCTCGCGGACATCCTTCGTTTTCAGTTCCACATCGATGTAGTCGAACTCTTCTCGGGCCGCCTGCATCAACGTCTCCAACCTCGCCCCTTCAGTCCCGCGAAACAGCCCACCTTGTGCTGCGCTTCGATTTGTGGCGATCAACGGACGCTCCGTGGCGTTCCTTATCTCGGATAGTGATGATGGCGATCTCATCGAATCAAGTCGTATTTCGATGAAATCTGGGTCATGGCGTTCCAGTAGCCTAAGCGATCTGACTACTCTGCTGACGTTTCTTTCCATCACCGGAACACAAATCTTCGGCCGACTCAACTCTTCTCCTCTCTGGAAATAGTCAGGTCCTTCACAACTCGGAGAACTACATCGAGCGGAACCTCGTCAGTGAGAAAGACTTCGCCTATGGTCTTGAGAAGCACCCATCTAGTTTGCCCGGCCAGTCTCTTTTTGTCTCTGATCAATTGGGGAACGACACTCTGCGGGTCTATGCGACGATCAATCCGGGTTGGAAGCCCGGCCGCGCTGATCAGGCGCTCTTGCTTCTCGACCGTGGCCTGGTCGGTCGCGCCGATTTCATGAGAGATTCTCGCAGCCACGATCATCCCGAGTGCTACCGCCTCTCCGTGCGTGAACTGGGTGTAGTTGGTCAGCGTTTCCAATGCGTGCCCGAAAGTATGACCGTAGTTCAGGATCGATCTGACGCCGTGTTCTTTCTCGTCCTGCTCCACGATCCGGGCCTTGGCCGAGCAGCATCGAGAGATGATCTCGATCAAAGTGTCGCTGGAAGCTTCCGAAAGCGACTGTATCTTCTCTTCGAGAATGTGAAGGAGTTGCGGATCTGCGACAACTGCATACTTGATGACTTCAGCTAATCCTGAGCGTAGTTCCCTCTCCGGGAGTGTCTTCAGGGTTGAGACGTCTGCCCATACGAGTGTCGGCTGGTGGAACGCTCCTACGAGATTCTTGCCGCTTGGTAGGTTGACGCCCGTCTTTCCTCCGATGCTACTGTCTACTTGTGCAAGCAGGGTTGTGGGCACCTGGACAAGTCGCATTCCGCGCATGAATGTGGCTGCTGTGAATCCGGCAACGTCACCAACCACGCCCCCGCCGACAGCGGTTATCCCAGAGTCGCGTCCGAACTCTTTCTCAACAAGTCTATCGTAGAGATACATCACCGTCCGGAGTGATTTCGATTCTTCATCATCATTGATGTGTGCGACACAGGTATCGAGGCCACTTGCCGCCAATGAATCTTGAACCGCTTTGCCATAAAGGGGCCAAAGTCCCGTGCTCGTTACAACCATCTCTTTTGGCCCTAGCCCAAGCCTGCTGGCGGCATCTCCAAGCGCGCTCAGAATCCGATCCCCTATTATGATATCGTAAGAGCGCTCGTCGAGGGATACCGTGACTTTCTTCACGTGTGGAGACCACCTAGCGTATTCTGCGGCCGACGGCCTTAGCGACGGGTTCAAGCTCTTCCATTAGCCTAGCAAACTCTCTCAAGTCGAGTTGTTGCTGTGAATCGGAAAGGGCGAGCTCGGGCGTCGGGTGCGTTTCAATCATCAGGCCATCCGTTCCTGCAGCGATAGCCGCCTTGGCCATCGGTGCAATGAGTTCTCTGCTTCCAGTGGCATGGCTTGGGTCAACAACGATGGGGAGATGCGTCGCTTTTCTAAGGACGGGTACTGCTGCTAGGTCTAGCGTATTTCGGGTTGCCCTCTCGAATGTCCTGATGCCCCGTTCGCAGAGAACGACATTCTGATTGCCTTCTAGAAGGATGTACTCTGCAGCCTGAAGCCATTCATCAATCGTCGTCATCATCCCGCGTTTCAGGATGACGGGCATTCTCGATCTTCCAACAGCTCTGAGCAACGCGAAGTTCTGCACGTTTCGCGCTCCGATCTGGAGCATGTCAGAATACTTGGCGACGAGGTCTACTTTCTCGGGCTCGAGAACCTCTGTAACAACCGGAAGGCCTGTTTCTTCCCGCGCTTCTGCCAGCAACTTCAGACCTATCTCTCCGAGTCCTTGAAACTCGTACGGGGAGGTTCGTGGTTTGAAGACCCCTCCGCGAAGCAATGAAGCACCGTTCTTCTTGACGGCACGTGCAACCTCTAGCAGTTGTTCTCGTCCTTCGACTGAGCATGGCCCTGCGATGACTACGATCTTTTCAGTTCCAAAACGAGCCTTTCCGACTTCAACTACCGAAGTTTCATTCTGGAATTCTCTGCTAGCCAACTGAGCCTTTGACGAGGAGACAATGATTCTCTCAACAAGGCCTGTTTCCTTGAGTTCGTTCGTGTCAGCCGGAGCTAGATTTCTTTGCGTGACAAGCAGCGTCTTTGTGCCCCAGGCCACAGGCCTCGCATCAATCTGTCTCCTGCTCAGAAATTCAACCGCTTGGGCGACTCCTTGGCCGCTCGCCGACTTGCGAACTACCACTATCAAGCGATCTCTCTTCCCGACACTAGTCCAGGCTATCCTTGAGCTTCATGACTCTCTTCGCTGCGTCTGCGATGTGTTTCGCGGTGAGTCCGTGAATCTCCATGAGTTCGCGCAGCTCTCCGGACTCTCCAAACCTATCATGGATCCCAACCATCTCAATTGGGACGGGTTTGTCTCTGCAAACGATTTCGGCCACAGTGCTGCCCAGGCCGCCGAGAATATTGTGATCCTCGACGGTGACGATTGCGCCCGTCCTTCTTGCAATATCTGCAACCGCTGAGGCATCAGCGGGTTTGACCGTGTGCATATCAACTATTGAGGCTCTGATCCTGTCTTTCTGTAACAGTGATCCGGCCTCAATTGCTTCTTGGAGAAGGAACCCTGCCGCTACGATTCCAACGTCTGACCCGTCACTGATGCGCCTAGCTTTCCCGATTTGGAACTCGTCAGTTTCATCGAAGATCCGCGGGATTTCGCCTCTCCCAAGTCTGACGTAGAATGGTCCGGCTTCTTCTACGGCTGAACGTACCGTGTGTCTCATCTCTGAGAGGTCAGCAGGAAGTACTAGAGTCGTTCGAGGGATAGTTCGAATGAGCGCGATGTCTTCGAAGCATTGATGCGAGGATCCATCAGCAGACGGTGATATGCCTGAGTGTGTTGCGATCATCTTAACATTCAGGCTGTCGCGAGCGACAGTGTTCCTGATCTGTTCCCATGCCCGTCCGGCTAGAAACACCGCATAGGTGCTGACGACCGGTATCTTTCCAGCTGACGCGAGTCCGGCAGCAGTTCCAACAATATCCTGCTCGCTGATTCCAAGATTGAAGTAGCGCTCTGCGAATGCCTCGAAGGCGCTTACCCCTGTGGACTTTCCAAGATCCCCAGTGATCACAACGAGGTTCTTGTACTCCTTCCCGAGTTCGACAAGCACTTTCCCGAGTTCTTTTCTTAGTGAGGGCATTCTGACACCTATGAAGTGCATTGATTTGGTTACGTCTCAGGTTCAGGCTGACCTAACTCGTCCATGGCCCAGTCGAGATCCTCTTCGCTGAATGCGATGTTGTGCGAGTTCGCGTCGCCTTCAAGGAAGGAGAGGCCTTTGCCCTTGACGGTTCTGGCTATTATCACAGTCGGGCGGTCAGTAGTCCATTCAGCGACATCGAAGGAATGATGAATCTGCATGAAATTGTGACCGTCGATCTCGAGAACCTGCCAGCCAAACGACCGCCATTTTCGATCTAATGGTTCCTTCTTCTTGATCCTCTCTGTCGCGTCATCAGACTGGACACCGTTTCGGTCAATGATCACAGTGACGTTGGAAAGACCGAGATGGCTTGCGGTCATGGCTGCTTCCCAGATTTGACCTTCGTCACACTCACCGTCACCGGTGAGAGCGAACACCCTGTAGCTCTTTCCGTCCAGCCTTGCGGCAAGAGCGATTCCATTCGCCACGGACAGGCCTTGGCCTAGCGAACCCGTGGAGACATCGACTCCCGGAGTCACCCGCGTAGGATGCCCCTGCAATATGCTCCCCGTCTTGCGAAGGGAGAGAAGTACTTCCTGATCGAAGTACCCTGCATGTGCCAGTGTCGCATAGAGGGTCGGGGCTGCATGGCCTTTGCAGAGTACCAGTCTATCCCGATCTGACCAGCCAGGGTCCTTGGGTGTGTGATTCATCCGATCGAAGTACAGCGACACAAGGATCTCCACGCAGGATAAAGAAGGTCCCAAGTGGCCAGTCTTGGCACTCTGTATCATCGCGACAATATCGCGTCTAATTTGATGAGCAATCTCCGATAGAGACTCGAGCTCCTCCTTTGAGGCTTCGAGGCTTGCAGACAATCCATTTTGTTTAGTATCTCTCACATAACCACCTTCGCAGCTCGTCCAATTGGGGTTGGGCGGGCTTAGTAGCGATAATAATAGAAGGCGAAGCTCACTACACGCGCAAAGAATGCAGACGCCGCATCTGTTCGCATGAGCTACGCCTTCAGTTTGAAGTTGCCCGCTTAGACGGGTGTTTACGTACTTAAAGCCAAGTATCGTAACTCGATATGTCGTCATTATTGACTACTTTTTGTTGCACAATCATCGGCCAAATGTCACAGTTTATGAACGGGAATCCTATACCTCGCGCCAAGTCGATCAGTGTTGGCGTGGATCAAAGCAATTCCTGAGGACAAAGCAACCGGTGACCTGAAGCGCACATACGAAGAAGTGTCGCGCGCACGCGGTAAGATCTCAAACATCATGCGTGCCCAGAGCCTTAACCCTAATGCGTTGCGATTCTTTCTTGGACTCTACGTGAGCTTGATGTACGGAAAATCAGGGTTGAGCCGAGCTGAACGGGAGATGATTGCAACAGCGATCTCTGCGCACAACCGGTGCGACTATTGTGTATCACACCATGGGGAGGCACTGAGGTTCTACCTGAAGAACGGTGAACAATTAGACGCTTTCAGGGAGGGTCAAGTGCCCGACAACGTCGACGAGAGAGGCAGGGTACTGGTTGACTATGCACTGAAGCTGAGCCTGCAACCTAGCGCTGTAACGAAAAATGACGTGGAGAATCTGCGAAGGATTGGAATCAGCGACTCTGAGATTCTCGATCTGGTTCTGCTGACGGCATACATGAACTACGTGAACCGGGTAGCCCAGGGATTGGGCGTCGAGCACGACGAGCAAGAAGCCCGGGGATACAAGTACTAGACTGCAAAACCCCTTTCAAACTCGATCGTTTTGATCAACGGTGGGCCCCCTAGCTCAGTCAGGTATGTGCATGTGTGCACATGGAGTTGACTTGGATAGCACATTAAGTTATAAGGAAGATCTTATAAGATTATTATAAGATTTGCTATGCCCTACCGATCCAACATCGAACGTAACGCTGCCATCTACAAATTGTGGGAGCAGGGAAAGTCGATCGAAGACATCTCTCTCTTGACGAGCATTCCACGTTCAACCGTTGGGTACTATGTGCACAAGTTCAATGCCGCAGCCAGAGCAGGTGGAGCAATTCCGTTGCCGCCTTCCACTAAGAAGCAACCCACCGAGATCCAATTCGGGCTCCTGAAGAAACAAGAGGCCATGGATTACATTCTCACGCTTCTGAAAACTTGTAATGCTCAAACTATTTACTACAATCTAGCAGCAACGAAACTCCTCGTCGAAATAACAGACCGGCTGGAGCTGACAAATGAGGAGCGGAAGCTCCTTTCGTCGGTGATGACCTTGCTATGGACCAGGGCACCCCCTCAAGTTACCGATCAGAAACGGGAGGGACCCAGTGTAAATGATATCGTGGAGCAACAACAACGCCAATTGAAACAACTTCAGACCACGGCAGCCCCTGAAGAAGTCACCGATCAGAAACGAGAGGGACCCAACGAACCGGATCTCGTCGAGCAATTCAAACAACAACAGCAATTGAAACGACAACAGCGAGAGAACATATGGAAGCGGAAGGACTGATAGACGTGACGCGGACAGCGGCCCGAAACGGGCTCGTACCACGCGAGGCTCTCGTAGAGATGATTCCGCGGGCATACAGTGGGGGGTGCCGTCTATGTCCGCTTTGGATCCATCGGGGATCTTCTTGCAGCTGCAGAATCACCTGGCCTCGGAAAAGCTTAGGTAGGCTACTTGTTTCTTCTTCTTGGACGGGCCCGTAGCTCAGTCAGACCTGCGAGTCCGGGTCCTGAAAAGGTAGAGCACCGGAGAAGCATGTTCGGTGAAGCTTTTACCTGCACGGAGGAGACCCGGGGGTCCCGGGTTCAATTCCCGGCGGGCCCGCCAAACTACTCCCAACAGAATCCTTGTGTGAACGATAAGAGCCGTTAAGTTTGGTTATGGCGTCAGTCAGGGCGTTCTGGCTGATTCTGCTTATGTTAAGACCATGTCGTCTTGATTCATGCACGAGATCAATCGGCAGATAGATCATAACCGACTTGTTCCCTAGGGAGACATGGGGAGACATCTCGCGTCAACGATATATTGAATATATCGTAGCCCTATAAGTGTATCGAAGGGATATATTTGATATTAGGGACGAGTATGCCGATTACACTCAAAAGGGCAGTCGTTAAGATAGGCGGCTCTCTACGAGTCACCATTCCAACCGAGATAGTCGAGATGATGCGAATACAGGTGGGGGACGAAATAGAGTTCTCCTCTTCCAACGGCGACATTATGATTCGGAAGGCAAAGAAATAGCCGCCCAAACACACACGTTCTACTACAATCCCAGTCGGTTTCATCCGATGTATGACAGACTCTTGACTGAAACCAAGCTGAGAGAGAGTCCGACGGTTCAAATTCCGACGCCCGCACCAGCCTACCCACCTATGAAAAGTCTGTAGCCCCGTGGGTGTTTCTCTGGGGGTGGCTCTTCTGCGTGGCGTTCAAGTGGTATTGGCTAGGTTCTCGAGTCGTTTATGTTTTTGCTGTGTG
>Ga0116124_1001457_pt1 | contig 17156 bp, 20 predicted proteins | sample June2015DPH_13_1_2_FD_89728 | JGI IMG/M metagenome (GOLD analysis project Ga0116124, IMG submission 89728) | Peatland microbial communities from SPRUCE experiment site at the Marcell Experimental Forest, Minnesota, USA - June2015DPH_13_150 | ecosystem: Environmental > Terrestrial > Soil >... | reverse complement strand
TCTCCGATGCTCCGGTCGGTCCCGACGTGCTCCAAGAACCGCCCGAAATCATACCTCATCGCTTGGTCGTAAGCGCGTGACCGTCCAATCCGCTGCTTCTCGCTCAGGAACTTCTCCATCACCACGGAGAGTTGGGCGGTCTCGCGGCGGACACCGTTGGCGAGGTAGAACGTCACCACGTCGGTCAAGGACGTTGGCGCGTTCCGCAGCCGTTCAAGGTTGTAGAGGATTTCGGTCCTCCTCTCCTACAGTTCCCCCACGGGAAGGGAGGTCTGGTTCCGTTCGGTCAGGAACTTCTCCGCGTCCGACCGGTGGCGGAAGAACCGTCGTTGTTTCCGTCCCTCTCCATCCACTCCGAGATAGAGGGAATAGCCGACCACCGTTCCGTTCCGCTTTTGTTCTGAGATTTGACCCACGGGAACGGGACCAGATTTCCCGGTCGGGGAGTCAAGAACCGTTTATGCCAACCTGAGCGGGGTGAAGACTCTGCTTCGTCTTCAACAGACCACGGTCCATTGATAGACAAATGTCCAACCAATGGGAACATAAACCCAGATCCATCCAGCGACGGCCAACCAGAGACGATACCGACCCCGACCAAGCAAACCAAGATTTCGAAACCAAGCAGCCAACACGACGGATGCGAGAGTCCAACCGGAGATGATAGACCCGACGAGAAGGAGCAGGAATCCGATCAGCCCATACGGTTGTGCTGCTGAGTGGAGGCCGTGGAGTTGTTGTCCTACATGGAAAATAAGACATCCAGGCAGGTAAAGAGGCGTTGTCCACGCATAGTCCACGCCACCGAACTGTGCCCAGCCGTTGGGCAATTTTTGAACCCCGCCACACCACGCAAACAGAAGACCAGCGACTGCGTAGTTGTAAACGACATGAACGATTGTGAAACAGACGGAGAGCAGCCCGAGCAGCAGGCATCCAGTATTTCTGGGCAATTCTCTTATCATCTGTTCTGCGGTTCTAACAATGCGTCTACCCCGTCCCTTCGCGTGGTTCAACCGAGTAGTGGATAACGAAAACGGCGGGACGATTCCACTTCCGTTATAGTCGAAGTGGAGGAGAGCGAGGCGGCTGGGCTACACGTCCCCATTAGCCGCGACAGACATTACTTAATGTCGAACTCGGCAGCCGCGACTTGCTCTCCGTTAATCAAGCACTCCGCTCTAAAATGACCGGTGCCCAAAGCTGATGCTGGCAGCCTCACAGTTCGCGTATTGGGAGCTCCCTTAAAATAGGCCCGTTCGTTTTCACGGTGACCCACCAGTTTCCCATCTTTATACCAATTCCAAATCACATCTTCCCAACCCGGTTCTTGAGTGACAGGCTCCCAAGTGACACTGACGTAAAAGCGTATGATATCTGTCGTCGAAAATGTTGTCATCGGGACTAAATGGCCGGTGAGGAAGTTCTCCTGAGTGGTAACACCGCTGTTCGCCGCCCGAAACGTGACGCAGCCTTGAAAGCCGATGCTTACCGCGCTCAATAAAATCAGGCCAATGACAATTCTTAAGGATTTCATGTTAAAAAAACCACCAACGGTTGAGGGTTGAACGTAAGTTGTCGGTCAAGGAATGAACAATCTCGTGGAAGCTTGCCTATCCGACAGCGTGTATACGCCGTCCCTTCGCGTAGTTCAACCGATTAGTGGATGGTGAAAACGGCGGGGACGTTGTTTGGACTTATGCCAACCTGGGTTGGGTGAAGACTCCACACCCTCGTATGCCGGCTAGCGTGGCACACAGCTCTCCGGGTTCGGCCCCTTTTTCATCAGACTTCTTTTCGAGCCAGCACAAACCAAACACATGCAGAGATCACTATGGTCGCTAACGCGCAGCATCCGTATACTTCGTTTGATTCGACACCAGAGTATCGGAGTAAAAACAGCGGCACAGCAATGAAACCGATCTGAAGAAGCAGGAACGGCCAAGCCAATCGATGTTTCCAATTTAGGCGCCATCCCCAGCCGAGTTTTCTTGGGAGAACCAGCAATTCGCGGGGTTTCATTTAATCGACGGGTATCGTGCAGAGCTGCCCATTTTGCCTAACGGTGTGGTTATCCAACCGTGCGTGTACCCCGTCCCTTCGCGTGATTCAACCGTTTATGCCAACCCGTATGCCAATCCTGCGCGGGTTCGTGGGGATTTCTCTCCGCCTCACACGTGATCCCAAGAACCTGATCCCCGCTCCGTCATCGAAAATGGGGCGACCGACGGGGATCGAACCCGCGACACCCAGATCCACAATCTGGTGCTCTAACCGACTGAGCTACGGTCGCCGTGAAAGAGCCGGGAAAGCTCAGCCCGGTGCCTTTCGCTGTCAATCCCGATTCCCGGCGCACCGCCCCGGCCGGCGGAGGATCGCGGCCGGCCGCGCGACGCGTCATTTTCGGGCTATGCTTTCGGCGTTTTCCAGCCAAGCTGGCGGCATGTTCTGGCTGAAAAAGTTTTTCTCGCCGTTCCTGTTGCCACTGCAATTCGTGCTGGTGTGCGGCGTCATCGGCGCGGTGCTGATCAGAAGCCGCCGGTGGCGGCGCACCGGCCGGGCGCTGTTGACGCTCGCGGTGCTGGTGCTGCTCGCCGCCAGCAATAAATGGGTGAGCGGGCGGCTGATTGCGCCGCTGGAATCGCGTTACCCGGCGGTGGGCGACCTCCACCCCGGCGATCCGCTCCCGCCGCCGCTGGCGGCCTGCCGTTATGTGGTGGTGCTCGGTGGCGGACATGATGACAGCAATGACCGGCCGGCCTTGAGCCGGCTGAGCCCATCGGCACGGGCGCGCCTGACCGAGGGCATACGGCTGCTGCGGCTGCTGCCCGCGGCAAAACTGGTGGTGTCGGGGCCCAGCGACAACGGCGGCCCCACGCACGCCCAGATCCTGGCCGATTCCGCGGTGTCGCTCGGGGTGGAGCGCACGCGCATTCTCATGATTGACGACGCCCACGACACCGAGGAGGAAGCCGCCCGCCTGCGCGCACGGCTGGGGGATGCGCCGGTGGCGGTCGTGACCTCGGCCTGGCACCTGCCGCGGGCGATGGCCCTGTGCGCCGCGCAGGGTCTGCACACCCTCCCCTGCCCGACCGATTATCTCTACTGCCCCCCGCTCCGGTGGCGTTTGTCCGATTTCACCTGGGACGTGCCGTCGCTCGAGCGCAGCACCGCCGCCGTGCACGAGCGGCTCGGCCTGTGGTGGGCGCGGCTGCGCCGGTGGGCGTGAGGGCGCCGGCAGCAGCGGCGCCACCGGCCGGCATTAGCGATCGGAAAAAGCTCCGGCCGCGCCGCGATTTTGTTTCACCTTCGCCACAATTGTGAATAGCCAAAACACCACCCATGTTCTCAATTCGAAAACTGCTAGGCAAAGAGGAGAAGTTCTTCGATCTACTGGAGGCGAGCGCCGAGGAGGCCAGGGCCAGCACCGCCCTGCTCGGCCGCTTTCTGCAGGAGCACGCCGCCAACGACCAGCCCAATAAAATCGACGATTTTGTCCACACCCGCCGGAAGGACAAGCGCATCACCCAGCAGATCACCGAGGAGTTGTGCCGGACCTTTGTGACGCCGCTGGAGCGCGAGGATATCGAGGCCCTGGCCTTTGCGCTCTACCGCATCCCCAAGATGGTCGAGAAGATTGTCGAACGGCTCGCGATCTATCCCGGCCGGCTGCCGCATGCCAAACTCATGCGCCAGGCGGAACTCCTGCAGCTCGCCGCCGACAACGTGGCCTTCATGGTCGGCGAACTGCGCAAGGGTACGAAGATGGACCGGATCAGCTCGGCCAACGAAAAACTGCAGTACGCCGAGGGCGAGGCCGACAAGGTGATGCTCAACCTCGAAATAGAGCTTTACCAGGGGCCGTACGAAGCCAAGGAGGTCATTTTTCTGCTGCAGCTTTTCGAAATGGTGGAGAAGTCCGTCGACCGCTGCCGCGACGCCGGCAATGTGGTGTTTCAAATCGTGCTGAAATACTCCTGAGCGCACGCCATGATTTTCTTTCTGTTCGTTCTGCTGACGGCGTTCGTCTTTGAGTACATCAACGGATTTCACGACAGCGCCAACGCCATCGCCACGGTCGTCTCGACCAAGGTGCTCACGCCGCGGCAGGCGATCGTCTGGGCCGCGTTCTGGAATCTGTTGGGCGCGCTCGCCGGCACCGCCGTGGCCACCACCATCGGCCAGGGACTCGTGGACACGCATGCCGTAACCATGACCACGGTCCTGGCGGCGCTGCTTGGCGCCATCATCTGGAATCTCTTCACCTGGTGGCTCGGCCTGCCGTCGAGTTCCAGCCATGCACTCGTCGGCGGATTATGCGGCGCAGCCCTCGCCTCGGCCGACGGCCGATGGGCGGTGCTCAAATGGTCGCTCGTGGATGCAAAGGGCGCCCACAACGGTCTGTGGCCGAAGATCGTACTCCCCATGGTCACCTCGCCGACGCTGGGCTTCTTTCTCGGCGCGCTGCTCATGTTCCTCCTTACGATCATGCTGCGCAAGGTCACCCCCCGCCTGGTCTCGCTCATCTTTGGCAAAGCCCAGCTCCTGAGCGCGGGTTTCATGGGCTACAGCCATGGCTCCAATGATGCGCAGAAGACCATGGGTATCATCACGCTCGCGCTCTTTACCGGCACGCAGGCCGGTGTCTTTGCCAATGTGCCCGGCTGGCTTTCCTTTTTGCGCATCCCAGAATTCATTGTGCCGCGCTGGGTGATGGTTGCCTGCGCACTCACCATGGCGACGGGTACGGCGGCGGGCGGCTGGCGCATCATCCGCACCATGGGCCACAAGATAGTGAAGTTGCAGCCGGTGCACGGGTTTGCCGCCGAGACCACCGCCGCGCTCATCATTCACGGTGCCTCGAACATCGGCGTCCCTCTTTCGACCACCCATGTCATCTCAACCTCCATCATGGGCGTGGGCGCGTCCAAGCGCTTCAGCGCCGTCAAGTGGGGCATCGTCGAGCGCATCGTCTGGGCCTGGGTGCTGACGCTGCCCGCCACCGGGCTGCTGGGCTACGGGCTGATGCACCTCGCCCGCCTGGCCGGCATGCACTGAGGCACCCGCGGCCTCGCTGCCACGGCATGACCGTCCGCATCCGCCCGTTGCGCCGGCACACCGGCCGGTGGACGCCATGTCACGCGACGGGTTTGTCGGCCTTTTTCACCTCCTCGGTGTGCCGCACGTCCTTGCCCTTGGTAAGGTAGATCGTCTCCTCGGCGATGTTGGTGGCGTGGTCGGCGATGCGCTCGAGGGACTTGGAGATGAACATCAGCTCGATGGCGCGCGAAATGGTCTCGGGTTTCTCGACCATGAAGCTGGTCAGCTCGCGGTAAAGCTGGCGGTTGATGTTGTCGACTTCGAGGTCGCGCTTGCACACCGCGATGGCCTTGGCGTCGTCACCTTGGAGCAGGCAGTCGAGGGCGTCGCGGAGCATTTCCAGCGCCATGCTGGTCATGCGGGGAATGTCGATATAGGGCTTGAGGGGAGGCTCGGCGCTGAGCTTGATGGCGCGCTTGGCGATGCTGGTCGCCTCATCCCCCACCCGTTCGAGGTCATGGCTGGCCTTCATGCCCACGATGACCAGCCGGAGGTCGCTGGCGATCGGCGCGCGGAGGTTCATGAAACGCACGGCTTCGTCGTCGATTTTGATCTCAAGCTCATCGAGCTGGTCGTCCGCGGCGATCACTCGCCTGGCCAGGGCCGTGTCGCCTTCAACCAAAGCCTTCAGGGCGTCGCGCACGTGCTGGATGGCCGTCTCGCCCATCAGGATCAGGTGCGAGCGGAGGGTTTCGAGCTCGGCGTCGAAAAAACGGCGCATGACGGGGAAACCGGGCGGGTGCTCAGGAGAGGTTTGCATAAGGGGGATCAACCGAAGCGGCCGGAGACGTAAGCTTCGGTCTGCGGGTTGGACGGACTCATAAAGATCGTCCGGGTTTCGTCGTATTCCACAAGTTCGCCCATATAAAAGAACGCCGTGCGATCGGAAACGCGAGCCGCCTGTTGCATGTTGTGGGTCACGATCACCACCGTGTAGTCACGCTTGATCTGTTGAATGAGTTCCTCGATCTTCGCCGTGGCGAGGGGATCGAGCGAGGAACAGGGCTCGTCCATGAGGACGATCTCGGGTCTGACGGCGAGGGCGCGGGCAATGCAGAGCCGTTGTTGCTGGCCTCCGGAAAGACTGATCCCGGGGCGGCCGAGATGATCCTTCACCTCATCCCAGAGCGCGGCCATGCGCAGCGACTCTTCCAGCCGCTGGCGCAGCAGCGCCTTGTCGCGCACGCCGTTGAGGCGGAGGCCCACGAGCACGTTTTCCGCAATCGACATCGTGGGGAAGGGATTCGACTTTTGAAACACCATGCCGACCCGCCGCCGGACAATGGTCGCGTCCACTCCGGCGCCATAGAGATCCTGTCCCCGCAACAGGATGGCTCCCGTGTGGTGGGCGCCGGGCGTAAGTTCGTGCATCCGGTTCAAGGTGCGCAAAAACGTGGACTTGCCGCAGCCGCTGGGGCCGATCACGGCGGTGACACTGCGCGCGTAGATCTGCAGGGTGACGTTCGAGATGGCGCGATTGGCCCCGTAGAAGACGTTGAGTTGCCTGATGTCAAAAACCACCTCCGGTCGTTCCAGCGCGGATTTGGCGGGTCCGGCCGGGACTGGCGTCGTCACCGTCGGCGGCACCACGGGCACGCGCGCCGCAGGAGGAGCGATGGCCGGCTCGGTCAGGGGTTTTTCATCAAGACTCATGGCCATGAAACAAGGTTTCTGCGGTTTAGTTTGCGCGGTTCTTTTTCCGGTCGGCGGAGAGCAGGCGCACGCCTGTGCTCAGGCAGAAGACGAGAAAGATCAGCACGAGCGCGCCCGCCCATGCCTGGCGGTGCCAGTCGTCGTAGGGCGAAATCGCATAGGTGAAAATCTGGAGCGGCAGCGCCGCGATGGGTTCCGAAAGATGGTGGCTCCAAAAACGGTTGCCGAAGGCCGTGAACAGCAGGGGAGCGGTTTCGCCGGCAATGCGTCCCATGGCCAGCAGCACGCCGGTGATGATCCCCTTGCGCGCGGTGCGCAGGACGATGTGCAGGATGATCTTCCAGTGCGGAATGCCGAGCGCCAGGGCGGCCTCCCGGTAGGCGCCAGGCACCAGCACCAGCACCTCCTCGGTCGTGCGCAGCACCAGGGGAATCATGATAAAGCCGAGGGCCAGACCGCCGGAATAGGCGGAGAACGTCTTGAAGGGCACCACCACCAGCGCATAGGCCGTCATGCCCCACACGATGGATGGCACGCCGTTGAGGATGTCCGCGCCAAACCGGATCCAGACATTCCAGCGCTCGCTGCCGTACTCGGAGAGATAGACGCCGCCGAGCAGACCGAGGGGCACGCCCACGAGGCAGGCCAGACCCAGCAAAATCACGGTGCCCACGATGGCATTCGCCATGCCGCCGCCGGCTTCGCCCACCGGTTTGGGCAACTGCGTGAAGAAACTCCAATTGAGCGCACCGATGCCTTCACGCAGCAGGTGAAAAAGGATGAGCGCCAGCGGAGAGACGACCAGCACGGCGCACAAGACAAAGAGCCCGCTCATGAAGGCGTTCCGGAACCGGCGGTATTGATCGTAGCGGGGGGACATGAGCGGGGGCGCGTCAGGCGTGCCGGCTGCCGGGCGTTGCGATCGTTTTGATCAGGATCAAGGCCAGGATGTGCACGAGAATGGTCACGCCCATGAGGACCAGACCGAGTTCAAAGAGAGCATTCAGGTAGGTGTCCGTCGTCGCCTCCGTAAATTCATTGGCGATCACGCTGGCCAGCGTGTAGCCGGGAGCGAAGAGGGACCTGGCGATTTCCGGGCGGTTGCCGATCACCATGGTCACGGCCATCGTTTCGCCCACCGCGCGCCCCAGACCGAGGACCGCGGCCCCCATCAAGCCGCGCCGGGCGTAGCTGAGCACGGCGATGCGCGTGACTTCCCAGCGGGTCGCGCCCAAACCGTAGGCCGCCTCCCGCTGCAGGTCGGGCACCGCCCGCAGAATCTCGCGCGAGACCGAGGTGACAATCGGCAGGATCATGATGGCAACGATGATGCCCCCCGCCAGCATGCTGACGCCGTAAATCGGACCTTGAAACAGCGGGAGAAACCCCAGGTAGCGCTTGAGCAGCGGAAAGGCGTGATCGCGCAGCCATGGCACCATGACAAAGATGCCCCACAGGCCCCAAATCACACTCGGCACCGCCGCGAGCATTTCGATGACCGAAACCAGCGGCTGCCGCAGCCACAGCGGGGCGAGATCAGTCAGGTAGATGGCCGTGCCGATGCTCAGGGGCACCGCAATGAGCAACGCGATCAGCGAAGAAACCACGGTGCCATAAATGAGCGGCAGCGCCCCGTACTGCTCCGCCACGGGATCCCAAGTCGACGTGAGGAGAAACCGCCAGCCGAATTTCTCGATGGAGAGGTGCGAGCCGCGATACAGCAGGTAGGCCACCAGGATGAACAGCAAGGCAATGGCCATGGCCGCCAGAAACGTGACGCTCTGGAAAAAACGATCGCCCAGCCCGGAGCGGGCCATCCGGGTGGTGGAGGCCGGGCGAAGGGTGGCTTGAACCGAGGAGCCGGGCATGACCGGGGACGAGAGCGGAAAAAAGCAGGGCGGAGAGAATGCACTCTCCGCCCGGTGGAAGTTGCGTTCTCGATGCGAAACCGCGAGCTAAATTAATATTTGATTTCGTCGATGCGCGCGAGGACCCGCTGGATGACGTTTTCGGGCAGCGGTGCGTAATCGAGTGCGGTGGCCAGCCTTTCACCGTCTTTGTAAGCCCACTTCAGGAACTCGACGAGCTTCTTGCCCTTCAAGGGATCCTTCTGCTCCTGGTAAACGAGCAACCAAGTGGCGCCGGCAATGGGATAGGCCTTGGCGCCAGGCGGATTGACCATTGAGAAGCGGAAGTCGTCCGGGATCGTGGCTGTGGCGAGCGCCTCCGTCACCGAATCGAGCGACGCTGTGATGTAATTGCCCGCGGCGTTTTTCATGTCGGCAAAGGGCAGCTTGTTCTGTTTGGCATACGCCAGTTCGATATAACCGATCGCGCCGGGTACCTGCTTGATCTGGCCGGCGACGCCCTCGTTGCCCTTGCCGCCGAGGCCAGCCGGCCAGTTGACCGAGGTGCTCGTGCCGACCTTCGTCTTCCACTCCGGGCTGACGTGGGAAAGGTAATCGACAAAGATGTAGGTGGTGCCGCTCCCGTCGGAGCGATGCACGACCACGATATCCTGATCGGGCAGATTCGTGCCATCGTTCAGCGCCACGAGGCGGGGATCATTCCACTTTGTGATCTTGCCCAGAAAAATGTCGGCCAGCGTGGGTCCATCGAGCTTGAGCGAGGTCACCCCGGAAAGATTGTAGCTCACAACATCCGCGCCGGCGACGGTGGGGATGTGCAGGAGTTTGCGGGGCGCCTTGGCGAGGTTCTCATCGGACATCGGGCCGTCGGAGGCGCCAAAGTCGACCGTCTCGGAGAGGATCTGCTTCTGGCCGCCGCCGGAGCCGATGGACTGGTAGTTGAAGCGCACTGACGGATCGACCTTGGCGTAGGTGTCGAACCATTTTGAGTAGATGGGATAAGGAAACGTCGCGCCAGCGCCGTTGATGAGCATCTGGGCAGAGGCAACCGTGGCAAGGAAGCCGCTAAGAGCGAGTGCGAGTAGTTTTTTCATACGAATCGTGATTGGGTTGAGTTGGAGGGATCAGAAATTGACCTGCATCTGGCTGCGGACGCCGTCGGCTTGGGCCTTGGCCGTGCCACCGGTAACGGTGCCATTCGATTCGCCGTGGATGTAGCCCAACTGGAGTTTGAAGTCGTTGCCCTTGATATACCAGTTGCAGCCGAAATACCACTCGGAGAGCGTGTTCATCGTGCCGCCGCTGGGCGCGGAGCGCACCCCGTCCGAAAGGGCGACGCCGCGGTGGTCGGAATCGACATAGCTGTAGCGGACGACGGCCTCCCATTGGGGCGTCAGCTTGTAGGCCGGCTGGATCCAATAGCCGCTCGGGCTGGCGTTAATTCCTGCGCCGGCACCGGAATCGACCTTGGCCTGCTCTCACTCGCCTTGCAGATTGAACGCGCCGGCAGTCACGTCAGCATAAAGACCGTTGAGCGTGATGTTCCTGCCCCCGCCGATCGTCGCGCCCGGGCCACCCTGGTCAGGCAGAAATCCAGCCTCGTAGCCGATCTTGTAGGCGCCGTCCTGGAATTTGCCGCCGTAGCCCACGGTGCCGTAGTAAGCGAACTTGTTGGTCGTGGCGCCGCCCGTGGTGGCCACGCCGCCGAGGCCGTTCACCGTGATGGCGTTGGTCGCGCCGTCGCTGCTGTATTCGTTGCGCTCGGGATTGGTCAGCGCGACGGTGTAGAATAACCCTTCCGAGCTGCCGCTGAGGTAGAGGCCGGTGCGGTAACTGGCGGCGCCGAGACGGCGGCCGTTGTTGGGCTCGTCAATATAGCGGGTGATCACGGAGCGCTCGATCGAGCGGAGGTTGCCGCTCGACGTGAGCTCCTCATAGCCGAAGGGCGCCTTTTTTAACCCGGCGTCAAAGACGAGGGCGTCGCTTTGCTTCCACTCGAGGTAAGCGGCGTCGAACGACGTGTTGGCAAAATCGTAATTGAGCACGCCGCTGAGTCCGTCGCCAAACTCGGCCTTCACGCCGACATAAATGCGGCGCAGGAAAAAATGTTCGGTCGAAACCGGGTTCGCCGCCGCGCCATCGATGCTCGCGCCCAGGCCGGCATACTGGACCTGGAAGCGGCCGCTGATCGTGAGCTTCTTCAGGATTTTGTCGTTGCTGGTGGCGACATCCATGGCGGACTGACTTTGCGAGACCTCGGTCGCAATCTGCTTGGCCTCGGCATCCGTGAGGATGCCTTTCTTCACCAAGGCGTCGATCAGCGCCTTGCTGTCCTGGGCAAAGAGGGGCGATGCCCCCAGTGAGAGAAGGCCGGCGAGCGCCAGCCATTTCGATGATAACTTGGCCATAAGAGCTTGGGTTGTCGGATTAGGATTTATGCGAACGCGCTTGGTGCGCGTTTGGTCGCCCCCAAGTTCTCAGACTTTGGTTACGGGAATATGGCGGTCGTGTTACGATGCGGCAAAGTCCGCCTCCCAGCCGGAAGCCGCCCCGGCGCAACCCAACCGCGGACCGTCTGCCGGTAGGATTAACGCTTGACATCGGGCGGTTCTATTTCTGTATTTCCGCAATAACGGTATGCCAAAGATACTTGAGGTCGTACTACCCGAGGAGAGTCTGGCCGACACGGCGCTGCTCTTCGCCTCCTTCGCCGATCCCGCCCGGCTGCGCATCCTTAACCTGATTGGCCACGCCGGCGAAATCTGCAACTGCCACATCGAGACGATCACCGGCTATCTGCCGTCCAAGATCTCCCGCCATCTCGCGATCCTGCGCCAAGCCGGATTTATCCGGGAACGCCGGGCCGGCACCTTCATCCATTATTCCCTGGCGCCGCGTGATGACCGCATCGGCGCTGCCCTGCTCAAGCTTATCGACGAACTGCCCCGGGCGGAGGAGTTGCTGCAGTCCGACCTGGAAGCCCTGCGTCCGCATCTGGCCAAACGCTGCTAGGCCGCCGCGATCAAGCGTCCCCCGGGATCCGGTCTGGCTGCCGGCCCTCTTCACCGCCCCACCCTTTCACCATGAAAACCATCCAAGTCTATGATCCAGCAATGTGCTGCCCGACCGGCGTCTGCGGTCCCGAAGTGGACCCGGTGCTGGTTCGTTTCGCCTCGGACTTGAAATGGCTGCAAGATCAAGGCGTCGAGGTCCGTCGCTTCGGCCTGGCGCAGAATCCCGCGGCGTTCGTCGAGAACGAGGCGGTGCGAGATGCGCTCACCAACACGGGCGAAGCGGCGTTACCGCTCGTGCTCGTGGACGGGAAAGTGGTCGCCAGCGGGCAGTATCCGGAACGGGAGCAACTCGCCGCGCGGCTCGGTCTCGCGACGGCGACGCCGAGCCTGTTTACGCCCGCCGTGGCGGAACTGGTCGCGATCGGCGCCTCCATCGCGGCCAACTGCGAGCCGTGCCTGCGCTATCATGTCGCGGAAGCGGAAAAGCTGGGAGTAACCCGCACCGACATGGCCCGGGCTGTGGAACTCGCCGCCAAGGTGAAGGACGCGCCGCATCGGAACATACTGAGGCTGGCCGAGCGGCTCACTCACCTCGAACTCGCGCCGGCTGAAGCACCCTCGGTCGCCGGCGCCGGCAATTCCACGCCCGACGGCAAACCGACCAAGAGTCCCTGCTGCTCTTGAGGAGCGCCCTCGATGACCCGGCCTGAGGACCATCCCTCCTCGCTCATCCCTTTCCTCGCCACGCCGACGCGCTTCCTGTTTTTCACTGGCAAAGGCGGGGTGGGCAAAACCTCGCTGGCCTGCGCCATGGCGGTTGCCTTGGCCGACCTCGGCAAACGGGTGCTGCTGGTCAGCACCGACCCCGCCTCGAATCTGGATGAGGTGCTCGGCCAGAAACTCAACGGCGCACCCACGCCGATTCCGGGAGCGGCCGGGTTGCGGGCCTTGAACATCGACCCCGAAGCGGCCGCCCAAGCCTATCGCGACCGCATGGTGGGTCCCTTTCGCGGCAAGCTGCCGGAGGCGATCGTCCGCAGCATGGAGGAGCAATTGTCGGGCGCTTGCACGATGGAGATTGCGGCCTTTGACGAATTCGCCCGGCTGTTGGGCGAGCCGGCCGCCACGGCCGACTTCGACCATGTGATTTTCGACACGGCGCCGACAGGCCACACGCTACGGCTTATGACCCTGCCGACCGCCTAGACCGGGTTTTTTGAAAACAACACCTCCAACACGTCTTGCCTTGGTCCGCTGGCCGGTTTGCAGAAGCAACGGGCGATTTACGAAAGTTCGGTCACCGCGCTCGCCGACGGCGCGCGCACGACTCTGGTGTTGGTCAGCCGCCCGCAAAAAGCCGCGTTGGACGAAGCGGAGCGCACCAGCGGCGAACTGTCGGCACTGGGCGTGCGCAATCAGCACCTGATCCTCAATGGTGTGTTCCAGGCGTGCTGCCCGGAAGACAAGGCAGCGGCAGCGCTGGAACGCCGAGGCACGAGCGCCTTGGCGGCGAAGCAAGATTTCCTGAAGCGGCTGCCTGTCGTGGAAGTGCCGCTCCGCGCCCACAACCTCGTGGGCATCCCCGCCCTGCGGAAACTGATTCGGGACGGCGAGGCGGAACTCGTCGAGGCCGGCGACCCCGGCGGCGATTTGCCACCGCTCGAATCGTTGTCCGCGTTGGTGGATGACTTGGTGCGGTCGGGACGGGGCGTCATCATGACGATGGGCAAAGGCGGGGTGGGTAAGACCACCGTGGCCGCCGCCATCGCGACCGAACTGGCGCGGCGCGGACTGCCCGTGCATCTGAGCACAACCGATCCGGCGGCGCATGTGGCCGCGGCGGCCGGCGAAACCGCTGGATTGGAGGTCAGCCGCATTGACCCGCAGGCGGAAACGAAAGCCTATGTGGACCAAGTCATGGCGACCACTGGCAAGAGTCTTGACGCCAACGGGCGTGCTCTGCTGGAGGAGGATCTGCGTTCGCCCTGCACCGAGGAAATCGCGGTCTTCCGCGCCTTTGCCCGCATCGTGGCGCAAGGGCGGGATCGGTTCGTGGTGTTGGACACTGCGCCGACGGGGCATACCCTGCTGTTGCTCGACGCCACCGAGGCTTACCACCGCGAAATCGCGCGCAAGGCCAGCAACCTGCCGGAGGAAGTCCTCCAACTCCTGCCCCGGCTCCGCGACCCGCGCTTCACGCGCGTTCTCGTTGTCACGCTTCCGGAAGCGACGCCTGTGCATGAAGCGGCGGCGTTGCAGGCCGACCTGCGCCGGGCGCAGATCGAGCCGTTCGCCTGGGTGATCAACCAGAGTTTTGCCCGCGCCGAAACACGCGACCCACTGCTGTTGGCCCGTGGTGCGGGCGAACGGCCGTTCATCCAGGAAGTTACTCGCGACTTCGCCCGCCGCACGGCGATTGTACCGTGGGTGCCGGAAGAACCGGTGGGCCCCGCGAAGTTGCAGCAGCTTTTCCTGCCATCCAAGAAGAACTGAAAACACACTGAACATGACCGCCTACGTTTACGAAACCATCCCGCAAAAACCCGGCCAGAAGCCGCGCTATTTTGAATTCAAACAGAGCATGAGTGATGCACCGCTCACAAAGCACCCGAAGACCGGCGAACCAATCCGCCGGGTCGTGCTGGGCGGCTATGGCGTTCTCAAATCCACCAGCTCGGCCCCCAAAAACTCCGGTGCTGAAGGCGGGTGCTGCTGCGGTCCGAGCGGCTGCTCCGATTAACCGAGGAAGGCGCATGATGAGTTCAACGACCAAACGCCTGAATCTCTTTGAACGCTACCTGTCCCTGTGGGTCTTGATTTGCATGGTGGTGGGCGTGGCGCTGGGCAAATTGCTGCCCGGCGCCGTCGCCGCCCTGAGCAAGCTGGAATTCGGCGAGGGCTCCCAAGTCAACGTCCCCATCGCGGTGTTCATCTGGCTGATGATTTATCCGATGATGTTGAAGATCGATTTCGGCTCGCTGGTCGGCGTGACGAAGCGGCCCCGGGGGCTGTTGGTGACGCTGTTCGTCAACTGGCTGGTGAAGCCGTTCAGCATGGCGTTCTTCGCGTGGCTGTTTTTCCGGCACGTGTTTTCGGCGTGGGTCGACCCGGAGACGGCCCGGAACTACACCGCCGGCCTCATCATTCTCGCGGCGGCGCCGTGCACGGCCATGGTCTTCGTCTGGAGCTACCTCACCGACGGCGATCCGGCCTACACGCTGGTGCAGGTGGCGGTGAACGACCTCATCATGCTCGTGGCCTTCGCGCCGATCGTCATGTTCCTGTGCGGGGTGGCCCACGTCGTCGTCCCGTCCCGGGTGCTCATCACGTCGGTCGTGGTGTTCATCGTCATCCCGCTGGCGGCGGGCTGGCTGACCCGCACGGCGCTGCTCAAATCCCGCGGCCCGGATTGGTTCGCGCAAAAATTCCTGCCGAAGTTCCATCCCGTGACGGTGGTCGCGTTGCTGGCCACCCTGGTGCTGATCTTCGCCTTCCAGGCGGAAAATCTGACGACCAAGTGGTTCGCCGTCATCTTGCTGGCCGTCCCCATTCTGGTGCAGGTCTATTTCAACTCCACGCTCGCCTACCTGTTGATGCGGCTCCTCCGGGTGCCGCACAACGTGGCCTCGCCCGGCGCGCTCATCGGCGCAAGCAACTTCTTCGAACTGGCGGTGGCGGTGGCCATAACGCTCTTCGGTCCGAGCTCCGGCGCCGCCCTCGCGTGCGTTGTCGGCGTGCTCGTCGAAGTGCCGGTGATGCTCTCGGTCTGCCGCGTGTGCAACGCCTCGCGCGGCTGGTATCAGCAGGTCCTGCCTGCCGATCGCTCTATTTGACGCATAGGACCTATACGACCCATGAGTTCCAACCCGAAACCCTGCATCCTCATCCTCTGCACCGGCAACTCCTGCCGCAGCCAGATGGCCGAGAGCATCCTCCGCGCCGCGGCCGGCGATCTGATCGAGGTGCACAGCGCTGGCGCCAAGCCCGCCGGCTTCGTGCATCCGCTCGCGATCAAAGTCATGCAGGAAATCAGCCTCGACCTCTCGCACCACCGCTCAAAGCCCCTCAGTGAATTCCTCCAGACGCCCGTGCACACGGTCATCACCGTGTGCAGCCAGGCCGATCAGGCCTGCCCGATCTTCCCCGGGCAGGTGAACCGTCACCACTGGGCGTTCGACGACCCCGCGAGGGCCTCCGGCACCGAGGCCGAGGTGCTGGCCGTGTTCCGCCGCGTGCGCAATGAAATCCGCCGCGTGTTCGAGGCCTACGCCGCCGGCTGGCGCGAGGGTCTGCAGGCCGGCCGGAGCCAGGAAAAGCAAGTTTGACCGTTGGGCCGCCGGGATGCGCGGCCTCGCCACCTACTGCAGCAGCTGCTTCAGCGGCTCCCGGATGGCGTCCGCCCAGATCTCGTAGCCCTTCGCGCTCGGATGCAGCAGATCGGGCATGACGTCCTTCGGGATATTGCCCTCGGCGTCCAGAAACCGGTCCCCGATGTCGAGGAAAAAGACGTGCCGCCCGTCATGCAGTTTCGCCAGCGAGCGGTTCACCTCGGCCACCTGCGTGCGCTGCGGAGCGTCCTTCTCGCCCCGCGGAAAGATGGCGAGAAAAAGGATCTTCGCCTCCGGAAACCTCGCGCGCAGTTCGTTCACGACCGCCGTTACGCCTTCGATGACCTCGGGCGGGGTGTTGTGCGGCGTGGTGACGTCCCGCTCGAGGCCGGTGTTGTTGGTGCCGATCATCAGCACCACCACCTTGGGCTGGTAACCGTCCGCCTCGCCGTTGCGCAGCCGCCAGAGCACATGCTGCGTGCGGTCGCCGCTGATGCCGAAGTTGGCCGCCTTCAGCGGCGCGAATTCCCGGTCCCAGATTATCTTGCCGCCGCGCTCTGGATTGGTGTCGCGCCAGAAGTCGGTGATCGAGTCGCCGAGGAAGAGCACGTCAATACCCCCGTGGCGCGCCTCGGCCACAAATCCCTCGTGGCGCTTCAGCCAGGCCGCATCGCGCGGACCGGGTTCGACGGCGGTGTTGGCCGACGCGATGGCGGCGATCAGAAAAACCAGGGTGAGGGGCAGTAGACGTTTCATGGATGTGGTTGTTTAACGAAAATCCGGGCCGCGGCCGCCGTCACTGTTCGGCTTCCGGCGCCGAGAGCTCGATCAGCGTGCGCAGCGACTGGAAATGGCGGCTGAGGTCGAAGTCGCCGCTCATGTCGCCGACGACCCGGTCGAACAGCCTCCGCTTGTCGGCCTTGAGGGCCTGGATGCGCTCCTCGATGGTGCCGGCCGTCACCATGCGGTAGACGAAGACGGTGTTGGTCTGCCCGATGCGGTGCACGCGATCCACCGCCTGCATTTCGACCGCCGGGTTCCACCACGGGTCGAGCAGGAAGACGTAATCCGCCGCGTGCAGCGTGATGCCGGTGCCCACAACCTTGAGGCTCACGAGCATGACCACCACCCCGGAAGTGTTCTGGAACGCCTACACAAACTTCTACCAGTCCAGCGTCATGCCGGTGAGTTAG
>Ga0116124_1001426_pt1 | contig 17459 bp, 13 predicted proteins | sample June2015DPH_13_1_2_FD_89728 | JGI IMG/M metagenome (GOLD analysis project Ga0116124, IMG submission 89728) | Peatland microbial communities from SPRUCE experiment site at the Marcell Experimental Forest, Minnesota, USA - June2015DPH_13_150 | ecosystem: Environmental > Terrestrial > Soil >... | reverse complement strand
CATCTGCGCGATTTATTAATTCATGAATATTGATCGTGACGGCGGCAACGCCGAACTCCGGGTGTTGTTGATTGGACACGTAGGGCAGATGTGGTTTCTAAATGGGTTCTGCTGCGGTCTGCGTCAGCAGTTCACTGAGCTTATACGTGACGCTGGCGGTGCCGAACTCCGGCTCCTGGGTGAACGGTTTCGGGATGTAGTGAAGCTGGCGCTCGCCCGAGCGGGACACGAGTACGATGCAGAGGCGATACGCCTCTGGTTGATTCAAGGCGTTCAGAATCTCATTTTTGGTGATGGTCACGGTGGTGGCGTCTTCTTGCCGGCCCTTGACCTCAAGGAAGCGGAGCTTCCCCGTCTGTGGATCGCGGCTCTCGATGTCGTAGCCCCTGTTCTCATTGGAAACGTCACGCGGAATGCAGCCCAAGCGACGCTCGGTCTCCATGACTTTCTCCATCGCGAGGCGCTCGACCTCGCGGTCGCCCGTCCCATAGGGCGCGCCGGTTTCTTGAACCGTCTCGGCGCGACGGAAAAACCCTGCCGGCACCACCAACGCACCGCCGAGAATCGTCGGTGGCCGGGCAACCACGCGTTTTTCAAGGTCGAGGTCGGTCATGCGTTTCTTGAGCCTCTCGGCCAAAGCGTCCGCGCGTTGCTGGGCGTTGGCCGAATTTAACGTGGAACGGCTTTTCCCCGCGGCTTCCTTTTCCCGCAGCTCGTTAGCGCGGTGGTCCCAGAAGGCGATCTCCCGGGTCAACCGCTCTTTCACCTGCTGCATCGTCTTGAGGACATGGGCCTCACGGCGACTGGCGACCTCGCGGAGGTGATCAGGCACGATCTTCTCCACTGCATAGCCGATGGCGCGGGACTCGAGGTTTTGACTCAGCCACGGCTCGTCCAACAGGCCCTTTACTTGCGATAGTTGGTCTGCTGTTGGCGGCTCGTAATCGAGGTAGGGAGCATAGCCTGCCGTCACGAGCGGGCCGTCGGGTTTCACCTCAACAAAAAGCATACGCCGCGAAATCACACGCGGGTTACCGTTCGGATCGAGGGTGGCGTCGGTCAGCGAATGTTCCAAGAAGAGCAAGACCCGGGGCTCCACGCCTTGATCGAGCGGATCGACGAGGATCGCGCCCTGACGAAGCAGATCGCGGTAGCGCTCTAGAGTGAGATCGATGGTCGCGTCGAGGAGCGGGTGTCCCGGGGCGACCAGGGCCGCGGGAGGTTTTCCTTCGACGCGAACGGCTTCTTTCAGAAACGTGATACGCTCATAGGCCTTAAGCACCGGGGCGCGCATCCTGAGCACGCGATCGCGGTGCCGGATATCCCCGGGAACATTGCGAATCTCAAAACGGTTGGGCTCGCGCTTAAGAAGCGTGCCGCCGAAACCCTCGAATGCCGTGGCAAAGAATGAGCCAATGTAGTGCGGCTGAAGCTTGCGCGCCTGCGCTCGCTCCATCGCCTCCCGAATCTCCTGCACCTTCGTGGTTGGGAGCGTCTCCTGGACGAGCTGACGTTCTTCGATCAATTGGCGCAGGTGCTCCCGATCCATGTTTTGGTCGATGACCTGATTCAGGCGGGCTTTGACCTCGGGGCGGTCACCTTTGCGGATGGCTTCGATGAGCAGGTCGCGCAGCGACTGGCCCTGAAACACCTTACCGAGAACGTCGAAGACTGCGCCGCCCAGCGATTCGCGCTGTTGCTCCAGTTTCTTCAGGAGCCGCAGGAAAACATCGCCCTCCCGAGTTTCCTCGGCGACGAGATTCCAAAGGTGGCAGACATCCAGCTGACCGATGCGGTGGATGCGGCCGAAACGCTGCTCGATGCGGTTGGGGTTCCACGGCAAGTCGTAGTTCACCATGAGGTGCGCCCGCTGGAGGTTGATGCCTTCGCCCGCGGCATCGGTGGCGACTAGGATAAGCACCTCGGGATCGTTCATGAACGACTCCTGGATCTGGCGGCGACGCTCGCGAGGAGTCTGGCCGTGGATCGAGACAACCGCCGTGCTTGAACCAAGGAGACTGCTTAACTGATCGACCAGGTAATTGAGGGTGTCTCGTTGCTCGGAGAAGATGACGAGCTTCCGGCGGTTGCGGGAGGCGTCGAACATCTCCGGGTTGTTCTGCAGGGTCTCAGAGAGCTTGGTCCATTTAGTGTCCTTTCGGGACCGGCGAAGCCTGCCAGCTTCGGCTTCCAGATCTTTGAGAATCAGAATCTCAGCTTCGAGTTCCGCGATCGTTCGGGCGGCGGTCGCCAGATCGACGACCTGCTCCTCTGCTTGCTCGACCTCTTGCTCTGGAGCATCCTCCAAGTCCTCCATGTCCTCGACCTCGATGTTGGTCTGGATGTCGATCTCCTTGTCAGCGGCCCGGCCACGCCGCAGGATTTTCTCCTCGCGGAGGCGCTCTTCCAGTCTTTCGCGCCGCCGACGCAGCGATTGGTAGATGGCTTCAGGCGACGAGGCTAACCGCCGCTGCAAAATCGTGAGCGCGAACCCGACCATTCCGCGACGGCGATCACTATCCAAGCGATCCGCTCGATTGAATTCTTCGCGGACGTAGTTGGTCACTTTGGCGTAGAGCGCCGCCTCTTCGGGGGACAATGGAAAAGGAACCGTGTAGGCGAATCGTTCTGGGAAAAGCGGCTTCCCCTCCATGGTGACAAGATTCTCCTTCACCATACGGCGCATGATATCCGAGCAATCGGGGCTAGGGACCCCTTCGCGGTAGCGGCCCTCAAAACGGTCGCCATCGATGAGCGACATGAAAAGCTGGAAATCCTCCTCTTTCCCGTTGTGCGGGGTCGCGGTGAGAAGGAGGAACTGGCGTGTGTGTTGAGAAAGGAGCTGCCCCAAGCGAAAGCGTTTGGTGTAACGCACCTCAGAGGCAAAAAACGAAGCCGACATCTTGTGCGCCTCATCGACCACTACGAGATCCCAATCAACCTGCTTGAGACGCTCTTGGACGTCCTCGTTGCGACTCAGCTTGTCGAGGCGGCAGATGCAGAGGTTGTGCTCGAGGAACCAATTGCCCGTACGGGATGCCTGGATGGCGTCGTTGGTCATGATGTCGAACGCGAGGTCGAACTTCTGGTCTAGTTCGTCCTGCCATTGCTCGACGAGACTGCCCGGGGCAACGATGAGGCACTTGGCCACGTCGCCGCGGATGATCAGCTCTTTGATCAAGAGACCGGCCATGATCGTCTTGCCCGCACCGGGATCGTCCGCCTCGAGAAAGCGAAGCGGTTGGCGGTTCAGCATGGTCTCGTACACCGCGGTAATCTGGTGGGGCAGCGGCTCAATCGACGAGGTCGTGACCGCAATCATGGGATCGAACAAGAAGCCCCACCGCAGCCGTTGCGCCTCGGAAGCCAGGCGAAACAGTTTGGGGTCGGCCGAGAAACTGAGCGGCCGTGTCTGCCGGACAATTTCGAGCGCGGACTCCTGATCGCGGTAGATAAGTTGCGTGCCGGGTCGGCCTTCCGCATCGACGAAGGTCACCTGCATGGCTTGGGAGCCGAACATCTCGGTGTGCTTGATGGTGACGGCCGAGTTCGGGGCGAGTCCCTTGACGATGCTGTTAACGGTAATGTCTTCGAGGCGGGGCATGATTGGTTGAATTTTCTGTGGACTATATCAGGCCATACTAAATGATGTATTCAATTGATGAGTGATTCACTTGTTTCTAATGGTAAGTGTTATGGACAGCGTCCTATCAAAATCCGGGCTTACAGTCGAACGCCTCAAGTCGTTTTGTGAGATCGTTGCGGCTGGATCCATGGTTGCGGCCGCTACCGGGGATCCGGCGAAACAGAGTCATTATAGTCGTCAGATCAAAGACTTAGAGAAGGTATTGGGTTTCAAGTTATTCATAAAGGAGGGCAAGTATCTTCGGCCCAACGACCAAGGGAAGCGGTTGGCGGCACTGACCAACATGTACTTCCATGGGTTGGAGGACTTGGGGGCCACGGCTGATGCTGAACAACCGCGACTCAGAATCGGAGCGATAGAGAGTGCGCTGCGTTGGATTTTAATGCCGCATCTCCAAGAGATCCTGGCTGCCGCCGGCCAGCATCTGCCAGATTTTCTGTCGGCAAGGACTGCAGAGGTGATTGAAGGCGTCCGGACCGGCAGATTCGATCTTGGGGTAGTCCGCGAGGACGCCGTCGATGAGTCACTCGCAGCAGTCGCCTGCGGGGCACTTGAATATGCATTGGTGGTTCCACGCCGCCTTTTGCTCGGGAAAAGTGCAGCGGGCCTCGACCCCCAAAAGAAGCTTCCCATTGCCGCACTGGCTGGTGAGGGCCAGTTCGCCCACAGCTCCATTGAATTGCTCAAACGCAACGGAATTATGCCTCTCGTGCGTCTACGCACGCAGAGTTTCAGTATGATCATTGAGGCAATGCGTGCCGCCGAGATCGCCGCGTTTGTGCCCGCGCCTGCCGTCCAGGAATTTCCGAAGGACCAATTTGCCGTCGTTGATCTGGACGGCATCAGTCGTTTGGGCCGAAAGCTCTATCTCGTCTACGAACCGACCGCGTCATCATTGCGGCCCGTTGCCCGTGCCTTGGGCGGCAAGATTGCGCAAATCTGCCGGCAGACTCAGAGGCGTGATGATTAGAGGCTAAGCTTGGAAACCGCGGTAAAACGGGGCCATCGAAAACGGGGTGCAGCCCAACGGGGTCCATGCCGCACATTTGCCCCTTGCCAGGGGTTGGGTGGGCGGGAAGCCGACATGGGGGGCAGGCTTGAGTTTCCGCGCCGATCGGGACGCCGCCCGGTGGAGCGTTTCCACCCGCCGATGGGGTCGCACCCGGCATCGCCAACGACGAACCGCAAAGAACATTGTTCTCACCAAGCCTTGCGGCCTCGTGCCCGTATTCGCCTGAATCGGCTTTGGACGTTGCGGCTTATGGGCGCCAACCCGTTGGACTGTTGTGTGCTGATTTCCGGACGAGAAATAGAGCGGGTCACAGCGCTTCGAGCGCCACCAGTTCCTGAAGTTCCTCCAATAATTCAGGGTAGCGGTTGCCGAGGAACCGCTTGATCTTGGCGTTTTCGAGCAACCGTTTGACATAGCGCTGGACCGCGTTCAGATGCAGCGAGTTTTCACCGAATTGGTCCTGATAGAGCCGGTAGTCCCGTTCCAGCGCTTCCATTTCCTTTTCCATCCGGGAGATTTCCTCTTCGGAGATGCCGTGCGTGTTTTTCCGCTTGCTGCCGCCCACCAGTTGATCGGCTGGTGTCCCAACGAGGAGCGCTTCGGCATACGCCCAGGTGTAGTTGTTTCCGCTCACCATCAAGTGGGCCATGTCGACCTGACGAATGGGCTTCGCTTTGCGGAAGAGCTTCAACGCCGTGGCCGTGACGGGCTTGTCCTTCAATAGCTCGACCGCTTCGGCATCGATGCCGTCGAGCAGGTTGAGGCTGGCCCTGACCTTGGCGATATCGACGCTGAGTGCCTTCGCAATCTGGTCGGCAGTGACCCCTTGGTCTATGGCCCGCACGATCATGGCGTGCTCCTGGATCAGCGACAACCGATTGACCTTGTCGTTGTAGGTGAAGGCGTCGTCGTCCTTCGCCACCAGACAGAACGCCTCGATGCGGCCCAGCTCGTGCAGGGCCTTCAGCCGCATGTGGCCGTCGAGCAGCAGATAGACGCCGCGCGAGCCCCGCTGGGGATGCACGATGAGCGGCTCGATCACACCCACCTCCCGGATCGAGGCCACTACAGCCTTGTATTTGCCGAACGCATGGTCGGTCGGCTTCACCTGCCGGATCGGATGGATGGCGGAGAGCGGCAGCGTGATCCCGGCGAGGTCGAAGGCTGCGCGGACCGTGGTCTTCATGCGGCCTGCCTCGCCCTTTCCGCCAAGAACTTTGGCATGGTGCCCAGTTCCTCGGCTCGGAGCAGGTTGACGTAATCCTCGTCGGCGACCAACACCGTGAACGCGGCCGACACGGACAACAAGCGCGCCTCGCAAAGTTTGGCCTTCTTGACCATGATTTTTTGCCGCTGGCTCTCCAGCTTGTACGCTCTCACCAGGCTTTCCGCGGTGGTGCGACCGGGTCCGCGATTCTTGCGGGGACCGTAGTTTTTCCCGAAATAGCGGCGCTGATCGACGATGCGCTTGAACACCGACAGCGTCTTCTGGGTCATTGCCCCCCGGTCGTAGGCTTCCACGAGAAGGCGCTGGGACTGTTCGTCGGACATGCCGGATATGCCGATGGCAATGGTGACGGGAATCTTGCCGTGCAGCACCGCCTCCAGAAGCCGCTCCTCCCCATCGCGCAACAGATTAAGGATGTCCTTCACATATTCCTCGCCGAGGCCGGTCTTGGCGGCGATGTCGCCGTGGCTGTGCCCCTGTTCCTTCATCCACTGGATCATCTTCACCTGATCCAGGGTGCGCACCCGGCGGCGGGCGATGTTCTCGATGAGGCTGGCGAGCAGGCTGTCGGTCTTGGACAGGCCCCGGACCAGAGTAGGGATTTCCTGCTGACCCAGGGCGATAAACGCCTCCAGGCGCCCCTGGCCGCACACGAGGTCGAAGATTTCGGTGCCATCCTCCGCAGGTTTGCCGGCCGTCACCGTGATGGGCTTTTTGAGTCCGAGCGCGGCAATGCTCTCCACGATCTTTTCAAACTTCTTCTTGTCCCGCACCCGGGGATTCACGACCCGGATCTTGTCCACCGGGATCATCCGGACGTGTGATTCATCGGTCTCTTTCATGCGGCGGCATCCTCCACGGAAACCCGTTCGGCCATTTCAAAGAAAAACTCCAGGTCATCGAAGCGGTACGCGTCCAACAGGGCGTGGTTGTTCTCCGCCAGCCTGAACTTGGCATCGGTCAGGTCGATGGCCGGGAAGAGGTAGTAGTCCTTGATTGCCTGGTTGGTCTCATCCATGCGGACTGCAATGGTCAGGTCCGGCTGGAGGCCTTCTTCGAAGCGGAGCATCCAGCGGGACGAACCGGCTTCCGTGCGCAGACAGCGGGACAACACCAGCGATACCGTCAGCTCGTGATCCAGAATCAGCAGTTCGGTCGCCGGGTCGCGTTCCACCGTGACGCCAATCCCGGCGAGCCGGGTGATGACCTCCTGCACAATCTCCGGGTGCCGGCCGCGGAGGTAGCGGTTTATCTCCACAAATGAATAGTCCGTCCGCGGCGTGTAGCCAATCAACTGGTAGGCACGGATCAGGCTGCCGAAGCGATTACGGAAGGCGGCGCTGGAGGGCATGCTGTCCTGCTCATCGATCAACAGCCCTGAAATCCGGCCGTGACGTGACCACAGCTCCTTCAATGCGTGCAGCATCTCCTCGTCGGAATATCGCCTGGCTCGCGCCAGAATGGCCTCCTGCACCTGCGCGAAATGCTCCGGATCGACCACCGCTGGAAACGCCTTGTCCGCCCGAATCCACATTTCGGGAGGATTCAGGACGTGCTTGCGTTTCAGTTTGAACGAGGTGCGGTGATAGACGCTGTTGCCGATGTACTTTTCGTTGGTGAGGATCTGGTGGACGGTGCCACGCGTCCAGGCCCGGCCGAGGTCGGTGATAACCTTCCGCGCATTGAGGGCGTCGGCAATCTCGCGCTCAGTTTTTCCCTCGTTGAGAAACGCCCGGTAGATCGAGCGGACCGTTTCCTGCTCCTCCTCCGGGCCCGGCACCAACACCACCCGATCGGTCTGGAGGCTTTTGTGCTCGCCGATCTTGAGCGTGCCTTTCGGTTGACCGGCCTGGTCGATGAGCATGCGGCGCAGGCCGAAACCCGCGGCTCCGCCCTGCTTGAATCCCATCTGGATCAGCCGGCATGCGCCCTGGAAAACCTTCGTCGAAAGTTCCCGGCTGTATTCGCCGGCCATCGAGCGCTTGACGCTCTTGATGATGTTCGATGTCGGGCTGCCGTCGTTTTCGAACTGCTCGGCGCAGTAGTGGACACCGATGCCGGCGCGTTTGCAGATGTATTCGTAATAACCGCTCTCGTCGGCGTCCTGAAACCGGCCCCAGCGGCTGACATCATAGGCCAGAATGCCCTTGAACCCGGCTTGGCCCGACTCCACCTCCGCGATCAACCGGCGCAGGCTTTCGCGACCCTTCACACTGAGCCCGCTTTTGCCCTCGTCGGCGAACACCCGGACAATCTCCATCCCGCGCTGGGCGGCGTATTCCTTGATCCGGTCGAGTTGGTTTGCCGTGGAATACTGCTGGTGCTCCGTCGACATGCGCACATAGGCCGCGACCGGCAGCAGCCCGCCGGTCGCAGCCGCGAGCGGTAGTTGACCCTGTCCGCCCATGGGGCTCTATGGCGCGCACCATCCGTCTCCCGAACGCGCCGGGGGTCGGCTGGAGTCACGCTTTGGGTGTTTTGCCCCGCAAAATGGCATGCCCGCGCAGCATGAGCCGGCGGATTTCCTTGGCTATCACATCTTGTAACGCAGATCCCGTGAGATGGGAAATCATGCCGATTTTCAGAGCGAGATGCGTGTCAATCAAATCTTGTAGCGCAACATATCTCAACGTTGCCGCCAGGCTCTTGGTCAGCACGTAGTCGCTGCGCCGACGGCGCCGGATGCGGCTTCGCCGGCGCCAGTATTTCGGATTCATCTGGCGCCAGGTGCGCACCCGCTGGGTGTCCACGCTGCCGCCAAAATACTGTCGGCCGCCTTTTCTCAGCCATCTCTTTCGAGCGACGATGCGACTGGTCTTGATGCATTCAGCCTTGGCGCAGAAGCGGTGGCGCTTGCCCACCCGCGGATTGATCGTGAAGCGCTGGCCACAGTGAGCACAACGCCGGGTTTGTTTCTGGTGATGAGGTTTCATCACCCTATGCGGCAGGCTCTCGGGGTAGCCTAATGGCGGGGGAAATACGACCCATAGGGTCGTGTTAGGCAAGTTGGAAATACGGCCTAATGGGGCGTGTCCGCTGCGCTCCATTCAGTCACAAAGCGCCGATGGTTGAAATCCGTCGGGGAAAACGTTCGCCGGCAGCGGCGCGCGAGGGGGTTGACGCAGGAGAAACTGGCGGAGCTGGCCGACTTGGCCCCGCGCACCATTCAGAAAATCGAGGCGGGACAGCTGGACATCCTGGCTACGACGATCCACCGGCTGCAGCAGGCCTTGCGCTGCCGCTACGACGACCTGCTGGTGTAGCTCTTGCCACTGCCAGGGCGGACGCATGCGTTCCTCGCGGGACGGCGCCGGCGATTCCTAAGCGGAACAGGGGACCAGAGGCAGACAGCCGGAGTTGCTGTGCGGGCGGACGCTGCGCGGTCCGCCGCGGCGCAACCCCGGCCGACTGCTTGGTCCCGGTGGGGAGGGGAGAACCTGCGCAAACTGCGGCTCGCGCTGCTCGCCGCAGATTGCTCCGGGCTCCCTGTGTGCGGCACCATCTCAAGGGGCGGCATGAATCTCTGTGTCCCGGTGTTCTCCCCCTGCCCGAGCCGCCCAATTTTACGCGCCGGTCAAGACGTTCCTCGCTGTGCTGCGGTCTGTCTTGACTCGACGCGGCGGAGCGGGCGGCTATTCGGGGCAGGTGAGGTGTGGCGGGTGTCTTGTTGGGGATGAAACAGCTTGCCAAGCGTCGGTGAGTAATTTTACTCAGGACTCTGAGTAAATGGTATGAAGCGACCTAAGCTATTTGAGATTATCAAGAAACGAATGACGGAGTCTCGTCGTTTTATTCAGGTTTTGGCCGGACCGAGGCAGGTGGGCAAGACCACGTTGGCGCGTCAGGTCATGGCGGAAGCCGGGATGGTGTCGCATTACGCCTCGGCGGACGAGCCGACGTTGCGCGACCGAATCTGGCTGGAACAGCAGTGGGAAACCGGCCGGCAGCGCGCTCGGGAGCAGGCGGCGGGAGCGATGCTGGTGCTCGACGAAATCCAGAAAGTGCCGGGCTGGTCCGAAATGGTGAAACGGCTTTGGGATGAGGATACGCACGCGGGGCTCGCGCTCAAGGTCATGCTCCTGGGCTCGGCGCCGTTGCTGATTCAACAGGGGTTGACCGAAAGTCTCGCCGGGCGGTTTGAGGTCGTGCCGATACCCCATTGGGCGTTCGCGGAAATGCGCGAGGCGTTCGGTTGGACGGTGGACCAGTATGTTTTCTTTGGCGGCTACCCGGGTTCGGCACCCCTGATCGGCGAACCGGATCGGTGGCGTAACTACATCGTCGATGCGCTCATCGAGACGACGATCTCGCGCGATATTCTGCTCATGACGCGGGTGGACAAGCCGGCGCTGCTCCGCCGGCTGTTCCAGCTCGGCTGCGCCTATTCCGGGCAGGTGCTTTCGTATCAGAAAATGCTCGGCCAGCTTCAGGATGCGGGCAACACCGTGACCCTGGCGCACTACCTGGAATTGCTCCAAGGCGCGGGCATGGTGATGGGACTGGCCAAATATGCGCACGGGCAGGTGCGGCAGCGCGGATCAAGCCCGAAGCTGCAGGTGCTCAATACCGCGCTGATGTCGGCCCCGAGCGGCCAGACTTTCGAAGCCACCCGCAATGACAGCGATGCCTGGGGCCGCTATGTGGAAACGTGCGTGGGGGCCCATTTGGTGAATTCCAGCGTGCACACCGGCATCGAGGTGACCTACTGGCGCGAGCGGAATCACGAGGTCGATTTCGTGCTCCAGCGCGGCGCAGAGTGCGTCGCGATCGAGGTGAAAAGCGGCCGGCGCAAGGACGCGCTGCCCGGCCTGGCGGCGTTCGCGAAGCACTTTAAGCCGAAGAAATCGTTGCTGGTCGGCGCGTCGGGCCTCTCGTTGGAGGAGTTTCTGAGCCGGCCGGCGGAGCACTGGTTCAGTTGAGACGAAAGCGGCCGGGCGCGCATCAGAAGCTCGCATTTTTCGGTGCCGGTCGCAAAACTTCGTGCTCACTTTCAGCCCGGGTGGCGGAATGGTAGACGCTGCAGACTTAAAATTTGCTGGCCGAAGGGCCGTGCCGGTTCGAGTCCGGCCCCGGGCACCAAAAACCTTTGGATAATGGGGCCGTTCCTCACACGTTCCCACGCGGATCTCAATGCGGCACTCGCCAGAATGCATCCTGGCGAGTCGGTGGTATTCATTGTCGGCGCGACGATTTCTGTGCCGCCTCCGAGTAATCTCCCGTCAGTTGAAACTTTCAAGGCAGGTGTATTTGACGCGTTGTCCCAGATCCAAGACGTAAGCAAAGATTCGTTCTTGGTCAGACTGATCGACCGCTATCGCACTAAAGAATTTTGGCAGGAGCTAAAATACAAGCAGGGCCGTCAACTGCCTTTTGAGGCGTTCCTAGGGGCGTTGCATGAGGCCACGCCGAAAGCTGTTGAACAGATTTTTGCCGAGGGGTTTTGTTCGTCGTCATTCCGGCAGCCGAATTTTAATCATCAAGGTCTTGTGGCGTGTGCGCGGAACCTCACAGCGAGAGGGGTGCACGTTGACGTAGTGACGACCAACTACGACCTATGTTTGGAGAGCGCCTTTCAGCAATGCGGCCTGCCCCTTGGCCGGGTGCCACACGGAAGTGGGCGCGCACGTATACTTACGTCGCCCATCGGGGCTGGCGTGACGCTCCGGAAGCTACATGGCAGCGCCGACGATTTTAAGAGCATGGTCCTCACTTTCCGGGCCGTTTCGCAGTGCCGCATCGACCCGAGCATCAAGCGTGCTCTGGAATGCCTGCAGGCCGCAAAGGTGATCATCGTGGCGGGATACAGCGGCTCCGATCTGGACGTCCGGCCTGCAATGGGCGCGATCCTGGCCGAACACGCTGGCACAGAGCTCTACTGGTTGCACCACGATGAGTCCAAATTCTGGGCGGACATCGAGGGTCAACCCTTTCGGCGACGGTTCGTCGAGACGATCGCGAAATGGTCGGGTCTGGTACCATGCAATCTCCTAGTCTCAGACCACCATAACTGCCTCGCCGCGTTTGCTGATACAACTATTGCTACGCAAGGCGGGGCGGACTTTCCTGCAGTAATTGAACGCGCCGTGGGCCAGTTTTCGCCCGATGATGTGCGCCTGTTCTTGGCGTTCATTACCGAATCTCTGGAGTCGTCAGACGCTATTGAGCTTTTGGATAGGCACCCGCGCCGTTTGGCACTGGCGCACCTTGTGCTGGAAGCCCACACGCATAGGGCGGAAAACGACAAGGCGATTGAACTAGGCGGCCAGTTTTTGACCGACCGCAGGCTTCGGCCGTGGCAGCGGGCCCGGCTTGCCGCTCGATGTGCGACTGATCGCATCATGCAGGGAAAATACACGCAGGATTTGCTTCCATTGAATCGGCGCGCGGTGTGGGAGTACTCTCGCGCCTGGATAAAGACGCCTCACTTATGGGGCCTACTGGTTGGCACAGGCCCACCTCGACGCGAATTTCGCGACGCCGATGAAGCTGAGGACTACGAAGCGGCGTTAGATGCGCAGCATTGTTTGCTTCACAACCTCATCCGGGTAGCCGCACTTGCCGCGAAGAGGCCCCGAGGAGTCCTGCGCTCGCTAGTATTATGGCCCTGGCGACCGGCGGCTTGGTGGGTGGTGCGGCGGCTTAAACGATGCGCCAGAAAACGGCCATCACTGCGTGATGAAGGCTCCATGCTGCGCGAAGTTCTAGAAGCCCGCTGCTACACGGGAAAATTCCCGGCTGGCACGCCCAAGGAACAAGCCGAAATCGAGCACGTCTTGGAAATACTGGGACAGGTTGAGGCCGGACATGCAATCGCTTGCGTCCATCTGACCCTCGGTCGGGGATATACCTTTCGGCGGAAGCTCGCGGAAGCGTTGCGGGAGTTTCTCTTCGGGCTCAAATGGGTCGCCGGTGGCGAAGAGCACAATACAATCCGCAAATGTGCGGGGAATGCGGCTCGCTTGGCCTTCTTTCTTCGCGACGGCCAGCCGGCGAGCCATCCCAACAACCTAGCCAAACCCGCGGCGCCGCGGGCGGCTTATGATTACTTGATCAATTCCATCGACGCCTACCTGACGGGAGTAAGTTCCGCGGCTCCTGCCGAATTGCTATTTGCAGAATATCTCGCGGTGACCGACGTCGCCAAAAGGGAAGAAGCGGAGCGTGAGTTTTTGGGAAAAGCGAACCCGTGCGCGTGGCCATTTCTCTTCTGATGCCTTCATCCGTGGCGCTGGCGTCGCACCGGCGAGTTGCACAACAGTCACCGAATACGGCGAATTGGATTGGTGCCGTGCACGAACGCCATCACTTTGGGATAGTCGGCATCAATGGTTGATCTAAACAGCCCGTCTTTTGGTCGTCAGCCGGTGGATTGTGGCTTTATTTTGTTCGCCGTGTACCATTGATAACAAAAACACCCTTGTTCAGACGCTGGGGATTCGGAATTCCTCAGTGCAGGAAAAACGCCGAAAAATACGAAATTGTGCTACACCTTGTGATACTTTGGCGGCGTTTCTGCCCTCGGTATTTGATGCGTACGGAGTTGTAGAAATAAGCCGAGAAAAGACGCGATTTCTCCTCTGAAAAAACGAGTTTGAACAGCTTTGAATCAGGGGCCTAGAAAACTTCACTTTTTCGTTCTTAAAATCCCCTGGCCGCAAGGCCATGCCGGTTCGAGTCCGGCCCCGGGCACTCCGCGCACGCGGCGCCGCGTGCGCAGTTGTTTGGGAAAGGCCGATCTTGCCTGCAAGAGATATGAGGTAGCCTTCCCTTAGCCGGCGGGCCCCAGCCTCCGCCTCATCCAAGTGCCGGCCCGCTCGTTCGCTTGGAGCCCAGCATTGCTGCCAGACTCCCCAAGTAGGCAACAAACATCAGCAGCGAGAGTTGGTGGCTGCCAGTCGCCATGCAGAGGTACTCGCTAAAACCGCCGATCATGGCTCCGATCAAGTTGGCACCAAACAAAGCCGAGGGTCTTACCGAGTCCCGAAAGGTGGTCGAAAAAATCAGCCCGGCGAAGAAAACCGGCAATGGGACCGCCAAGAGCGTCCAGAGCAAACGTCCCAAGAAATCAAGACCGAGAATCTGCTGGCGTGGTACGAGGTAGAGCACGGCCAATGCAGCGAACAGGGGGGCATACATCCAAAGGGAGAATCGCGGGAAGCGCTCCGCCGCCAGGTTGGCCGCCAGTACCATCAGGAGGACACCAGCCACGACCACCATGGTGACAAACCAAGTGGTGCCGAAATACAGCGTGCTGTCGCTGATGCTCTTGGTCTCCAGCAGCATGAAGCCCATGCCGAGAAGGCCAAAGAACACATCCGACCGTCCGAACTGGCGCCGTCGCAGTCCAGCGATCGCGGCGACTGACAGCACGAGCATGCTGCCGATCGCAATCAGGTAATCGGCCGGGATTGTTTCCCTAGAGAGATAGAGGTAGGGCCAGTCATCCGTGGCAACATCGGGGTGGGGAGGCGAATCAAACACCGCTCGGTAGTAATGGTAAATGGCGGGCGGTGCCTTGGGATTTTCCCCTTTGGGGACACACAGGATCATGTTGTGTTCGTGCACGTAGAGGAGCGGCTCGCGCCCCGTTGCGTCCGCCACCATCCGGAACAACTTCGGCACCAGCCAGTCCCGCCAGACAGCAAACGACAACGAGAGCATTCCCCCCTCGTTAACCAGCGCATAGGCGGCCCGAAGGCCCTCCACGGTGTAAACATACCCATCCAGACGGACGTTGCTCATGCTGCTGAACAACGCTTGCGAATCGAGGAAGCCAAAGACAACCAAGTCATAGCCCGGTTGGGCCTTGGAGACAAAGGAACGGGCGTCGTCAATGTGCACGTTCACGCGGGGGTCGGCATAGGGCGCGCCAGCATTGAATCGCCGGGAGATCTGGACGATCACCGGATCGATCTCCACGGCGTCGACACGTTCGGCCCCGGAGGCCAGGGCTGCCTCCACATCGAGGCCTCCTCCCGCCCCAACTACCAAGACCCGCTTGCGTCCCCGGCAGAGGACGTACGGCAGCCGATACCCTTCCCACAGCTGCGATATGTGCCGGGCTTTGGCCGTGCCAGGCGTGTACCGACCCAGGTCGAGCGTGGCATCGAAATGGTATCCGAGCTGATTGACCAGCACGGCATAAACCGGGGGATCGCGCATGGTGCGCAGGTTCGGGACGGGCTCCATTACCGGGATCTCGGGGACTATGAACTTGTGGACAACGATGTGGTAATACGGTGACCAAATGGCTTCACGTTCACGGGTGATGAACAAGACCGCCAGGATGGCGGCGAACACGGGAGCGCTGAACAGCCAGCGGCGAGTAGGCGAGCCGGCCAAGTAAATCACCATCACCACGACGATGCCCAGCATAGGCGAAAAAAGTTTCAGGGAAAAAAGGCCGAAACACAGGGTGCCGCACAGACTGCCACCAAGGTCCCACGCGTAGGCCGAGAGGCGCGGCAGCGAATTGAAAAGAAGGCCCATCCTCTGACCCAGCGGCAGAAACAACAGTGCGTTGAACGTGAAAATCCCGATCAAGACCGCGTAATTCAGTATCTCCGGATGGGGCGCAAAAAACCGCATCTCCGTGCTGCCAGTCCCCAATGCCATATGCCGGCATAGCACCAGCGATACGATATCACTCGCCAGGAAAACAGGGAACCACTCGAAAAGCCGCCATTTCTTCTCGCTGGCCATTGCGCCCACGCCCAGGCCCAGGAATGAACTCAGGAGCATCAGGTTGGCGTAATAGGCAATCAACCGTACCACCGAGGGCACCCAACGAATCACCATCAGTTCCAGAAACAGGGCGGTGAATGAAAGGGCAAACATCTGCCATTTCAGTGAACGTTGGTGCCCGCCTGGAGTCGGAAGGGGATTCATCAAATGCAGAAACATGCCAGATGCGGATTGGATCAATCACAATCACATTCCGCATGGGGATGACCCCTGATCATCCTTCCCTTGGCCACAAGCGTTCTGCGGTACTGGCATGTCAGGGAAACCCATAAGAGCGACGCAAGTCCGGCCATCCTCCGCCATTGCGGAAGGTGTCGGCAGAGTTTCGGTGACAGCGGAGGGCCCTGTTTCAGTGAGCCTTTCTTCGAACGTGCCCGGAGCCGGGCATGTTTGGCCTTGCTCACGAGCGAATCCGTTTTAGGTGTGAGGGCATCCTGGATTGCATGATCTACCACCGCCGCAACCGCAGAAACCTCTAACCCGCACGACGGGCGACTGGCTTGAAGATCGGATTTCTAGGCGGCAGTTTCGACCCGGTGCATTTCGGCCACCTCCTGGCCGCACAGGACGTCTACGAGCAATACCAACTCGACCGACTCATTCTTGTGCCAGCGGCACAGGCGCCACTCAAACCCCAAGAGATGCAGTCAAATCCCTGGGACCGGCTGGACATGCTGCATTTGGCCATAGAATGGGACAAAAGGCTCGAGATTTCCGACGTGGAGCTGCAGCGGGGTGGTGTGAGCTATACCATCGACTCGGCGCGTTATTTCCGGGCGATGTTCCCCCATGACGAGCTGTTTTGGATAATTGGCGGCGATCAGCTGCCCCAAATGAATTTGTGGAAGGATATCACGGAATTGGCGGGGATGCTGGAGTTTATTTTTCTGGAGCGGCCAAGCCATCCCGCCAAGAAGACACCCGACATTCCCGGGCTGCGCCTTCATCGCTGCGACGGCCACCTGATTGAAATCAGTTCCAGCGAGTTGCGGCAGCGAGTACAGCGGGGTTTGTCGCTGCATTATTTTTGTCCGCAAAAGGTCATTGCCTACATTGAAGCCCACAAACTCTACCGCTAAACTGCATGAAAGAATCTGCCGCCGCCCGCAAAAAGATTTCTGACAATTCCCTAAAGTTACTGAAACTGGTGGTGCGTGCGCTCGACGACAAGAAGGCCGAAGACCTGCAAGTGCTTGATGTGACGGCGCAATCGTCGATTACCGACTACCTTGTGCTGGCCACAGGCACATCGGAACCGCACCTGCGGGCATTGCGCGTTGAACTCGAGAAAGCACTCGATGGCGCCCGGGTGCCGATCATAGGGGTGGAGAACACACAAGGCAGCGGCTGGACGGTTTTCGACGCATTTGAGATCATGGTGCACCTTTTCACCACGGGGAACCGGGCCAAGTACCGGCTCGAATCACTCTGGAAGGATGCGGAAGAAATTTCCGTGGCGGCACTATTGGCCCCGCCAGGGGCGGGGAAACCTACCGCCCGAAGGATCTCCCGATCCCCGGGAGCAACACTCCATCGGTCTCTAAAGAAAACCTTAAAGAAAAGATCTGGCTGAAAGGCCTTAAAGCAGGTTAACTTATTGGTTTGCAGATGAGTTAGCCTCATCAAGTCCTGGCATTTTGGGGTGAAGCCCAAGACCGCCTTTTACGCCATTTTGCAACAAATACCCTTGAAGAACGTTTCCGATTGGAATGTGATCTGGGTGCTAATCCTCATTCCGGGGAGTAGTTCTTATCATCAATATATTATCATCCAATACGCATGAATAAACACATTCGATCCAACAAGGGCTTCACCCTTGTCGAAATCAT
>Ga0116124_1001400_pt1 | contig 17658 bp, 10 predicted proteins | sample June2015DPH_13_1_2_FD_89728 | JGI IMG/M metagenome (GOLD analysis project Ga0116124, IMG submission 89728) | Peatland microbial communities from SPRUCE experiment site at the Marcell Experimental Forest, Minnesota, USA - June2015DPH_13_150 | ecosystem: Environmental > Terrestrial > Soil >... | reverse complement strand
TGCAATTCATCCGGATTGCTGGACCGCAGCATGGCCGTCTCCAGATTGATCTGTTTCATCTGGTACAGCGTACACAGAGACTGGTTAAAGGTCTGCATTCCGAACTTGTCCTGCCCGGTTTGCATGGAGGAATAAATCTGGTGGATTTTGTCCTCGCGGATAAGGTTGCGAATGGCAGGGTTGGGCACCAGAATCTCCATGGCCATCGCCCGGCCCTTGCCGTCGGCTTTGGGCAAGAGCGCCTGGCACATGATGCCTTCGAGCACCAAGGAGAGCTGGGCTCGAATCTGGGACTGCTGGTGGGCCGGGAAAACGTCAATAATTCGGTTGATGGTCGACGACGCGGAGTTCGTGTGCAAGGTCCCGAACGTCAGGTGACCGGTTTCGGCGATGCGCAGGGCCGCCTCGATGGTTTCGAGGTCGCGCATCTCGCCGATCAGCACCACGTCAGGGTCTTCGCGAAGGGCGGCGCGCAAGGCGTTGGCGAACGACTGCGTGTCGGAATGCACCTCGCGCTGATTCACCAGGCATTTCTTGTGGGGATGAATAAACTCGATGGGATCTTCGATGGTGATCATGTGCTCGTGGCGCGTCTGATTAATGAGGTCCAGCATCGTCGCCAGAGTCGTGGACTTGCCGCTGCCCGTGGGGCCGGTCACCAGAATCAAGCCGCGCGGCTTTTCGCAAAGTCTGCGCAGGACGTTGGGGAGCTGCAATTGCTCGAAACTCTTGATCTCAAAAGGAATGACTCGGAAAACGCCCGCCGTCGCGCCCCGCTGATTGAACAGGTTGCCGCGGAAGCGCGCGATGTTTTTGATGCCGAAAGAAAAATCCAGCTCCAGCGTCTCTTCAAAGCGGTGTTTTTGAGCGTCGGTCAAAACGCTGTAAGCCAACTGTTTGGTTTCGGCCGGACTCAGCACCGGCAGGTCTTCGCAAGGATTCAGTTCTCCGTGGACGCGGATGCGCGGCGGGGAGTTGGTGGTGATGTGGAGATCCGATCCTCCCGTGTCTACCATGCGTTTCAGCAAATCACTCAGCGAAGGTATCGGCATTTCCACACTCCGTTGTCATTTGAAGCGGCGCTCAACGCGCCAAGATGACAGCACTGCCACAATCAAAGCACCGTCTCGCGAATCACTTCTTCCAAGGTGGTCTGTCCGGCTTTGACCTTGATCAGCCCGCTTCGGCGCAGTGAGATCATGCCCTGGTCGATCGCCTTACGTTTTAATTCCAGCGCCGAAGCGCCCACCAGGATTAATTCGCGCAGCTCGTCCGTGATCTCCAGCACTTCGTACAACCCCACGCGGCCTTTGTAGCCCTTATTCCCGCAAGTCGCGCAGCCGACGCCCTTGTACACTTTGGTTGTCTTGACTTCCTCCGGGGTGTAGCCGGCGTCGATGAGCACCTGCGGGCCCACTTCATCCTCTACCTTGCAGTCGGCGCAAATCCGGCGCGTCAAACGCTGGGCGCAAATCAAGTGCACCGAAGTCGCCACCAGGAAAGGCTCAATGCCCATGTTCATCAGGCGCGAAATCGTGGACGGCGCGTCGTTGGTGTGCAACGTCGAGAGCACCAAGTGCCCGGTGAGCGCCGCCTTGATGGCGATTTCCGCCGTCTCAAAGTCGCGGATCTCGCCCACCAGAATGATGTTCGGATCCTGCCGCAGGAAGGAACGTAGTGCGGCGGCGAAGTTCAGCCCGATCTGCTCCTTCATCTGGACCTGGTTGATTCCCGGCAACTGAAATTCCACCGGATCTTCCGCCGTGACGATGTTAGTGTCGGGTTTGTTCAACAGCGCGATGGCGGAATACAAGGTGTTGGTCTTGCCGCTTCCGGTAGGCCCCGTCACCAGAACCATGCCGTAGGGCTTCAAAACGGCCTTCTGAAATTTGGTCAGCGAATCTTGCTCGAAGCCCAGCTTGGTCATATCGAGCCGCAGGTTTTCTTTGTCGAGCAGCCGCATCACCACTTTTTCGCCGTGCAGGGTGGGCAGAACGGACACGCGGAAATCAAGCTGCTTCTTCTTGTTGTTGTGCATCATCTTGATCATGATGCGACCGTCCTGGGGCAGGCGCTTTTCCGAAATGTCGAGCTTCGACATGATTTTCACGCGGCTGATGATGGCGTCACGGAGCTTGTTGGGCGGGTTCATGATCGTCGCCAGCATTCCGTCAATCCGGTAGCGCACGCGGTACTCTTTTTCGTACGGCTCCATGTGGATGTCGCTCGCCCCGCGCTTCACCGCGTCGGTCAAAATGTAGTTCACCAACTTGATGACCGGCGCTTCTTCCGCCGCTTTTTCCAGTTCGGCGAGGTTGAGGCCCGCTTCGTCTTCGGCCTCGAGCTCCACGCTCTCGGCCTGCCCTTCATCGATGAAGCTGACAATTTCCTCGATCTCTTTCTTGCGCTCAACGTCCTCAACGCTCCCATAATGCTTCTTGATCGCCTCCGTGATGGCGGTCTCGGACGCTACAACCGGTTCGATATTGAATCCGGTCATGAACTTGATGTCGTCCATGGCGAAGACGTTGGTGGGATCCACCATCGCCACCGTCAACGACGATCCGACGCGGCTCAGCGGCAGGATTTGGTACTTCATCGCCGTTTCCATCGGAATCAACTTAATGACGCTGGCGTCAACTTCGAAGTAACCGAGATTGATGGACGGCACGCCGTACTGGCGAGAGAGAATGGCCGTGACTTCGTCGTCGCTCAGAAACCCCAGCTTGACCAGGGAATTCCCCAACCGCCCGCCGCTCGTCTTCTGGTGCTCGAGGGCTTGCTTCAATTGGTCGGCAGAAATCAGGTTTTCCTTAAGAAGGATTTCCCCTAGCTTACCGGACATTCTTAGTCCCTCGCTGGCTACGACCTCTTACGGCAAACAAAATACTGACTCGTCCCCTCCTCAAGGCTCGGACATGCAACTGCGCGCACCCCCACTTGCAGCCATCGTAGAAAACTCGGCCATCAATGTCAAGACGATTCGAGGTACCGGGCGATTGGGTGATTGGGTGAAACTACTGTGTCATCGGGTGATTGAGTGATTGGGTGAATGAAAGGCTTTCAAATCGCCCGACCACCAAATCGCTCAATCGCTCAGCCCGAGACACAATCGCCCGCTCGCTCAATCGCTCAATCACTCAATCGGAAAGTGGCTATTCGCCGCTGGGGGGAACGAATTCGACGCCGCGGTCTTCATTCTTCTTCTGGGTTGCGTCAAGGTCGAGATCGGCCAGCGGGATTTTCTTGGTCGACTGCTCCCCAAAAACCCAGAGCGTTTTTCCGAGGATGGCATAGTTCTGCGCTTCGAGTTGTTGCCCATTGCGATAGACGAAGGTAGTCGCCGGCCGTCTCTCCACAACGGCTTCGGGTGGCACATTCGCCTGCTTGGGCGCCGGAGCGTAGGCGCGGGGTTCGAGGCGCGCCTCCTGTTCCTGACGCAGCAACTCAACTTCGTCCGTCAACGCCTGGACTTGGCCCGCAAGCGAGCTCTCTGGCTCGGGCACGGTCGGCTGGGCTTCCGTTTCTGTCTCGTTGCCGAGCGGCGAGCCCCAATAAATAGGCACGAACGTCCCGCCGCCGTAAATAGGCCGACGATGTCCGAAAACCGAACCGAACTGGGAACTACAGTAAAACGAGCCCGAGTAAGAAGGATTGCTGGAGCACGCGCTTCCGGGGAAATAGCCCCCAGCGACACGCCTCGATGGCGCGCGCGCAGGTGCCACGCGTGCTACGCGCACCGGCAACGGCCGGCCCCTAAGCGCGATCAGCGTCCCGCGAACCGGCGCGCTGAATGCCAACATTCGCATCGGCGCCGCGCCTGCAATTCTCGCCGGTGCCGAGCCGATTGAGCGCGCCGACGCGCCGCAATAAACTGTACAGGGTAATGCAAACAGGAAACCCGCCAGCAAGATCGTGATGGCGAGCCAGCGTTTCATGTGTCCCTTATATCACAAAAACCGCAGCTCGGCGAAGATTTATTTTCACTAGCAGATACCGTGTGCAGTAGGCAGAAAGCAGTAAAGAACAGTAGGCAGTAGGCACAAAGCAGTAGGCAGCAAAAACATCTTCGAAGGTGGATTCTGCCTTCTGCCTTCTGCCTTCTGCCTTCTGCCTTCTGCCTTCTGCCTTCTGCCTTCTGCCTTGGCCGAGCGCCGCTCGGCCCTACGCCTGACGTCGGATGCGTCTGGACATACACAGGGCCGCATAGTAGCCTATCCGGCCAAATGCAATCAGAATCAGGAGAGGGGAGCAAAACCGTGAAACTCGATCGCGCCATCTTGTTCGTCACGCTGTTTGTTGTGCCCGGTGTGGTGCTTGCGCAGCAAGGCAAAACCCCGCATCAGGCAAGCCAGGGCGAAGCTGCCGCTCCGGAACAGGGCGAGACAAAGCCCAAAGATCCATTTGCCGGCCTGGAGTTTCGCTCCATCGGCCCAGCGTTCATTTCCGGACGCATTGTCTCGATCGCCGTCGATCCGGCGAACCGCGCCCATTATTACATCGCCGTGGCCTCGGGCGGAGTCTGGAAAACGATGAACGACGGCGCCACATGGACGCCGGTGTTTGACAAAGAGGGTTCGTATTCCATCGGCACGGTGGCGCTCGATCCGAAGAACCCGGCGGTGGTCTGGGTCGGTACGGGAGAAAACAACAGCCAGCGCAGTGTTGGCTACGGCGACGGCGTTTACCGGTCCGACGATGCCGGCAAGACCTGGAAAAACATGGGCCTGAAGCACTCGGAGCACATCGCGCGCATTTTGATCGATCCGAGAAACTCAGACGTCATCTACGTTGCCTCGCAGGGACCGCTCTGGGGACCGGGCGGCGATCGCGGCCTCTTCAAGAGCACGGATGGCGGCAAGACCTGGAAAAATATTCTCTCGGTCAGCGAGAACACGGGCGTGACCGACGTGGTGATGGAACCCGGGAATGCCGACGTGCTCTATGCGGCGTCTTACCAGCGGCGGCGTCACGTCTGGACGCTCATCGATGGCGGGCCGGAATCGGCCATCTACAAGTCCACCGATGCGGGCGCTACCTGGAACAAGCTGAAATCCGGCCTGCCTAGCGTCAACATGGGCCGCATCGGGCTGGCCGTGGCGCCGACGAATCCCAACGTCGTTTACGCCACCGTGGAAGCCGCCGAGAAGAAGGGCGGGATTTTCCGCTCCACCGACCGTGGCGCCACCTGGGAACGCCGCAACGAATACGATCAGGGTGCGATGTATTACGCCACGCTCTTCGTCGACCCGAAGAATGAGGACCGGATCTACGTGATGGGCGTGATGATCATGGTGTCGGACGACGGCGGCAAGACGATGCACACGCTCAACACGCGTTCCAAACACGTGGACAATCACGTCATCTGGATCGATCCCAATGACACAAATTTCTATCTGGTCGGCTGCGACGGCGGACTTTATGAAAGCTTCGATCGCGGCGAGAACTGGATCTTCAAGGCCAATCTGCCGCTCGGCCAGTATTACGACGTGGCCGTCGATCACAACGCGCCGTTCTATTACGTCTACGGAGGAACGCAGGACAACTTAAGCGAAGGCGGGCCATCGCGAACGCGCAGCCAGGCGGGGATCGTGAACTCCGACTGGTTCGTCACCCAGGGCGGCGACGGGTTCCGGTCGCAGATCGATCCTGAGGACCCCAACACGGTTTATTCGGAACTGCAAAACGGCGGACTGGTCCGCTACGATCGGAAGACCGGCGAGCGCGTGGACATCGTGCCCGCAGAGGAGCCGGGCTCGGCACCGCTGCGCTGGAACTGGGACTCGCCCATTCTGATCAGCCCGCATTCGCACACGCGGCTTTATTTCGGCTCCAACATTCTCTACCGCAGCGACGATCGCGGCGACTCCTGGCGCGCCATCAGCGGCGACCTGACCCGACAAATCGATCGCAACTCGCTGCCGGTGATGGGCAAGGTTTGGCCTCCCGAGGCGGTGGCGAAGAACGAATCGACCGCCTTCTACGGCAACGCCAGCGTCATCTCCGAATCACCCCTCAAAGAAGGAGTGATCTACATCGGCACCGACGACGGCCTGATCAACGCCACCGAAGATGGCGGGGCGAATTGGCGGAAGATTGAGAAATTGACGGGCGTGCCGGAGCGCACTGATGTGAGTCGCGTTGTGGCTTCGAGCCACGACGCGAACACGGTCTACGCATCGTTTGATAATCACAAGATGGAGGACTTCAAGCCGTACCTGCTGAAGAGCACGGACGCCGCTAAGACTTGGACTTCCCTCGCCAACAATTTGCCGGCGAACGGCCCAGTGCTGGCCATCGCCGAGGACCCGGTGGATGCGAATCTCCTGTTTGTCGGCACTGAGTTCGGGATTTATTTCTCGAACGACGGAGGACAGAAGTGGACGCGCTTGCGCGGCGGCTTACCCACCATTCCGGTGCGCGACGTCGTCATTCAGCCCCAGATGAACGATCTGGTGCTGGCCACTTTTGGGCGCGGCATCTACATTCTGGATGACTACTCATCGCTCCGAGCCGCCAAGCCGGACACCTTGAGCAAACCCACCACCTTGTTTTCGGTGCGAGACGCGCTGCTCTACCTTCAGTCCGATCCTCTGGGCGGCCGCGGAAAGAGTCACTTGGGCGAAGGCTTTTACGAAGCGTCCAACCCGCCCTTCGGCGCGACGTTTACCTATTACCTCAAGGACGCCGTGAAGACCAAGAAGGAACAGCGTCAGGAAGCCGAGCGCGAAGCTGAAAAGTCGGCCAAGACTCCCACTTATCCCTCCTTGAAAGATCTCCGCGAGGAAGCCGTGGAAGAACCGGCGGCAATGGTTTTCACGATCACCGATTCTTTCGGGAACCTGGTGCGGCGCGTCGAGGGGCCAGTGACTGCCGGAATGCATCGCGTGAGCTGGGACTTGCGCTTCCCGCCACCGACGATCCCCGAGGCGCGGCCCGGCCGAGGTGGGGAAGAAGAAGAGGAAAACCCGTTCCGCAGGCCGCCATCGGGACCGCTGGTCATGCCAGGGAAATTCACCGTTTCCATGGCGGAGCGCATGAATGGCGTGGTGACGCCCGCAGGCGAGCCGCAATCTTTCGAGGTGATCGCGGACGGCACACAGCAGATGTCGCCCGAAGACCGCGCGGCGCTCGAGGCATTTCAGCAAAAAGCGGCTCGGCTTCAGGGAGCCATCGCCGGAGCTCTGGACGTGGCCACCAGCACCGAAACGCGATTGGGCCTGATCCGGCAAGGCATCGATCAAACACCCCGAGCTGACCTGAAGCTGCGCGAAACAACACTTGGATTACAAAAGCGACTCCGCGAGCTCCTGATGGAGCTGCGCGGCGACCCGGTGGCGGCCGAGCACCAGGAAAACACCCCGCCCTCCCTCCAACAGCGCGTGGGCAGAATCGTCAGCGCCCAGAGGATGTCTACGGCCAAACCGAACGCGACGCAGATCAGTGAGTACAAGTACGCGAGCCAGCAGTTCGCTCCGGCGCTCGAAAAATTGCGGACGCTCGTGGAAGTGGACCTCGCCAGTTTGGAAAGATCCTTGGACGCTGCCGGCGTGCCGCACACGCCGGGACGTATGCCGAGCTGGAAACCGGAGTGAGATCGATTTTGGATTAGCTTTTCTTCTTGACAAACCGGAGGCGCCTGTTATACTTGAAGTATAACCACGGCCATTTCAGGGTCTCACCACGGCGGGTGGGCCAAGGGGGAGGGTGGCCGCGCGATGGAGGTTGGGTGTGTGCGCGCAAACCCTGGGCTCCCCTCGAGAACCAAAATTGGAAACTCCGCAGAACAGTGGCGAGTGGCATGGGCATCTTGCCCATGGCTCTTCACGGGCGGGACGCCCGTGCCACGCTTTCGACAGTGTTGAAAAAAAGATGTTAAAAAATGAGGTTCGAAGCCACCATGTTGTTGAAACTAAAGGAGGTCGATTTGGAACGAACCCAAGAACGAACCCGACAAACCCAAGAACGAAGCCAAATTCTGCCCCAACGGAGGCAGGTTGAGAAAAAATGTTAAAAGATGAGGTTCGAAGCCACCATGTTGTTGAAACTAAAGGAAGTCGATTTGGAACGAACCCAAAAAACGAACCCAACGAACCCAAGAACGAAGCCAAACTCGTCCCGTTCACCTGAAACGAAACCGGAGCGTCGGGATTCGGGGCCGGGCGTTCGGGGGAAGCGGATGCTTCGCAAATTCACCACGACCGCAGCGGAGCGTTTCGTCACGCTCATGTCGCGCACCCAGCTCGTGGTCAAGCATTGACTTCGTCAAAGCGGAAGGATAAGTTTTCAGATATGGAATCTTCAGAAGTGTCATGGCCGACGGCACCTGGCAGGCTGGTGAAAAGACTTCCCGGCGGCGTCATCCCTCCCCTCAGGGCAGGCTCTGAGCCCTTGGCTTTTCATTCTGAGCCCTTCGCTTTTCATTCTGAGCCCGTTCGCTGTCATTCCGACACTGAGCGCAGCCCCGCACCGTCTGGTGCAGGGCGGAGCGAAGCGGCTCGTCAGGATGACATTTTTCATCAGCCTGCCAGGGATGCGCTCCGAGGGTATTTCGAAAAGTTGCTTCGCGCCTTAGGTCCGCAAGGGTGGTGGCCGGCGCGAACGCGTCTAGAGGTGATTGTGGGCGCCATCCTGGTGCAAAACACGGCGTGGCAGAATGCCGCGCTGGCTCTGAAAAAACTCAAACAGAATGGACTGTTGACTCTCGCCGAACTCAAGCACGCTTCCCTCAGTGAGCTTGCAAGCTGCGTCCGGTCTGCCGGCTTCTATCGGCAAAAGGCCCGCACGATTCGAAATTTCCTGACGTGGCTCGAAGGCGCGTGTGACGGTTCGCTGACGGTCATGTTTGCGCTACCGGCGGCGGAACTGCGGCGCCGGCTCTTGGAAGTCAAGGGACTGGGGCCGGAAACGGCGGACGCTATTTTGCTTTACGCCGGACGTCACCCGGTGTTTGTCGCGGACAGCTACACGCGGCGCATACTGGCTCGGCACGGGATGGTGCCTCCGCGCGCCGGCTACGCCCAAGTCCAGGAATTCTTGCACCGGTATTTGCCCGCTGACCAAACGCTGTTCAACGAGTATCATGCACTGTTGGTGGAGGTGGGCAAGAAGTACTGCAAGCGGCAAGTCGCGCTGTGCGGCGAATGTCCTCTCGCGGAGTTTCTGCCCCAGGACGAGGCCAGGCAGTATCTGGCAAGAGGCGAAACGCCGAGGCTCACGGCTTCGACTGCCGCCCGGGACACCGGCGAGACGGTCAGCGCCGGTTGCGCGCCTCGATGAAAGACACGATGAATCCGAATCAACCCCACCGGCGCAACGCCGTTTTGATCGCGCTCCTTATTCTGGTGCCGCTGCTCCTCTTCATGGGTTGGAGCCAAGCGTCCCTCGACCTGAATTTTATCCATCCCTCGAGCGCCCAGGAGACGATTCTTCTCCTGGTACTATCCGCGATCATTTTCCTTGCTTTCGTAATATTTGCTCTGATTCTGGCGCGCATCCTGCTCAAGCTTTACGTGGAGCGCCGGCAGGCCAGGCTGGGGTCCCGGTTCAAGACCAAGATGGTGGTCGCCTTCCTGGCCCTCTCCTTGGTGCCGGTGTGTTTTCTTTTCGCCTTCGCTTACGGGCTGCTGAACCGGAGTATCGACAAATGGTTTGGCATCCCGTTTGACATCGTTCGCGGCGATGCCATCGAGATTGTGAAGCAAACCCAGGCGCTTGCCGAGCAGCGCGCGGTTCACGAGATCGGCCACGTTTCCCAGAACACCGAACTGCGCGAAGCCATGGCGAAAGGTGAGACCGCGGCGGCCGCGGATTTTCTCGCCCAGGAAGCAGCAACGCGCAGTCTCATGTCCGTCTTGTGGTTTGACCCGCAGGGCCGCTTTTTGGCTCGAGCCGGCGATCGCTCTCCCGCTCCTGCCGAGGTTATCTCGGCCCTCCCTCAGATCGCTTCCGGCCCGATGGCGGATGCGGGCGCCAGCGGGCGCTTGCGGTCAGCGAACGAAGAATTATTCCTTGCCGCAAGGCGCATGGCAGCACCGGGAGGCCAGTCGCTGGGCACGGTGGTTGGAGTCGCGCGCCTGCCGGCGAACATCCGAAGAGTCGCGGACGAGATTCAGCGCGAGGCGCAGAAGTACAACGAGCTGAGCCGTCAGCGAAAAGCGGTAAAGCGCATCGATCTCTCGGTGCTGCTGTTGCTCACTCTTCTCATCTTGTTTGTGGCGACCTGGTTTGCCATGTTCGTCTCCAAGCAGGTGACCGTGCCCATCCAAGCTTTGGCCGAAGGCACGCAGGAAATCTCCAAGGGCAATCTGGAATACCAGGTGGCGGCGCGCTCCGATGGTGAGCTGGGGACGCTCATTCACTCGTTCAACGACATGACCCGGCAACTACGAGAAAGCCGCCTGGCGATCGAGCGGGCCGCCGAGGAATTGCAGCGCGCCAACCGCGAATTGGAAGAGCGCGGCAACACCATGGAGGCCATCCTCGAAAACATTCCCAGCGGCGTCATCTCCTTGGACCCCCAAGGGCGGATCACCGAGGTCAACTCGACCGCGGCACGACTCTTTGGCGAGGAGAAAACGAAGGTGGCTCGCAAGCTGACCGACCTGTTCAGCGCCGAGAACGCGCGCGAAATCTCACAATTGCTGCGCCGCTCCGCGCGGCAGGGGACCGTAACTCGCTACACGGAACTGGACTTGGACGGGCGTTTTGTTTTCGCCGCGCTCACTCTTTCCTCCATCCGGGCGCAGCACGGCGCCGTGGGCTCAGTCCTGGTGGTCGAAGACCTCTCGGAGCTATTACGCGCGCAGAAAGCGGCAGCCTGGCGTGAGGTGGCGCAGCGCGTGGCCCATGAGATCAGGAATCCCCTCACGCCCATCCAACTTTCCGCGGAGCGCATCCAGCGTTTGATGGAACGCAACGGGCCCGGCGCCGCGTCACCGGAACTGGTGACGGCGGTGGCCGAGAGCGCCACCTTGATCGATCGCGAAGTCGCGACGCTGAAGAACCTGGTGGACGAGTTCTCGAGCTTCGCGCGCTTCCCTGCCTCGCAACCTGTGCCGTCGTCCCTGAACGATATCATCGAGAACGCCCTCAACGTCTTCGATGGCCGGCTGAAAGGGATCGAGGTCCACAGGGAACTCGCGGCCGACCTCCCGGTCATTCAGGCTGACCCGGAACAGATGAAGCGTGCCGTGGTCAACTTGATCGACAACGCGGCCGAGGCCGTGGAAGCATCGGTGCCCAAGGAAATCTGGGTACGCACCGCGCTGGACGCGGAGCGCGATGTTGTGGAGCTGGTGGTCGCCGACAGCGGGCCGGGCATCGCGCCCGGCGCCATGGAAAAACTGTTCCTGCCTTATTTCTCCACCAAGCAGCGCGGCACCGGCTTAGGACTCGCCATCGTCAGCAGGATTATCTCCGAGCATCATGGGACGATTCGGGTCGAAGACAACCGGCCGGCCGGCGCGAAATTCACGATCGAACTGCCGGTGGAACGTGCCCCGGGAAACGCGGAATTATGAATTCTGAATTATGAATTATCTGCCATGCATATATGCCGAGACTCGAAGATCCCGACGGCCCAAACAGCATCATTAGTCCCGAATGCTGGCGCCGGCGGAAATTCGTTCATAATTCATCATTCATAATTCATAATTGTTCTCATGCGCTCCATTCTGGTGGTGGATGACGAGCCTGGAATCCGTCAGTCGCTGACCTCGGTTCTTCAGGACGAAGGCTACGAGGTCGCGGCGGTCGAGAGCGGGGAAGACTGTCTCGGGTGGCTGAGCAAAAAGCGCGCCGAGGTCGTGATGCTCGACATTTGGCTGCCGGGCATGGATGGTTTGGAGGCGCTGGAAAAAATTCAGACGCTCGAAGACCCTCCCGTGGTTATCATGATTTCGGGCCACGGCACCATCGAGACCGCCGTGCGCGCCACCAAGCTGGGCGCGTTTGACTTTATTGAAAAGCCTCTCTCGATTGAAAAAACGCTGCTCATTCTGAAGCACGCCTTCGAGCAACTGCAACTCGCGGCCCAGAATCGATCCCTGCGCGAAGAGCTTCACGGCCAGTATCGCATCATCGGCGACAGCATCCCGATGAAAGCCTTGCGCCAGCAGCTCGCGCTGGCCGCCCCCACCCAGGGCCGCGTCCTGGTCTACGGCGAGAGCGGGACGGGAAAAGAACTGGTCGTCCACGCACTCCACGAAATGAGCAAACGGGCGGACAAGCCCTTCGTCGAAGTGAATTGCGCGGCCATCCCCGAGGAATTGATCGAGAGCGAACTGTTCGGACACGTCAAAGGTTCCTTCACCGGAGCCGTGGAAGATAAGACCGGAAAATTCGAGCAAGCCCACGGCGGAACTCTCTTCCTCGACGAAGTGGGCGACATGAGCCTGCGCACGCAGTCCAAAGTGCTGCGCGTGATCGAAGAGCAGCGCTTTACTCCCATCGGCACCGCCAAGAACCTGACCGTCGACGTCCGCGTGATCGCGGCTACGAACAAGAACCTGGACGAGGAAATTCAGAAGGGCAACTTCCGCGAAGACCTGTTTTACCGCCTCAATGTGATTCCCTTCTTCGTTCCGCCCCTGCGCGAGCACCGGGACGATATTCCTACGCTCGCCCATTATTTCTTGTCAGAATTCGCGCGCGCCTACGGGCGCAAACCGAAGCACCTGTCGGAGGCGGCGCTCGAAATCCTGATGCGCTACCGCTGGCCGGGCAACGTTCGCGAACTCAAGAACCTGGTCGAGCGCATGGTGATCATGGGGGCGGGCGATGTGATTGAAGTGCGGCACCTGCCACCGGGTCTGCAACAAGACACGGCGCGGGTGAGAATCGCCAGCTCGTCGGCCGGGTCCGGCACCCGGAGTTCGAGTGGCGGATTCTCCAGCCTCCAGGAAGCGCGCGCCGCTTACGAGCGCGATTACATTCTGAGAAAGCTGGAAGAAAATCACGGCAACATGAGCCGCACCGCCGAAGTCCTGGGCCTGGAGCGCAGTCATCTCTATCGCAAGATGAAATCCCTCGGCATTGCCGCTGGAGAGTAGGACGCGACACACGATGTTACCGCAACGCTTCTTCCGTTCGGGGCGCGCGCTCTCCCTCGTGCAGGCAAAGTTTTCGGGGGTTTCAATGGAAGGAAGTATAATCGAACGACTGAGGCTTGGATGCTTGAACGGGGCCGCCCCACCCGGTTCACGGCAGGCGCCATCTGACGCGAATGACCCTTCCCTGCTCGGCTGCATCGTCCCGTAAGATGAACTGTCCATCGCCAGTGGCGTTGAAGGGCCTTCTCGCATCAAAAGCATATATGCTTTACGGGAGGATTCGTCGCTTAGCATGGACGGCGTGTGTGAGCTCGATGCTGTTAGCCGCGCACTCGCCGATGGCTTTAGGCCTGCCCGGAACGCAGGATCTGAACGGTGAAGTGGTTGACGAAAAGAGCGCGCCCATCACGGGTGCGGTTTGCACTCTTACGAGCGCGCGCCCCGGCATTTTGCCGGAGGAAGGTCTCTCACAAACCACCGATGAAAAAGGGCGCTTCGGCTTTCCGGGATTGTTGGCAGGCACCTACAACCTGGTTTGCGCGGCGGTCGGCTATCAGCCGATCGCCGAGCAAAATATCGCCATTACCGACCAGCCCGTCCCCTTGATGCAGCTTGTCTTGCCTCTTGAAGTAGTGGTGCGGGAAAAAGTCGAAGTGCATGAAAAGATCTCGACGGTCGCTCAGCAAGCCACCGCTCCGCCGGCAAGACTCACTGCCCCACAACTCCAAGCGTTGCCGTTGGCGGAACACAAATTCAAAGCCTCGTTGCCCCTCGTGCCCGGGGTGGTGCGTCTGCCCGACGGCCGCATTTCCATTAAGGGCATGAGCGAAGCTCAGGGCATGTTGCTCGTTGATTCGGCCGATACGGTGGATCCTGTGACGGGAACTTTTGCGATTGACGTTCCGCTGGACGCTATCGAATCAGTTGAGGTCTACAAAAGCGCCTACAACTCCGCCTACGGGCGGTTTACCGGCGGCCTGACCACCATTGAAACCAAACCTCCCTCAAGCCAATGGCACTACGAACTCAATGATTTCATCCCCACCCCTCGATTTCGCAGCGGTGATCTGGTCGGGATCGGGGACGACGAACCGCGCTTGTCATTCACCGGGCCGGTGTTGGCAAACCGGCTCAATTTCTCCGAGTCCTTCACCTACGATCTGGTGAAGCAGCCCGTGCGCGGCCTAGCTTGGCCTCAGAATGAAATCAGGACCGAGGGATTCACTTCGTTTTCGAGCTTTCAGTATATCTTCTCCCCCAATCATCTGATGACAGTCAACGTAAATTCCTTCCCGCTGCGGAAGGAATTCGCTGACATCTCGGCGCTGATTCCACAATCCGCGTCCTCGAACTATGGCCAGCGGGGCGTGTTCATCGCGGCCACGGACCGGTATCTTCTCCATTCGGGCGGCGTGGCCACGACGCTGGTGCAATTCACCGAGTTCGACAGCTACGCCCACGGGCAAGGGCCCGCGGACATGCTGGTGACGCCGAACGGCGACGAGGGCGACTACTTCAACGCGTGGACAAGAACGAGTCATGCGGAGCAGTTTGCGGAAACTTACCAGTTGCCGCGCCACGAGTGGCTGGGCAAGCATGATTTGAAAATCGGCGCGGACTACGTTCACCGAAATTACAGCGGAACAAGCCTGTCGCATCCGGTTCGCCTGCTGCGCGCCGACGGCTCGCTGGCCGAGCAGATTGATTTCTCCGGGGCAGCCAACCTCGCCGTAGAGGATAATGAATGGGCGGCGTTCGTGCAGGACCACTGGATTCTGAGCGATCACCTGGCACTCGACGGCGGCTTCCGTTACTCAGGCCAGATCATTGGCGCCACCACCGCTCTCGCACCTCGCGCAGGATTGGTTTATTCACCCGGTCAAGCCGGCAAAACGATCTTCCGCGGCGGTGTCGGCGTTTTCTACGATCGCGTACCACTTTTGGCGGGTGATTTCATTAACAATCCGACGCGAACGGTGACCTATTTCGATACACAAGGCATGCCGCTCGGGCCGCCGATCACCTACGAAAATGTTTACGAGAAGGTCGACGAGAAAGGGAACCACATCGTCCCGCGCGCCCACCACTTGTCCAGCACGCCCTACAACTTGACGTGGAACCTCGAAGTCGATCGCGAATTGGGGCCGCACGTTCTGGCCCGGCTGAGTTACCTCTCCAGCCGCACCTTCGATGTGTTTATCATCAACCCACTCAGCCTGCCCGGCGCCAATCCCGTCCTTTTGCTGACCAACACCGGCGCGTCGCGCTACCACGAGTTGGAGGCGACCGTGCGTGTCCACCGGGGCGAGCGCTCGGATTTTAACGTGTCTTATATCTACAGCCTGACTCGGGGCGACATCAACACCCTGAGCCAAATCTTCGTTCCCTTCGAGCAACCCGTCATCCGGCCGAACTTCTTTGGGACCCTGCCATCCAATGTGCCGAACCGTGTCGTCACCTGGGGCCGCTTCCAGCTTCCCCGCGGGCTCACGGCAACGCCTCTCTTCGATGTCCACACGGGGTTCCCCTATTCGAACGTCGATGTCCTGCAAAATTATGTGGGCCCGGTCAACAGCCAGCGTTTCCCCACTTTTCTCTCACTCGACTTGAAAGTCACCAAAGATTTTGGAGTGCCCTACATCGGGTGGCTAAAGAGCCATCGGTTCCGAGTCGGGGTGTCGGGCTTCAACCTGACTAACCACTCCAATCCTTTGGACGTTTACTCCAACACCGCTTCGCCCTTCTTCGGCCACTTTGTCGGGTTTCAGCACCGCATTTTTGACGTCTCGTTTGATATCGTCGACTAGGTTTCCGTCGGCCGGGCGATTCGAGGGTTGCGCCGACGGGCGGCGCGAGCTAAAGGAGGTTTGCTTATGCACATTCTCGTGACCGGATCGAGTGGGCTCGTCGGCTCGGCGCTGATTCCCGCTCTCGCCGGGGAGGGCCATCGGGTGACTCGATTAGTGCGATCGACACCGCGAGCCGCTGGAGACAGCATCCCTTGGGATCCCGCGGCCGGCATCTTGGATGCGCCTTCCCTCGAAGGCTTCGACGCCGTGGTCCATCTGGCCGGCGAGAGTATTGCCGGCGGCAGATGGACCGTAGAAAGGAAGGCGCGCATCCGCGACAGCCGCGTGAACAGCACTCGCCTGCTTTCCGAGCGCCTGGCACAATTGACGCGGCCTCCCAAAGTTCTCATCTCCGCGTCTGCGGTCGGCTATTACGGAGACCGCGGCGATGAGACTCTCACGGAAGAGAGCCCGCCCGGCTCCAATTTCCTCGCCGGAGTGTGCCGCGAATGGGAAGCGGCCACGGAGCCTGCACTGCAACACGGGATTCGCGTGGCTGTTCTGCGGTCGGGCGTTGTCCTCAGCCCTGCCGGCGGCGCCCTGGCCAAGATGCTGTTTCCGTTCCGCATGGGCGTGGGTGGAATCGTGGGTAGCGGGAAACAATACTTCAGTTGGATCTCGATTGACGACCTTGTGCGCGTGATCATTCGCGCCCTCAAAACCGACTCCCTTCGCGGTCCCGTGAATGCCGTCGCGCCGCACGCCGTCACCAATGCCGAATTCACCAAGGCGCTGGGTCAAGTTCTCGGACGCCCAACGATTGTCCCCATGCCGGCTTTTGCGGCGCGCATAGCCTTCGGCGAAATGGCCGACGAGTTGCTCCTCGCCAGCGCGCGCGTTGTGCCAGCGAAATTGCTAGCTTCCGGATTTGTCTTTCACCACGCGGAGATTGGACATGCCCTCACCGATTTGCTCCAAGGCGCCAAGGCCGCATAGCGTGCGCGCCAACCCAAGTCGTAGTAGAATGTCGGCATGGGAGAAATCCGAGTCCGAATGCGTCTTGAAAACGAGAGTGATCATTATTTGTGGATGGAACGCGAGCTCAGCCGCAAAAAAGTTCGGAAGGCCGAGGTAGAGGCTGTCGTGGACACGGGTGCTGTGATGATGCTGTTGCCGGAGGAACTCGTCGAAAAGCTGGGTCTGCGCCGGTGGGGCAAAGTCGTTGTTCGTCTCGCGAACGAACAAAGGGTTGAACTGGAAAAAGCCGGCGCCATTCACCTGACCATCGGCGACCGAGAGATGTCTGCCAGTTGCCTGATCGGGCCGCCCGGTAGCGAACCACTCGTAGGCCAGCTCGTGATGGAAGAGCTGGACCTGATCCCCGATCCCAACCTCAAAACCCTCACTCCGCGGCCGGAGTCGCCGTTCCTGCCCACGCTCAAAATGAAACGCGTAGCGTAAAAGCAGATCCTTCGCGGAGTTTACCGTGAGCCGGGACTGCGGAGATCCTTCGTTGCGCTCAGGATGACAGCCGAGTCGGTTCGGGATGGCCGGCGAATCGGTTCGGGATGGGAGGCAGGGAAACGGCGAATGGCGAGGCGCAAGGGGCAAGGCCGGCGGACGGTTAACCGCTTTGGAACATGCAAGTGCCCGCGTATGCCCGGAGAGTTGAGAGACTATTGCGCTGATAGAATCGAGGATGTGTAATCTTTTGGGCAGTTGAGAGGTGAGGGTCGCCGTCGGCGCTGTGGGAATGTGGAAATCCGGCGACTTTTGCCGGATTTCCAAGCGCGGTGGAAAAGTCAGCCGTTCAGACT
>Ga0116124_1001399_pt1 | contig 17668 bp, 21 predicted proteins | sample June2015DPH_13_1_2_FD_89728 | JGI IMG/M metagenome (GOLD analysis project Ga0116124, IMG submission 89728) | Peatland microbial communities from SPRUCE experiment site at the Marcell Experimental Forest, Minnesota, USA - June2015DPH_13_150 | ecosystem: Environmental > Terrestrial > Soil >... | reverse complement strand
TAAATAACGCTACGGTTACTGCTATAATGCGGAATGCCCGCTGAACGAGCCGCAACCAACCCCCCTGCTGACGAAGGAGGCGCCGCGATGACGAAAGCCCGCAAGAAGTACACCCTGAGCAAGGCTGCGCTGGCCGCGATGCGGGCCAACATCAAGAAGGCGCACGCGGCTCCGAAAGAGAAAGTCTACCGCGCCACGGAAAGGCGCGAAGCAGCAAGCCGGGCTAACATGGAGAAGGCCATCGCGGCGCGCAAGACCGAGGCGGGCATTATCGCCGCCCGCCTGAACGCCGCCACTCACGGCTACTACATTAAAGATCTGGCCGGAAGTTTCCGGCGGATGCGCGAAGATCCGAAGGAGTACCAGACGCTCCTGGCGCTCTTTGAGGGCATCTTCGTTCCTCAGGATGAAGAGGAGAAGGAATATGTCCGCCGGCTGACCGAGGCCAGTTGGAAACGCCTGCGGCTGTTCCGCGCTCAGGCTGTCTGGGAGCTCCAACGGCTGAAAGAGGTTTTGAAATCTATCGATACGTCGCGGCCGCTCACTCCCTTTGAGACGCATCGCCGCGCAGCTTTGGTCTACCTGGTCTTCGACTATTATGCCGATTATATCGACTTGATCGGAAAACATCGGGCGCAAATTCAGAAGTTGATGAACAAACTGATCATCAAGCGGTCGCAGGGCGCCATCAAATTCAAGGCCGGTCCCCGGAGGCTCAGCGCGCGAAAAATGTCGGATGAGTTCGACCGCAAGATGGCCCTGCCGGTCGATGAATTTCTGGATGAGATGAAGAAGGACAGGAGTTAAGAGTTAGGATTTAGGATTTAGGATTTAGGATTTAGGATTCAGGATTTAGGAATCAGGAATTAGGGTTTAGCGCGGGACCGGGAGAAGGGGCGCGTTAGTTGTCAGTCGTAAGTTGTCAGCCGTCAGCCGTTAGTTGTCAGTCGTCCGTGAAGGAAAATGCGGCCTGGGGACCGCACCCTGCAACCGGGTCCATTCTTGCTTCTGAGGATGGCCGTCTGCTTACCGCCCGTTGCCCTCAGCTTCTTACCTGCTGAAGTGATGCCACTGGCCATCCGCGACGAAGACATTGCGCGTCTGGGGTGGATCGCTTGCGGGGGCATCTGGGACGGTTCGCAGCGAAGCGTTCTGTGTGACCGGGGCAGGTTGATCGCCGAAGTGGTGCCACTGGCCATCCCCGACGAAAACGTTGCGCGTTTGGGGTGGATCGCTCCTCAGGGAATACGTCGCCGGTGCTGGTGCATCTCCCGGAAGGTCGGGAGCATAGGCATAGGGACCATAACCGTAAGGATCGCATCCGTACGGGCCGTAGGGATAGCACGGGGAGTACGAATAGTAGGGATAATACGGATATCCATACCATCCGTAGCCGCCATAGTACCATCCCGGCCCATAAGCCCAAGGTCCGAAGCCAAAGCCGAACCCGAACCTGTAACCGCCACGATAGCCGTACCCGTAGCCGCGGCCGCGGAAGCCGCCCCGGAAGCCTCCGAAACCTCCACGGTAGCCACCGCCACCGAAGCCGCCTCGGAACCCACCGCCACCTCCGCCGCGAAAGCCTCCACCACCACCGCCATGGAACCCGCCGCCACCGAACCCCCTGCCGCCACCTCCACCGTGACCTCCACCGCCGCGCTGGGCCATAGCGCTGGTTCCGGCAGCAAGGACTAACGACAACAATACAATATGCATTCTGCGCATATGCATCTCCTCGTTAAAAGCGTAGCACGCTTGGCGGGAGGGTGCAAACCGCCTGCGGCGGCATCCGGGTTAGGGCCTCGGGGCTGTGGAATAGTGAATGATGAATTCTGAATTATGAATCAGTAGTGTCCAACAAAACTCTGTTCGCTTTGCTCTAACCTATTGGTTCGGCTCAGCGAAGTGGTCAAAATGAGATTTTTCGATTTCAAATTCTCGTCTCTGTTTTGGCATCCTCGACTGGACGAGACCGTCTACGCCTTCGATTCCACCACCATCGATCTGTGCCTGTCGCTTTTCCCTTGGGCGCAGTTCCGGCGGCGCAAAAGCGTCGTGAAACTTCACACCTTGCTGGATCTGCGCGGCAACATTCCGACCGCTGTTTATGTGACCAGCGGGCGGGTCAACGATGTTCGATTGCTCGACCAACTGGCCTGGGAAGCCGGAGCGTTTTATCTCCTCGATCGCGGCTACGTCAATTATCGGCGTCTGTACCTCATCACTCTGGCGCTGGCGTTCTTCATCACCCGCGCCGAACGGAACACGCGCTACCCTCGCGGCGCGTGGCGCCCGGTCGATCATTCCACCGGACTGCGTTCCGATCAGGACATTCGCCTGACCGGATACAAGAGTTCGCGTCGCTATCCCCTCTTCCTGCGGCGCATTCACTACTACGATGCCGACAAAGACCTGCGTTTGGTTTTTCTCACCAACAACTTTCAACTCGAGGCCCTGACCATCGCCCAACTCTACCGTGCCCGCCCTTTTGCTTTTGTAGCGCAGCGCTCGCCTTTCAGCGCTGCGGCTTTTCGACGGGCACCGAGTCCATTTGCTTCCCGCCGGTTTCTGAGTTAAGTTCCTGAGCCATGAATGTTCGGTTGCATCCGCACGCGCTCCAGCGCTTGGTCGAAAGGGGAGCGACGGAGCCTGAGGTTGTCGCTACAGTCGAGTCGGGAGAGCGCTTTCGGGCTAGGTTTGGCAGAACGGGTTTTCGACGAAACTTTATTTTTGGCAGAGAGTGGCTTGGCCGCCGCTACTCCACGAAACAGGTGGAGGCGCACGCTGTCGAGGAAGGAAAAGGATGGCGTCATCACCGTCCTGGTAAAATACTTCTGAGCGAGAGGGCACCGCGACATGAAACTGACTTATGACCCCCGATACAACGTGGCCTACCTTCGCCTCCACAAAAAGACAGCCCAAGTGCAAACGTTGCATTTGAGTGACGAGCTCAATGTGGACATCGCCGCCGACGGCACGGTCTACGGCATCGAGTTGCTGAATGCAAACCAGCAATTGCGTTCCGAGGACCAGGGGAATCTGGTCATCGTCAACGAAGCCCTCGGCCAAACACGCGAGATCCCCCTGGGGTAGTGGTCTATTTGGGCCGATGAACTGCGCGCCCAGCGCATCCCGCCCCCTAATTCCTAAATCCTAAATCCTAACTCCTAACTCCCAGCCGCCTTCTGTCTCCTGACTCTTTCTTTTCCAATTCATCATTCATAATTCATCATTCATAATTGTGTTTCCTTCCCCCTTGCCTTCCCCTCGCCGTAGATGTATACCGGGCTGGCAACGCGGCGGTAAAGCAAGCTCGACTGCACACATCGCAAACGCCGCGACGCCTGCGCCACTCGACGGTATGGGCAGGAAATGAACGAACAATGAAATCCATTCGGTTGACCACTCACGCCTTGGAGCAATTGGTCGAGCGCGGGGCGACAGAGGACGAAGTAACAGAGGCGATCCGGCGCGGCATCTGCGAGCCTGCCAAACGCGGGCGGTTCATGTATCGCCTGAACTTTCAGTACAACGCCGAGTGGCAGGGTAGGTTTTACGCCATCAAACAGGTTGCGCCCGTCGTGGCTGAGGCGCAAAATGAAATAGTGGTAGTGAGCGTGGACACGTTCTACTTTTGAGGGGAGCGCGCCATGAAGATTTCTTACGACGCCGAGGTTGACGCACTTTACATCCGCCTCCTGGAAGGCGAGTACCAATGCCGGACGCTGCGCCTGACGGACGAGGTGAGCCTGAACATCGGTCCGGGCGAAGAGTTGGTTGGCGTGGAGATCCTGGACGCCAAAGAAGTGCTCGGCAACGGCGCGCTGCCGACCGTGGTCTTGGAAAATGTCCCCTCCGTTCAGGCCGGAGTGTAAAGTCCCCCGGGCTACCGACAACTGACAACCGACGACGGACTAAATCCTAATCCCTAATTCCTAATCCCTGTTCTTCCCCCCTTGCCTTCCCCCCGCAGTAGATGTATACCGGAGTGGTAACGCGGCGGTTAAGTGCGCTCAACTGCACACGTCGCAAAAAGCGTGACGCGTGCGCCACCCGCGGGCCCGCCGAAAGGAAGCCCGAACTATGAGTGGTCAAATGTTCATATGGGGAGTTCGACCCTGCTCGTTTGGCCTGTTGCTTGCCACGCTTTGCTTCGGCGCCGGCGGCACGGCGCACGGGCGCGAAAAGAAGAAAGACCCGCACACCCAACGGATTTATGAACTAGTTTTTCCAGCGGTTTCCCTCAACACCGAGCAAATCCCGAGCCGTCCACGCGAGTCGGCTGAAGGCGAGTTTCCTCACAGGCTCGTCATCATCCACGCTAAGGTAAGCAATGTGGGCAAACAGTTTCCCTGCACAGAACTCGATCCGACCCTAGAAGTTAAACCCTACAACGTGTACAGGCGCGATGTCACCGACCCTTCGCGCTGGCTGGGATTCGGGGAGTTACTTCCGGGCCAAACCGTGGAGGTCGATTATAGGTTTACAGCACGGGAGGGAACAACGCCCACGGCTCTGATCGTTAAGGCCCGCCAGATGAACTCAGACCGGTGCCGTCAACACGCTGATTGGGGATCCATGTGGCACGCTCAGGACCAAGTTCGTATTCCCGTTGACGACCTTCCTGAGGCACCGAAAACGGGGAGATAGCCTTCGACTTGCTCAAGAGGCTGGCTGGCGCGGACCGCTGATTTGCGCAGCAAGCAAGGTTTACGTGCTGCATGATATTTGCTAATCCTTGGACAGTCATTATCCTAAATAGAAGTATTTCGGTGCGGAAAACAGGGCTAGGATGTAAAGAGAACCCGCAGACCTCCAATTCGGAGGTCTGCGCTCCTGGAACCAGAGTCGGACCCGACGAAGTCCCCTCGCCGGTTGCGGCGGGTAGGATGGGTGAGGTCTATTCCGCGCGGGACGCGAAGCTGGGGCATGAGGCCACACGAAGAATTCTGCACGAGGCGTTTGCCAATGACCCCGAGCGAATGGCCCAATTCCAGCCCGAACCTCGCGCCGTCGCTCAAGCCAGTTGGGTTGTTGTAAACACGGAGCGGGGGAAAGGAATCGAACCCGCGTAACCAGCTTGGGAGACTGGCATTCGACTGACAACAGAGAACATAGCGGGTAGCCTCGCTCGGTGATTTCCCGACCATGGGATTTTCCGTGACCGACAAGCTCACGTTCAACTGAAGGGCGTGTTGACCGTGGCTTCCAGCTTCGTATCACAGAGCCGGCGGACAACCGCACACGGTGCGGGGCGAAGCGAAATCGCCAAGCGCAAAACGCGGGGTCTGGGCAACCCAGCGGACTCACTTCACGAGCTTGGGCTTGATCGAAGTCGCAATGCCCAGCAGACCCGCGCCAAGCAGGATCAAGGTTCCGGGTTCAGGCGTAAACTCGGTGGCAAGCCTCGCCGTGTAGCCCGCTGCCCGCAATGACGGATCAAGGTAGAAAGTGGCGTCATACTCGCACCGCCATCCCTCCGGGCACTCCTTCCAGAAAAAGAACCCCTCACTGCCGAAGGCCGCAGGGGAACCCTCGCCATCAGAGTTAACCCCAAGGTAATAGTTGCCGTCGATGGCGAACACTCCGAAGATGTCGCTATACCAGCCCTGAGTGGCATCGCAGGCCCCGGAATTATATTCGCAGAGGGTTGTCGCATAGCCGAACATATTGGGGTCCGCAAAGGTTACGTCATTGAGATAGTAAATGGAGTTTGGATTCTCCCCCCAGCCGCACGGACCGAAGCAGGCCCAATTGGCGCCACCGACGGGACCGCCCTGCCAAAACCATACGTCTGCCACCGTATACCCTTGGGGGTCATACACCGTCAAATGCTCCGGGCCACAATCCGACGCCGCGGCGGTGATTGAGGTCACCATTATGACCGCAAGGACCAACGCTGAAGCAGCTATGGAAGCTAGTTTCCTCATGTGCGAGACCTCCTTTCAGGCTCTTACGTTCTATTCTGATTTGGTTGATCGTATCAGCGACCTTCCAGTAAGCGGCGGCGAACCACTCCACCCATTGCGACCAAACCAGTGCCCAAAAGGAGCAACGAACCGGGCTCTGGAATGTACCGGAATTGGAAAGTAGTCGAGCTTCCGTCCCAGTACGCGAAGCCCCCGTTAACCGCGTCGAGCTGAAAGGGTACGGCAATGCCGTGGCCGTATGACATGACACCGGACCAATTCCCATATGGCACATAGCAGTCTGCGCTGCCATCTTGAACGATGGTAGAAGCGTACAGATAACCTCCGTACACGTCTCCCCACAAGCGGCTCTGACAGAGGGCTTGGGACCATCCACCGTCCGAAGCTGCGGAGAGCTGACCGCCGTAGATACCTAAGTTGTCAATGGCAGCGTACGTGAGATATACCGTGTAATCCAGTTGCGCCAAATCGGAGGCGTAACCGTTGGTCGGCGCTTGGATGTACTGAGGGCCGCCGCCGAAGAGCAGGTCAAAGCCCAACCCGCCCTGCCAGAAAGGCACGAAGTAGAAGTCGCTGGCTGACCAGGGGGTGTTGTACAGATACGTGCCTGTGTCAGAATCGAAGGCGAAATTTTGGCTGTAGAAATCTTGAAAGGTGAACTCCACGTGGCCAATGTTGCAGGTTGTACCGATGATATCGGCGAGATTCGCAGAACGGCATGCGTCAGCGAACGCAGGTTTTGATGATAGGCCACAGAGAAGTACCGCGAGTCCCAGTGCGATTGCCACTAAGCTTTCTCTTTTCGTTTTCATGGGATCTCCTTTCGGTATTGCCTTTCGGTGCTGATCAATCTCCACGTGGAAGTCCACTTCCCGGAGAGGAGCGCTTTTTGCGGTCGTTGCCTTTCCGGATTAGCGGAGCGTCACGCGGTCACTCACGAAAGTGATGCGTCAAGCTGGAGCGAGTCGGTTGCTTTCGCGTTCGTTAAACTCGTTGGATGGAGAGCAAGTGCAGAAGGGCTTTTCCCGCATTCTCGGCTGATCCGGCGACTGGACTTAGAGAGCTACGCTTCCTGAAACCGACCGACGAACAGGACGGAGTAGCAGCTCGGAGTCTTTCCGGACGCGAGCGGCAGCGGAGAGTCAGCTTAGGCAGCGGATCTTCATAACCCACCACCAGCCCCTCGTTGGATATGTCGTCGGTGAGACTCATGATTTCCGGAGTCTCCCGCGCGGCCACTCCGATCAGCAAGAGCAATACCAACCACCAAAGATGGGGCGCATGAATTTTCACGTGTCAAGCCACCCCTCCCTCGCCGCCGAGGCAGACTCGAATTGAAAGCTTACCTGAGAATTTGACCACGGGCGCTCCCAAAACCGCAGTGATGGCGGTCACCAGCGACGGTGCTATGGCAATGTGAGCCCACGGCGGGTTTTGGGGAACTTATGGGCTGCGTCTGCAAAACACCCCGGGCTTTCCAAGGGGCTGTTTTGACGGAACGGGATCTTACTGAGTGCCGTCCCCAGGCTGCTGTATTGTGACAACGGCAGCGAATTCGCAAGCCAGGCGATGGACCTATGGGCGTATCAGAACAGCGTGCGCATCGCCTTCTCTCGGCCGGGCAAACCAACGGATAATGCTTTCATGGAGTCGTTCAACGGGACCTTCCAAGCCGAATGCTTGAATGCCCGCTGGTTTACGACCTTGAGCGAAGCCCGACAGATCGGCGGGTGGCGCAGACGTCGCGCCGTCTGCGATGTCTGCGACCTGCGAAATTTGGCGAGCGGAGACGGTAGCGCAGGGTCTGCCCTCCGACCCCTTCGTGGTTCTCAGGGCAGGCTGTGCGGCATTTCCAAAGCTTGGAGTGCGGCAGCAGGGGGACCCCAGGCTCTGCGGTGGGGCTGCCGCTTTGGAGGCGCCCGCTTGCTGGCGCGACGGCAAGGTTGTGGAAGTCTCTGCCGAGGAACTGCGCGCCCAGCGTATCGTCCGTAATTCATAATTCACACTTCATAATTCTCTTCTGTCTTTTGGCTTCCCCCCTGCCTCATTCATCCTTCATCCTTACTCCTTTATCTCAAGCTCGTAGTGCATCAGCAAAGCAAGACAACGGCGGCGCGAGGGTGTTCATCCAAGTACGCGGGTATCGTGTTCGTGATCACTCAAACTCACGGCCGAGCCCCAACGCCGAGCGTGGGGCCCCATCTCGTGTTACATTACCAAAGGAAGCCAGTAGAAATGTCGGGAGGCCGAATCGTGATGCAAGCGTGGGAGCGGTTGAGGAAGGAAGTGCGACGACCCGGTATCTTTCACTTCGCCTTGGTCATCGCCTTGGCGTGCTTCGTGGCGCCGGACCACGCTCGCGCGCAAGGATGTGCCGGCGTCCCAACCAGTACCACCGGCGCTGTAGTCTGGACACCGCAGTGGTGCGACGAATTCAACGCCGCCACCGCCGGCCCTCCCAGCACCACCACGTGGAATTTTGATGTCGGCAACAGCAACGGGTGGGGAAACAACGAACTCGAGGTCTATTGCGGACCTCCCGGCTACACAAATAATCCGCCTCAATGCCCCACCAGCTTCGGCCCGGCTACTTCCAATGCTTATGTCGACGGCAGCGGACATCTGGTCATTCAGGCTATCAACAGCGGCGGGACCTGGACTTCAGCCCGCCTGAACACCAATACCAGTCCAACACCGGCAACGTTTCGATACGGCCGGATCGAAGCCGGTGAGAAGCTTCCGGTGGGCGCGGGACTTTGGCCGGCTTTCTGGGCGCTGGGAAGCAACTTTGCCACCGTCCCCTGGCCAACCTGCGGTGAGATGGACTTCATGGAAAATGTTCTGGGGCCGCAAGGGCTTGCCCCAGCCCTCATCAGGTCGACTCTTCACGGGGGCATTTCGCCCACCAACTGCTATTGCGGCGCCAACGGGCTTGGGCAAAACTATACTTTTCCTAGCGGCGTCGATGTCACCAGCTTTCATGCCTACGGGGCCATCTGGTCTCCCAACATGGTGCAGTTTTACGTGGACAATCCCAACAACGTTTTCTTTATCGTCACCGCCAGCGATGTCCCTGCCGGATTCCAGTGGGCCTTCAATCAACCGTTCATCGTCATCACCAACCTGGCGGTGGGGGGCAGCTACGCAGGACCGCCGAAGAGCTCGACGCCCAATCCGGCCGTGATGCTGGTGGACTACGTTCGCTACTATCATGCCGCGGCTGTGCCTGCTCCGAAACTGTCCACTCTGTCGGGCATGACCGTGAACGCGGGCTCGACCACGGACAACACGAACTCGATTAGTCTCAGCTCTTCGAGCGGCACCGGGCGCGTCTACCTGCAATGCGCCACGAACGCCCCGAAGACGGCCTGCTTCATCAACACGGGCAACACGCTCAATTCCAACGTGGCTGATTTCAGCGCCAGTTCAACGGGAACGGCAATTGTCATCGTGGCGACCACCGCCCACTCCATGCTGCCGCCGTTAGTGTTTAGCCCGAAGCTGCGCCTCTGGACGCCGGTCACCGCCGCTGTTCTGTTGCTCTTGCTTCTCGCCTTGACCAGGCTTCACGGTCGCGGCGGCCTGAGGCGGTGGGCCCGAGGCGCTGCGTTGGCCGGCTTGTTGATGGCCGGGGTCATCGCCGTCAGTTGCGGCAGCGCGAGCGGCACCGGCACGCCGGCGGGAAGCTACACGGTGACCGTCAACGCCTACACGGAGACCGGTAATGGTTCCTCCCCCGACGCCACGGTTAGCTTTGACTTAACTGTGAATTAGCGCGCTTCCGAATCTCCGCGCCCCATTTGCTTTTTTCCCGACTCCTTCTTCTGCCAATCACACTGCATACTCCATCATTCCCTTCTGTCTTTTGCCTTCACTATTTATTGGCGGGCGGCGCAGACGTCGCGCCGTTGGCGATGTCTGCGACCAACGATATTTGGCGAGCGGAGACGGTAGCGCAGGGTCCGCTCTTCGACCCCTTCGCATCGCTCAGAGCCTGCCCTGAGCGCAACGAAGGGGCAGGCTCTGCGGCATTTCCAAAGCTTGGAGTGCGGCAGCAGGGGGACCCCAGGCTCTGCGGTGGGGCTGCCGCTTTGGACGCGCCCGCTTGCTGGCGCGGCGAGAAGGCGGTGCTCCGGAGGAAACCATGCTTCGCTCCCCAAAGCGAGAGCAAGCTCTCGCACTCCATAGGCGGCTGGGTGGCGCAACGAGGCGCCCTCAGCGGATCATCCCTTCACGCGGCTTCGGTCAGGGTTTGACTCTCGGGCGAGAGCGAGACCCCCGCGCGCGAGCACACTGCCGCGGGCCCGCGCAACGACCCACGCCGATTCGTAGGGCTCTGTTGAAAATCTGATTTCCTAGGCGTACAGTGTAGCCACCGATTTCCCTTTACTCTTCGAACCGGAGGTGGCCATGCGCAAGACGCGCTTCATGAGCATGCTTTTTCTCGTCTGGTCGATTGCGTTTTTCTTTGTTCCCGATTTTCGTCAAGGGCTACAAGGTCAATTCTTGGCATTGAATTCGTCGGGCGAGTGGAAGTGGCTGCAGCGCGCCGGAACCATTCCCGCGAGTGAGCTCGCGAAAATCGCCCATGACGCTGAGCAGAGGCGCGATGCTCGTGCGCTGGCGTTTGTCGCCCTGCATGCGCCCGCGGTGCAGGAAGGTGTGCGCTGGGCGGACGAGGCCGTCGCCATTGATCCCAGCTTGACCTGGGTCTACGTCTCCCTGATCCTGCCGGCACTCGACGAGAAGCAGAATCCGCCTGACGTGCACTCGATGATCGCGCGACTCGAAAAATGGGATCCGGACAACGCCGTTCCTTACCTTTTCGAGGGGGTCGTGACCGAGAGGGCAAAGAACATTGCCTTCACGCCAATGCCCGCGGTGCTGAACAGCGTGGCTAACGACACGGAGTGGTGCCAGGCTATGCAGAAGGGCTATGCGGCCCCGCGTTACGACAGTTACATGGTGCGCCGATTCGAGCTGGAGCGGACTTGGCTGCGGCAGAATCACCTGGCTAAGCCAGCGATCGTCCTGCTCTCCACGGCCAGTTATAACATTCCGAATCTGCTGCAAATCCGCGTGTATGCCAACGTGCTGGTGGATAAGTACGGGAAAGAAGCGGAAGACACCGGGCATCTGCCGGAGGCACTCGGCTATTACTGGACGGCCGAGCACTTCGCCGAGCGCATGCGCTTGAGCGGGGTCTCGCTGATTGAGAAGCTCATCGCCGTGGCAGTCCAGAAGATTGCCGAGAAGCGGTTGATCCCGGCACTGCGCAAAGCCGGCCAGACCGATGTCGCGGCGACACTGGAAATGGAAGAGCAGCAACGCGTGCAACAAATTGACACCCTGCGCGGGAAAGACCCCCTGGCCCAGAGCGTCAATTACAATTGGGCAGCCCTGATCGTGGGGTTCTTCGGGGCCCTGGTGGCAGTCTTCAGCTTGCTGACGTTGGTCTGCCTGCTTTACGTCAACGCCAAACGCTGGGTCCGGCCGGAGATTAAGGGCCGGCTTTTCCAATTCCTGACGGGGGCCGAAAACTACATGCCCGTCCTGCTTTTTGTGGCCTGCGCTGGCCTGTACCTCAGCTACTATCCCTATGCTCAGAACTTTCACCACTACATGACGGCCACGGGCGAGATCCACGATTACGAGCCGCTGTTCTACAACGTTTTTCCCAACTACGGTGGTCCGCCGGGTGGCAACGCGCTGCCTGTGGGAAATCCTTTCACGCCTTATGCCTGGTACGCGGTAGTGGGCTTCGTTCTCGCCGTGCTCGCGGCTATCCCTTACCATCGCCGCATGGTTCGCGCCCCGGAGGTGCCCGAGGAAACTCGAACCCAGGCAAACGCAGCGACCAAGTAGTCGGCAGGCGCGGCTGAGGCACACGACGCCATGGCGAGACAGTCCTTCTATCCCTTTCGGTCCGAACGAGCCAAAGCCGAGTATGAGGCTTTCTGTCTGGAGCGGGCCAAGGCGTGGCCAGTCGCCTCCGAGACCATGCTGCTCGACACTGCTTCCGGGCGGACTTTCGTTCGGGCTAGCGGGCGCACCACAAATCCGCCCCTGGTTCTGCTGCCCGGCGCGCGGAGTGGTTCGCTGATGTGGATTCGCCATATCGCGGCTCTATCGGCCCATTACCGTACCTACGCCCTGGACAACATCAACGATGTCGGGTTGAGCGGGTCTCGTCGTGACATTTCGAAGCCGGAGGATTATGTCAATTGGCTGGACGAGGTCTTAACGGTGCTGGTTCCGAAAGAGCCCCTCAGCCTGATGGGCATTTCGTTTGGAGGCTGGCTCGCCGGTCAATATGCGCTCCGATTCCCCGGCCGGCTCCGAAACGTGGTGTTGTTGGCGCCGGGCGGTACCGTGCTACGAACATCTTTTGCCTTTGTCGTCCAGATACTGCTCATTTCCGTACCCATAACAGGGTTTGGCGGACGACTCCGCAGAATATTCGGCTGGTTGTTTCGGGACGCGGTACAAAGCGGCGGCGCCTCTCGGGCGGAGGTCGAACAGGTCATAGAAGACCTGCAAAGGGTCGACCGTCTTTTTAATCTGCCCCGCCCGCCTTGGCCAACCGTCATCGACGACAAGGGGTGGCAAGGCTTCAGCGTGCCTTGCCTGTTCCTGGTCGGGGAGAATGAGAAGATCTACTCTGCCCAAGCAGCCGTCAGGCGACTGAACCGTGTCGCTCCTCAGGTTAAGGCGGAGATCATTCCCGGCGCTGGACACGACTTGACTATCGTGCAGGCCGAGCTCGTAGTCAGCAAGGTGCTTGGGTTCTTGGGTGAACGGGCAGGGGTGGCTGGCGCAGAGCGTAGCTTTGCGGCCAAGGGATAGGACCGAAATCAGGCGGGCAACAAAGCAGTGGCGAGTGACGAGTGACGAGTGAAAAGACAGGAGTCAGCAGCTAGGAGTCAGAATGCAAAAGGGCAGTAGCGATGGGCGAGTGACGAGTGGCGAGTGACAAGTGGAATTCAGGAGCCAGGATTCAGGAGTCAGGACTGAAAACTGAGAACTGACAACTGGCAACGGGAGACCGGACACAGAAGCCAGGAGTCAGGATGCAAAATGGCGCTTGCAGGTGGGCATCTGCGGCGCTAATGTATCACGCAGAAACGCAGGGCTGCGCTCTGCGCCAGCCGGCGAGGGGCGCATGAAATCACCGTAATGGAGGCAACACTCATGAAACCAGTTGGTCTTATCGGTACCGGAGTTCTTCTCCTTCTTCTCGGAAGCATTGTTCCTGCCTACGCACAGCGCGAGCCACAGGAAAAGGAGCAAGGCAAACCGCAACAGGGGCAGCAACATCAGCAGGCGAAACCCGCACAGCAACAGCAGGCGAAACCCGCACAGCAACAGCAAGCGAGACCCGCACAGCAACAGCAAGCGAGACCCGCACAGCAACAGCAAGCGAAACCCGCACAGCAACAGCGTCCGCAGCCGGCTAATAAACCTGCGCAACGACCGCAACAAAGCTTCGGCGGCACCTATCATGGCGGCGTCCAGCCCACCGGCCCCACCATTGGCGGCGTCCACCATAGCGGAGTCCCACAGCACCAAGGGCAGGTGCGCAGCGGTTTCGTCCAGTCTCGCGCCAGTTCGTGGAATAGCGAACACCGTACCTGGCAGCAACGCGGCGGCTACAACGGCTACCGAGTTCCTGATGACCGCTTCAGGCTCTACTTCGGGGGTCAGCACTTCTTCCGCATCAACAGCCTTCCCATGCTCTTCGTCGGCGGATATCCGCGCTTCCAGTACGACGGCTATTGGGTTACGTTCGTTGATCCGTGGCCGGAAACGTGGGCTCCGGACTGGTACGAAACCGACGACGTTTATATCGATTACACCGACGACGGGTACTACGTATATGACCGCATGCACCCGGGCATCGGGATCGCAGTCACGATCTCGTTCTAACATGATGGAAGGGAACTTCGAATCGGCCGGTCGAGGACTGGGGCAAGTTGCTGGGCGATGCCGCTGCGGTCAGCGCCATGCTCGACCGCCTTCTTCACCACGGACACCTACTGAAGTGCGGCCCACGAAGCTGGCGAACGAAAACGGGCTTGCCTAGAGCGGAACAAGCCGGGTAAAACAGCTCCAGCGAAGGCCTCTAGTAGGTGCATCATTCGCTGAGGCGACGTACGCTTGAGCTTTAGTGATTCGATGGAAGCAAAGCGGTTCTTGGTCTCGCGAATCGCGGAGGAAGCGAGGCGCGGGCATCACCCTTTATCAGAAACCGAAGAGAAAATGCTTTACTGGTCGGAAAATTACCCCACGCTGCCTGACATGGCCGAGGTCGGCCAAAAGTTTGAGCGAGAGTACGATTCGGAGAAGTTCGAAGGCAAAATCGCACGGATTAGCAGACGCGCTTATCAGAGAGACAGGAGAGAATCACCCGAGAACGCGAGGCACTGGAGGGAAGCAATAAAGCTCCTGAAAAAAGAGGACCACTACATTTTGGTAATGATCGACCTTCCTCGCTCTGCGGGGGAGATAGTGCGTCTGATTCTGGTTGGCCTGATCGCATCCGCGCTACTGGTAGGATCTATCATTGTGGTGAACACAGTACGCTCCAGTGCCCCTCTGAACCTCCTCCGAGCCGCGTACCTTGTTCTGCTCGCCATAATTCTCTATTTGGGTTTGAGCGACAAGGTAGGAAAGGCCGTCGCGGACTGGTTGGGCGACCGCGTCGAACGGCTGTTCGGGCTGAGGTGATCCTGAGAGCGCCGCAGCGTCCGGCAAGAAGGACCTGCGCCTCGGATACACCTGCATGCGCAAGCACTGACTGTTGCACACAGGCCCTATCACAACTAACCGGCTGAACTCTACCGTCGGACGCTCGCCGGCGCAGTGTTTGCCGAAGAGGATTACAAAATAGTCTTGCATGAACAGGGTGGCTGGCGCAGACATCCGGTTTCTGATGTCTGCGGGGTTCGCGGCAGCGAACCGTAATTGTGTATCGGCCATCGCCCCCATGAGCTTCGCTTCACGAAATCGCAGACCTCCCCGTGCAGAGGTCTGCGCCAGCCGGCCCCGCTTACTTGCCTTCGTAGGCGCGCTGGAGAGCGGCAATATCGAACTTTTTCATTTTGAGGAAAGCCTGCGTCACGCGCGCGATGTTTTCTTTGTCGCCGCTGCCAAGCATTTCGTTCATGAGGGTGGGAGTGATTTGCCATGAAAGTCCGTACTTGTCTTTCAGCCAGCCGCACTGCCCTGCTTTCGGATCTGCGGAGAGTTTCTCCCAGAAGTAGTCGATCTCTTCCTGGTCTTCACAAGGCACGATGAATGAAATGGCTTCGTTGAAAGCAAAATTGTGCTCCAGTGCAGAATCCATAGCCCCGAATTCCTGGCCGAGAAGGGTGAAGGAAGCAAATCTCACGGTACCTTCTTTATCCGGTTCCTCGCCCTGGCCATAACGCGCAAGGATATTTGCCTGCGTACTGCCCCCAGCTTTGGCGGCGCCGGGCGAATTTCTGAACACCGACGTGTAAAAATTAACCGCTTCCTCCGTCTTGCCGCATACGCTGCCCACAAACATGAGCGCCGGGGTAATCCTCTGCGCCATCTCGCGCTCACCCACGAAAATCACCTGCCAGGAAAGTCCGTATTTATCTTCCAACCAGCCAAATCGCTCGCTAAACGGATACGCATCGAGCGGCATGAGGATTTTCCCGCCTTGAGCAAGCCTTTCCCATATTGCGTCGACCTCGCTCTTCGTCCTGCATTTCAGGTGGAATGAAACCGACGGATTGAACTTGAAAAGCGGCCCGGCGCTGATGGCCATAAACGGCTGACCCGAAAGCTCGAACGAGACGACGTCACAATCGCCTGACGGGGTGTTGTGAAGCGTCGTTACGTTCTTGATGGTTGAGTTTGGAATTAAAGCCGCGTAAAGCTCTGCCGCCTCTTTCGCCTCTTTGTTGAACCATAAATGTGGAGTGATTCTTCGCATGAGGTTATTCTATCATTTCTGACACCTTGACCGTGTTTCCAGCCCGGCACCCAGTCTGCCTCGCGCACCGGGCAGAGTAGCGGGAATACTCTTTCCGGTTGCGCGACGTTCGTTTGAGTGTATTCGTGACTTACTCGTTTCGCATTGAATGTAGACATGAATTCCTCCCAGGCGATTTTGCTTGCGTCGAAAAACAAAGCGGCCCGATCGCCGTGTGCGACCGGGCCGGTATTTCTATTTCGTGCTTTCTAAGTTCTCCGATCTGGTGAGTGTGCGCGTGGGGGGCGGTCCGCGAATCGCCGCGGCGGCGCGTATTTGGGATGCGTCCGCAAATGAAAAGGGCGGGCACAAGGCCCGCCCCTACGATAGTTGGCCGGCGGTCATAGACCGCTGCTAAAGCGGCGACTGCCGGCCGAAAATCGCCAATCGGCAATCGTCAATGAATCAATCCGTGCGACGGCTCATTCCGCCGTGGTGGGGTCAATTACCCGCTTGACCTCTGAAATGCGGTTGGCGGGGAAGCCGCCAAGCTCGGCGTGCCGGCGGACGGCATCGGCGTCTGGAGCTATGTAGACGCAATACAGCTTATTGTCAGTCACGAAGCTTTCGACCCACTGAACCTGCGGCCCCATCTGACGAAGCACCCCGCAGGACTTCTGCGAAATCGCCTTCAATTGGTCTGCGGTCAGCTCCCCCGCGCCGGGAATCTCCCGCTCGATAACATACTTTGGCATGGTTGCCTCCTTGTCTAAAATCGAAGATTTAAGATCAATACGAAATTCAGGATTTGGGGCAACCCACCGGCCGCCGAATCTAATATTGCAAATTCCAGATATCAGATCAAGGCCGCAAAAGCAAAAGGGCGGGCACGAGGCCCGCCCCTACAGGAACATGATGGCGATGTAAAATCGCCGCCACGAGATTGCCAATCGGAAATCACCAATCGGCAATCGCCAATGAATTAATCCCGGCGACGACCTACTCTCCCACGCAGTTACCCACGCAGTACCATCGGCCCTGGAGGGCTTAACTTCCGTGTTCGGGATGGGAACGGGTGTGGCCCCTCCGGTAAGATCGCCGGAAAACCTTTTCTGAGCCATCAGCGGTCAGCTATCAGGTCTCAGCAAAATCCGACAAGACGTTTCTTGCTGAGAGCTGACGGCTGAAAGCTGACAGCTTTACTGAATAGCACGGCGTCGGGAAGAGCAGGCAATAGGGATTAGGTGTTAGGAATTAGGGCCAAACCCCAAAATCCTAAATCCTGAATCCTAAATCCTGCTCTCAGGTGCTCAAAACGAAGGCGCATTTGTTGGAAGTCCGTCAGTGCCTCAGTATTTCAGTCGGTCAGTCCAGAGCCGCGTAGGGCGCAGGACTGAAGTACTGAGCAACTGAAGTACTGACGACCTTCTTTTGTGTGTTCAGTAGAAATTATGGTCAAGCCGCGCGGGCATTAGTACCGGTAAGCTGAGCGAGTTACCCCGCTTACACCTCCGGCCTATCAACGTCGTGGTCTTCGACGGCCCTTCAGAGGGATCTCGACGGTTAGCGAAACCGCCTTTCACCCATGGGAGATATAATCTTGGGGCGTGCTTCACGCTTAGATGCTTTCAGCGTTTATCACTTCCAGACTTCGCTACCCAGCCGTGCCACTGGCGTGACAGCTGGTACACAAGAGGTCTGTTCATCCCGGTCCTCTCGTACTAAGGACAACTCCCCTCAAATCTCCTACGCCCACACCAGATAGGGACCGAACTGTCTCGCGACGTTCTGAACC
>Ga0116124_1001398_pt1 | contig 17676 bp, 17 predicted proteins | sample June2015DPH_13_1_2_FD_89728 | JGI IMG/M metagenome (GOLD analysis project Ga0116124, IMG submission 89728) | Peatland microbial communities from SPRUCE experiment site at the Marcell Experimental Forest, Minnesota, USA - June2015DPH_13_150 | ecosystem: Environmental > Terrestrial > Soil >... | reverse complement strand
TTCGTATGTCCGGCAAGAATCCGGAACGAGTCATACGTGCCGAAACTATTGTAGACGCGACCCGCGACGAGGTGTGGGATGCATGGACCACAGAGAAGGGCATCAAGTCCTTTCTGGCTCCGGCCTGCAGTATTGAACTTCGTGTTGATGGTCTTTACGAGATCTACTTTGACCCCGAAGCAGAGCCAAGCCGACGAGGAGGAGAAGGCGTAAGGATTCTGGCGCTTGAGCCTAAGAGGATGTTATCGATTACTTGGAATGCCCCTCCTCACTTGAGTGAGGTTCGAAAGCAGTGGACCCATGTCACCGTGAGGTTTGAGGAGACTCGGAAAGGACAGACGAAGGTGACGTTGACGCATGATGGTTGGGGAGAAGGAAGAGAGTGGGACGATGCCTTCACGTATTTCGCAAGAGCGTGGATTGAAGTCGTTCTTCCCCGGTTGAAGCATAGATTCTCCGTCGGTCCATTAGACTGGAACAATCTCCCAAAACTGAGTTAGAAGCGTCGAGTTGAGATGCGATTCTATCGACGGATTTCGCGTTAGCGAACTGTCCGTAGGCTATATGCTAAACGCCTATGAGCGATGCACGGTCGTTCTGCGCGAAGTGGTGGCTCGCATGCAAACCATAGCAAGGCCAAAACTGTTCGGGTCGCTCATATCTGAAGTGCTGAATCGTGATCTATGCACGTTCTGCGGTGCCTGCGTCGCATCCTGCCCGGTATACATCCTTCAAATGCAAGACGAGAAACCCACAATGAAGGGCAAATGCGAACTCTGCCAAGTATGCTACTACTCATGCTCGGCGGCCGAGTTCCCGAAAGATGATGTCGAACAAGCGATCTTCGGACGGGCGAGAACGGCTGACGAGCAGATCGGCATCTACAAGACCGTAGCGAATGCTCGCTCAAAGAAGCAAGAGATACTCCAGAAGAGCCAGGATGGCGGAGTTGTCACATCGATCCTCGGCTACGCGCTTGAAACCGGAAAGATCGATGCTGCCGTCGTGACAGGCATCGACAAGAAAATGCCATGGAAATCACTCCCAACTGTCGCCGTGGACTATGCTGACGTTCTGGAGGCGGCGGGCACAAAATACACGCCTGCGCCGACGCTCATCGGGCTCATGTCAGCCACGCAAGAGTACGGAAAGGAAAATGTCGCCATCGTAGGTACCCCATGCCAAATCCGATCGTACAGGAAAATGCAAACATCGCTTCTCGGGGCAAAGAAACTTGCGAACACGGTCTCACTTGCGATCGGGCTGTTCTGCATGGAGAGTTACCGTTACGATCAATTCATCGGAGATTACCTGCGAACCAAAGGCGTCGATGTGACCAAGGTCGGCCGTTTTGCGATAAAGAAAGGTAAGTTCAGAGTCACCATCGAAGGGCAAGAGGTTCTGACAGTTCCGATCAAAGAGCTGGACGAGTTTGTGCGGTCAAGCTGCAGAGTCTGCGAGGACTTTACGGCCGAATTCGCGGACATATCAGTCGGCGGTGTGGGCTGTCCGGAGGGATGGTGCACCGTGATCGCACGCACAACTCGCGGCGAGGAATTCCTCTCAGAGGCTGAGAAGAGCGGCTGGATAGAGATGAAGCAAATAGACGCAGGCAAGTTTGGAATGGAACAGGTGCTCAGAAACTCAGCTAGGAAGAAGACCAGCATCCGAAGTCATCCTGCAGGCGATTTGCAGAAACAAGCATCAGTTCAGATTCAGTCGCCCACGCCATGAATCACACGAAGATCCCGTTCACGTCTAATTCAGTCTCGCCTTGCCTTAGCGATATGATCCGTAGATTGAAGGATACTCATCGATCAGTACTAGGTTGAGTCTAAGGACGTTGACGTATGGTTCGCCAACGGCCCATAATGTTCTTTCTACGTTTTCATCGACAGTGTGTTTGAGTTCGTCTGATGGGATTCCAGTTGTTGAATGTATCCTCGAGATTTGAGAATAAGCGTCTTGAAGGGTAATGTCAGGGTCCACGCCGGAGGCTGAATCGTTCCGTGGATGGAAGAACATCGGGGAGGTGAAATTCTGCGCAATCAGGCTGGAGCCTACGTCGCGCCCGTGGAAGTGTATTATCTCTCCGTTTGCCTGAAAGGGTAAGAGAAGTTGCCCAAAGCCTGTCACCACCAGCGGAAAGAGAAGTCCACACAACGCGAGTGAGATGATTGCAAGTCTGACCGTGGGTCCATAATCATGCTTGTTCTCGCTCAATTTGGCAATCTCCTAAACATGAATCGCCAAGAGGGCGATATCTATCAATTTGATTCCGACAAAGGGAACTATCACTCCACCTCCACCATAGATCATTGTATTCTTGAGAAACAGAGTCATCGTGTCCGAAGGTTTGAAGGAGACGCCTTTCATTGCTATTGGGATCAGAAGGGGAATGATGATTGCATTGAATATCAGTGCTGAGAGCACCGCGCTGTGCAACCCGAGCTGAAGAATGTTCAGTGCCTGTAGCTGGGGTACAACTGCAAAAAGGGCAGGCACTATTGCGAAGTATTTCGCAACGTCGTTTGCGATGCTGAAGGTGGTCACTGCTCCGCGCGTCATGAGGAGCTGCTTCCCAAGCATAACGACGTCGATAATTTTGGCTGGGTTGGATTCAAGGTCGACCATGTTGGCAGCTTCCTTTGCTGCTTGAGTACCTGAGTTCATAGCGAGCCCTACGTCGGCAACTGCAAGTGCTGGTGCATCGTTGGTTCCGTCGCCTAGCATTGCAACGATTCTAGTGTTGGCTTGCTCTCGTAGAACTATTCCATGCTTGTCTTCGGGCTTTGCCTGGGGGACGTACTCGTCGATTCCAACTTCTGATGCGATGCTTCTGGCTGTGAGCGGGTGGTCCCCGGTTATCATCACAGGTCGTATGCCCATTGCTTTGACTGCCTGTATTTTCTCCTTGATGCCCGTCTTCAGAATGTCCCTTAGCCGAATAATGCCAATTATCTCACGATTCTTGGAGATGGCAACCGGGCTGTCGCCTTGGTCGGAGATCTTGGTGATGACAGTGTCGAAGTCAGCAGGACAAGATTCTGCTATCTCCTTTATCGCGTCTGGTGCTCCCTTGATTATCTCAGTTTCGCCTTTCGATATGGAACCATTGATGGAATCTGTGAATTTGCGTCTGAATCTTAGCCTTTCACGAGGGCCCTTGCCGCTCCTCGGCAACATGAAGCCAGAACCGAGAGCAAACTTCACTCCACTTGTTCGAGTTGTGGCAGAAAACTCATACGACTCCGAAAGAGCTAGGGCATTCAGTTCTTTCGGTATCATACCTCTACTGTAGGCAAGCCTGATTATGCTGCGCCCTTCCGGTGTGTCGTCATGCCAAGATGCGAGGAATGCTGCTTCTCCAACTTCTGCCTCCGAATGGCCTTCGAAAGGCATGAGCTCTATCGCTTGTCTGCTTCCTACAGTTATTGTGCCGGTCTTATCGAGAAGGATCGTGTCCGTGTCGCCAGCGGTTTCGATTGCTTTGCCTGATTTTGCAACGATTTTGTTTGCATACAATCTAGACATCCCAGAGAGGCCGATTGCTGGGAGAAGCGCGCCTATGGTGGTTGGAAGAAGGCATACGTACAGGGCGACTAGGACTGAAAGGTCAGCGCCCAAGCTAAGCTCGACTGAAATTCCTAGAAGTGCCAAGATGATTATGGTGAAGATGGCAGTGAGACCTATTAGGACTATTACTACTGCTTGCTCGTTTGGAGTCTTTGGTCTCTTTGATGATTCCACTAGTCGGATCATTTGGTTAATGTAGCTGTCTTCAGGATTCACTGTGACTTTGGCCTTCAGTGTATCACTGATGAGTTTTGATCCTCCGATCAGAGGATCGCTGGGTGCTTTCCTGACAGGGATCGATTCGCCGGTGAGAAGAGACTCATCGACCATTGCGATACCTTCGGTTACCTCGGCGTCTATCGGAATCATGTCTCCTTTCTCAAGCAGAATCAGGTCTCCTAGCCGCAACTGAGTCGAAGGAGTAAGGGCAACTGTACCCTCCTCTGACACTATTTTCTTGGTCATCGTTTCCGTTTCGAGCTTCCTTAGACTGCTAGCGGTGTTCTTTGCCTGAGTCTCAGCAAGAGAATCCGAGAGCGTGCTGAACCAGACTGTAACGAGCAATATCGCTGCAACTTCGACGTAGAAGATTCGTTCGCTGGGGCTTGCCACGGGGAGGAAACCTTGAGGATAGATGGCCATCGCTGTCACGAGGAAGAAAGTGACTTCAACGATGAACATGACTGGGTTTGCGGTAAGTAAGATGGGGTTGAGTCTCACTAGCGAGTCCGCCAGCGTCTTGCTAGACATTGCCCCTGACCATAGACTGGCCCGATGATCCTTGGCTAACATCTCTTTTCATCTCCCATGGCTACCCGAAACCGTTCACATGTCCTTGGAGGAATGACAAGATTGGTCCGAGTGCAAGGAATGGGAAGAACGTCAACACAACAAGGATCAATGTCGCACCTACGAGAACAATGGAGAATGTTATGCTGTTGGTCTTCAATCCAACCTCAGCGCTTCTCTTCCTCCCGATCATCGAGCCTGCAAGCGCAAGCAGCAAACCCATCGGAGCGTAACGACCTGCGAGCATTACGAGGGCGGTTGAGATGTTGAAGAATGGAGTATTCGCAGATGCGCCGAGGAAGTCAGAGCCGTTGTTTGCCGCAGCAGTTGTGAATTCATAGAGGATTTGAGTGAAGCCGATCGAGTTACCTGCTACCCCGATTGCCTTGGCGGCTCCTGTTGCATAAGCGAGTACTGTTGGAATCAGGATGATAACCGGGTGAACAAGGAAGGCGACCATTACGAGCGTGACATCTCTCGCGTTGATCTTCATCCCCAAATACTCTGGTGTCCTACCTGACATCAGTCCGACGATGAATACTGTGATGACCACGTACATGACCATGTACATCAGTCCTACACCCTTGCCTCCGGGTGTGGCCTGAATCAACATGCCCATGAAAGCCGAGAGTATGACGAGTGGGTGCATGGCGGAGAGCGAAGCGTTGACTGAGCCCGTCGTCACGGCCGTTGTGACAACCGTCCAGAAGGATGAGAAGAATCCTCCGAACCGAACCTCCATACCTGAACCCAACACCGGATTGGGGATGAATGCAATAATGAGATCGATTACGAAAAGTGCGTATGAGGCCCAGAGTATGGGTCTGCTCTCCTTCTTTCCCAGCATCTCTCCGTATACGAAGCACAAAACTGTTGGCATGAGCAGCATTAGGATGATTTCAAGAGCATCCGATGCAGGGTTTGGATTCTGGAACGGATAGGCGGAGTTAGCTCCATAATAGCCTCCCCCGTTAGTGCCAATCTGCATGATAGAGACCAGCGAAGCAACAGGGCCGACCAAGACTAGCTGTGTTGTACCCTCCACCGTCTTCACTATTGTGTATCCGCTAAGAGTCTGGGGGACACCGAGTCCAACAAAGACTAGAGACGCTACAAAGCACAGCGGGAACAGTACTCGCGTCAGAGACCTCACGAAGTCAACATGAAAATTGCCCAGGTTCTTTGAGCCAGTTTTGAAACCTCTCACAAAGGCTACCGCAGCGGATAACCCGGACGCGGCTGAAGTGAATTGGAGAAACTGAACCGCCGCCATTTGGCTCAAATACGAAAGCGTGCTCTCACCATTGTAATGCTGAAGATTGGTGTTAGTTGCGAATGAGATGACTTGCATGAAGGCAAGGTCCCATGTTAGACCTGGGAACCCTTGAGGATTCAGCGGGAGGCTGCCCTGGAAGACGAATATCATGAAGGCGAGTGCCATTTGGAGAACGTTGAGCACCACTAACGACAGGAAGTACTCCCTCCAACCCATTGAGTGGTTTGGATTGACGCCTCCGAGTCTACAGATCCAGCTCTCTACTGGATTCAAGACTCTGTCAAGGCGACTTGGCGCACGAGTAAAGACTCCGGTAATGTATGGTGAGAGAAGACGTCCTAGCGCCAGCACAAATGCCAAGACTAGAATTATGACGGACGCTTGGGTGAAATCGATCAATCGGATTCAGCACCATTGAACTCTTCCAGAGTCATCTCGATAGTGTGGATTGACGAAACCAACCTCGATGAAGAAGCGGAGTGGTCGTTACTGCGAGGTCACTTTAGGAATGGCAGCCCGTGCGTGGTTTCTAGGGCCTTTGGGCGCGCTTAGCACGATTGATGTCACCGTGCTTTTTACCCCTTTTATCTTCAGAATTTTGTTTTTCAAGAGTTCTCGGAATTCTTCTATATCCGCTGTTGAGACAAGCGTGACAATGTCGAATTCTCCTGTTACTTCGTAGAGTTCTTCTACGTTAGGCAGTCTAGATAGGGCTCGAACGACGTCGTCCAGAGCGGGCGACTCGACGAAAATGTCTACGAAAGCCAGAAGACGTGGCAAATTCAATCATCGATCCTAGACTCCGCCTCTTGCAAGTCGAGCCTCGCCGCATGGACCTGCCGCATATTAAGCATTACCGTCCAGTACAAGCTTCAATCGAAGTCGTAGTAAGGATTTTTATCATTTTTCGCGTGCGAGAGAGCACATCTATGGAAGGAACAAAACTCCTCAAAGCCATAAGAGACACCCAAGATGGTCAAGATAATCGTCACAGGGTACCCGTCACTTCAGAACGCCACAGAAGCCCTGAACAAGGGTGCCGACGGCTACGTAACCAAACCTGTAGACATACCTAAGCTCCTCGCAACTGTCAGGGAACACTTGCAGAAACAAGAAGAAGCCGGAAGATACAGCGAGCGAAAATTCGTGGAATTCATAGAAACACGAGCTAGAGAAATAGATCGGTCCGCTGAAAGACGATCCACGCGAAGAGCTCGTTAGCAAAGTCGGATTCATCAAAAGATAGGATACGACTCGTGAGCTGCAGCATATGGTATAGGCGGAAGATAGACTTTGTCTGATTCCTGAGGCGGGCGACTATTCGTGTTTGCCTTCCTTGACCAGTTGCTCTGTGGCTTTCCGTACGGCGTCCGTGCTGCGATACCGTGGAGACCAGCCGAGTGTGCGTAGTTTTGAGATGTCGAGAAGCATATGCTTCACGTCGCCGGGCCAACCCCTTCCTTCAGGGCCAGGTTTGAAGCCGATCTGAACATCTCTCAACCCCATCTCTTGGATAACGATGTTAGCTATCGTTTTGACATCTGTCTGATCATCCGTGCCCACGTTGTAGATTCCTGGGTTCTCATCGCCGTGCTTTGTTGCATGGATGAATGCGTCGATACAGTCCTCGATGTAGATGTAGGACTTCGTCTGTGTACCATCGCCTAGAACTTCGAGTCTTGCCGGGTTTTGGCTAAGCTTCGTCAGAAAATCATGTATGACACCGTGCCCACTGCCTGGTCCGACTACGTTTGCGAAGCGAAAGATGCAAGCCTTCAAGCCCAGCAGATGACTGTTGGCGGTTATGAGAGCCTCGCAACCCAGCTTGGTCGCGCCATACATCGAGATCGGCACTAGAGGCCCATATTTCTCCGGCGTAGGCAGTTGTGTGGCATCTCCATAAACAGTCGATGTTGAAGTGAAGATGAGGGTGCCACGCCAAGACTTTGCTCTCATTGCCTCCAAGAGCACGTGAGTGCTTCGGAGATTCTGCTCAAAGTCAATCTCCCCATCGCTCAGTGCCGCCCTCACTTCGGGATTCGCAGCCAAGTGAAACACGGCCGTGGAGCCATCCAATAGGCTCTCCACTTGTTTTTGTTCTCGAACGTCGCCTAGAGTGAATTCGAAGCGCTCGCTATGCATGATGTCTGCAATGCTCGCCTCTGTACCCGTGCTTAGATTGTCCAGAGCTCGAACCTGTGCTCCGTCGGAAAGGAGTCTCCTACAGAGATGACTGCCGATGAATCCTGCCGCCCCAGTCACGAGAACCCTGCCCGTAAGATCTGCATGGGACATGACCGTCACATACAAGCGCAGCATCGAATGCGCTTGATTTATCCTTTGGGCAAACTGGAACAAGGACACATGAGCAGACAGCTCCAAGATCGAGCACCACAAAGCTCCGGAGACCGAGATCGAGAAGCGTGGGATCTATTCAATGGGGGCAGAATGATGGTTGACTCTTCAACAAAGCGTAAACGAACATGCAAATCAATTGGAGAGACATAAGATTGATGACTCTAGATTCTTCAGGAGTTCTTACTTAGTCAATATATAGGGCGCTTCATCGTACTCTGTCGACCTTGTAATGAGTGCAAGCCAAGATTTCGAGCTGTGCGGACTCCGCGTTGGAGAGGATCTTGATTATCGCCAGCGTGAGGTGCTTTCCGCACTTTCTGAAGATCAGAAGGCAACGTACTCATTCCAGGGACTGCGTAGGAAACTAGGGTTCCATCAAGAGATGCTCTCCAGAACACTCGACCGTCTCGAGGAAGAGAACCTCGTTGAGAAGACCCACGATGGATATCGAATCAACGCTAGGGTCAACACTCCCCATTTGGACTATGTGACTGAAGTGACACCCATTGAAACACAGGTCGTCACAGCCCATCTTCCCTTAAAGACAGACGTGAGCATCGTTTTGAACACTCTAAAGGGAAGATGGTTCGCCGATTTTCGCTGGCTCGGATACTCACAGACCCCATCCGGTGCCGCTTTGAGCTGGATAACTGAGGATGGACGAATCCAACTGCGAGCCAAGATATTCAGGAACACTCTTCAGATCAACGCACTGTACCGATCAAGAACGGACGAGGAGCGAGCCATCAGGTCGGCCTTCGAGCTTTTCGATTTCGTCACAAAACAGAACTCGCTGCCGCCAAAGCATGAGATCTTAAACTGAGCACCATTACTCGCACACCGAGAGTCCCTCCCGGTCAAGAACAGGACTGTGACTGGGTTTCGCAATCCCCAGTCAATATGCTCCGCCTACGCTCTACTATTCCTCGGTGAGCAAGCATGAGATACAGACCGATCATGGCATCAACGATCTGGAGCGGCCCGAGGTTCCGTGCATTGAGGGCTTGGCAGCCGATAGAGCCAGATCCCGAACCACTAGAGAGACCACGCGATCCGATCATTCCACTATGAAATGAGATGGAGGTGAAATCTATGGATGGTTGTTGTGGGTTTGGATATGAGTATGGACGCAGGTTCCTAACACGCGAGGAGAAGATCAAGCGACTAGAAGAATACAAAGAATACCTCGATCAAGAAGCCGCCGGCGTCGCTGAACGAATCGAAGAACTCAAGAAAGAGAAAGCCTAGTCCCTTTTTCTCCTAGCGTTCGGGAGGGATCCCCTGACCCTCCTCGTTCCCCTTTCTTCTCTTTGAGAGCGGAACCGCAGACCTAATTTCTAATGCCTCCGTACGAGTTTGATCTACTCGTAGGCTGCTTCGCCATGCTGACTCAAGTCCAGCCCCGCGTCTTCTTCCTTGGGGCTGACCCTCACAGGTGTGAAGACATTGATCACACGCAACAACACGTAGGAGCCGACAAACGCGAAGGCTGCCACAACTACGATTCCAATTAGCTGAGCCACGACTAGTGCGGGGTTTCCGAAGAAGAGACCGTTGGGTCCGGCGGCGTTGATTGCGGTTGAGGCAAAGAGACCCGTAGCGAAAGTTCCTAGCATTCCGCCCGCGCCGTGACATGCAAACACGTCTAGTGAATCATCCAGAGTGGTTCTGGCCCGCCAGCCTGCGACGAAGTTGCACACGATTCCCGCTGCAAGTCCGATGATTATCGCAGGCATTGGACCCACATAACCAGATGCTGGTGTTATTGCTGCCAAGGCGCAGACCGCTCCAACAGAAATCCCTACAGCAGATGGTTTGCCCTTTCTAACCCAGTCAGTCAACATCCAGCTTACTGCACCTGCCGCTGCTGCCAAGTTTGTCACTACCAGAGCATTAACGGCTACAGCGTCGGCTGCAAGTGCGCTCCCAGCATTGAAACCGAACCATCCGAACCAAAGGATGGATGCACCAAGAATCACGTATGGTATGTTGTTTGGTCTGATCTCCTTCTTCTGGTCGATACCCTCTCTTCTACCAACTACCAAGGCGGCAGCTATGGCAGAGACACCCGCCGCCGTGTGCACTACTAATCCTCCAGCAAAATCGACAACTCCAATTGCTCTGAGAACCCCGCCCACGGCCCAAATCCAGTGAGCGATTGGTGCATAAATTAGAGTAGTCCAGAGCACTACGAAGATAATCAGAGATTTGAATCGGACTCTTTCAGCGAACGCCCCGATAATGAGCGCTGGAGTTATGGCTGCGAATTTCAACTGAAACGCAAAATAGAGCAGTTCGGGAATCGTTGATGAGTATCCCGGGTTGGGTGCTGACCCGACGTTATTCAGACCAATGTCGGCTAGGCTACCGATGAATCCATGTATTGACGGACCTAGTGCGAGGCTGTAGCCCCAAAGAGCCCATACAAGGCTGATTACTGCGAATATGGCAAAGCATTGAACTATTGTCGAGACAAGGTTCTTCCTTCTGACAAGCCCACCGTAGAAGAACCCCACCGCAGGCGTCATGATCATGACCAATGCGGTCGCAGCAATCACCCAGGCGATATCTCCCGAATCCAGCAACTGAACTCACCTGAAGACTCGAGTATTGCCAACGCGCAAAGTAGGTAGCTATAACATTTGTCTACCGAGAGCGTTGGGGAAGGCTTGAAGTGCCCAGGGATGAGCATTGTGGTGTGGGCAGAAGATTAAACGCTTAATTATTGAGCCTCTAAGTTTCAGCACGGATGAATTTGAAGTACAAATCGGTCGTTCTGACCAAGACCGCTCTTGGCGCGCTCATGGCGCCGATGGATGTCAACACGGTGACCATAGCGTCACCCGTGATCTCTCGTAGCGTCAATATTCACCGTTTCAGCTCTTCTGAGCAAACTGCCGGGATGCTCTTAGAATACAGCATTGCGGTCTCGGAGGAACTTCCGAACTGCTAATTCAGCCGCCAGGAGACATGTGAAATGTCGCAGATTTCCGTCTCTAAATATGATGTATGGCGCGCATTATCAGATGGATTGAGGACATGGAGTAGACTCGCCGAGAGAAACCTGTCGGTCCTACAGATGACTGTGGCTGAATTGCGGGCGCTTAGAGTGTTATCAGAATCCGGCCCATCCTCGATGGTAACGCTCGCTAGGGAGCAGAGAATGACCGCGCCCGGAATGACCATCGTCGTCGACAGGCTTGAAAGAGCCGGGCTTGCTCGGCGTGTGAGAAGTGATGCGGACAGAAGGACGATTAACGTAGTGATAACTGGAAAAGGTGGCGAGACGCTAAAGCGAGCCCTGAAACTTCACGACAAGTTCGTCGAGGGGACGATCCATGGCATCACGTCCCAGGAGATGGATTCCTTTCTCGTTATTCTAGACCGACTTGTCGTCGCCGCCGAAGGCACAGCGAATGTGCCCTAGCAATCTAGTCATACGGCAAGAAGACGGGATTCTTCATGGTAACCATCCCGAAGCCCCGTCGTTCAGGCCATTCTTCGTCCACAGAGGTTTGCTTGTGTGTGCGCACCATCAGATGGCCCCGGGGTCTTCTCGGTTCAACGCTCCCGCAAATCACCTTATCTCGTTCGGGTCGTAAGGAGTCTCCTGGTATACATAGTAGTTAAGCCAGTTTGAAAATAGAAGGCTGGCATGGCCGCGCCATTTCACCACAGGCTGGTAACTAGGATCATCGTCAGGATAGTAATTCTTGGGTACCTTTGTGTCAAGCCCTTTTGCAGCATCACGATCATATTCGGATTTCAGCGTCAGCGCATCATATTCGGAATGCCCAGTGACAAAGATCTTTCTTTCGTCCTTGCTTGCAACTATGTACACTCCAGCCTCCTCTGACTCCGAGAGTATTTGGAGGTCTCCAACCCTTTCTATGTCACTTCTTCGGATCTCCGTGTGACGCGAGTGGGGAGCGTAGAATACGTCGTCAAATCCCCTCAGCAATTTGACATTCTTCCTACTTACAGAATGGGGAAAGACTCCAAACATCTTCTCTTTCAGAGGATACTTGGGTATTCCGTAGTGATGATACAGTCCAGCCTGGGCACCCCAGCACATGTAGAATGTGGAAAAGACGTTATGGACGGACCAATCCATGATCTCTTCAAGTTCATCCCAGTAGTCTACTTCTCTAAACTCAAGGTGCTCCACGGGTGCCCCGGTTATGATCATTCCATCAAACTTCTGGTTCTTGATGTCTTCGAAATATCTGTAGAACGTCATCAAATGTTCTCCGGGAGTATTTTTGGAATTGTGATTCTTCGGATGCAACAGAACTGTGTCCACCTGAAGAGGGGAGTTTCCGATCAATCGTAGTATCTGGGTTTCCGTGGTTATTTTCGTGGGCATAAGATTCAGAATAGCTATTTTCAAAGGTCGAATGTCTTGGTGGTAGGCTCGGTCTTCGAACATGACGAATATGTTCTCATTGTTCAAGACTTTTGCCGCTGGGAGATTGTCTGGTATCTTGATTGGCATAACCCATCATCTGGCCGATATTGTCCGGTCGTGTAACAGCTCCACTTGATAGATGCCGAGCTCACTTCACGGCTTTTCTCAGGGCTTGGTCAATATCGTCTTTTATGTCCTCTACATCCTCTAGGCCGATGGATAGTCGGATGTAGTCTTCGGTGACTCCTGTCTCTTCCTGTTCTTCTTTGGTTAGCTGCTGGTGCGTCGTTGAAGCTGGGTGGATGACGAGGCTCTTTGCGTCGCCTATGTTCGCGAGGTGGGAAAGAAGTTCGACCGATTCAATGAACTTTCGTCCAGCTTCTAATCCGCCTTTTATTCCGAAACCTATGAGGCCGCCGTAGTGCCCGCGAAGGTATTTGGTTGCAAGTTCATGGCTTGCGTGATTTTCCAATCCTGGGTAGTTGACCCATTCGACCAATGGATGATCCTTAAGGTACTTCGCCACTTTCAATGCGTTTTCAGAGTGCGTCCTCTGTCTCAAGGGCAGTGTCTCTAGTCCTTGTATGAACAGGAAGGAGTTGAAGGGACTCAAAGCCGGTCCGAGGTCTCGGAGCAGCTGCACTCTGACCTTGGTAATGAACGCGATATTTCCTAAACCCGGGAGATTCCCGAAAGTTTCCCAGTATTTCAGTCCATGATAACTGGGGTCTGGTTCAACGAACTCGGGGAATCTGCCCCTGCTCCAATCGAATTTCCCAGAGTCGACGATTACGCCACCGATAGATGTGCCATGTCCACCTATGTACTTGGTCGCCGAAGCTACTACTATGTCTGCGCCATACTCGATCGGCCTCGCCAATCCAATGGCTACAGTATTGTCGACAACTAACGGGATGTCTGCTTGTTGTGATATCTGCGCAAGGGCTTCGAAATCTGGGACGTCCAGCTTGGGGTTCCCGATCGTTTCGGCGTATATTGCCCGCGTCTTCTCATTGATTGCTTTCTCGAATTCGTTGGGCTTGGCGGAGTTGACGAACCTGACTTTTCTCCCCAATTTCGGGAGGGTGTAGTGGAACAGTTCATATGTTCCACCATATAGGTTGTTGGCGGATACTATCTCGTCACCTACCTGTGTAATAGCCAGTAACGAGAGAGTCTCTGCCGCCTGTCCTGAAGCTACCGCTAATGCGCCTGTGCCTCCTTCTATAGCGGCGATTCTTCGCTCAAAGACGTCGGTGGTCGGGTTCATTATCCGAGTGTAGATATTTCCAGATTCCTTTAGTGAGAAGAGGTCGGCAGCATGCTTGGTACTCTTGAAAACATATGACGTCGTCTGGTAGAGGGGGACTGCTCTTGCTCCAGTTGCTGGGTCTGCGCGCTCTTGGCCAACGTGCAACGCTAGTGTATCCAATCTTCTTGGCAATTTTGGCTGTCACCGAACCCCCTCGCTGGGTATTCCAATATGAAAATACGATTGTTGATATTATTCCAATAGGAATTGAGTCCAAAAGATTAGATATCCTCACACGTTGCGGTAATTACGTCCAGTTAGTAGTTTGATGTAGGATTGATCTCGTAACTAGAGTGATATGACGGGTTTGCATATGGCACAGGTCTTAGGTAGCAGCGAATCATGTCTGTGAATACTGCACACGGGCCCTCGCTTAATGCTCCGGCAGAACACGCAGAATAATTGTATCGTATCAACCATCGTAACTTCTCCCTTGGCTATTTGTTTGGCAGTAGAGACGGCAAATGGCTTGATCGTAGACAACAGATTGGACTGTCTAGACCATCTTCGTCCTCTTTTCGAATCGAAATACTGACTAATCGCTGCTTGGGTCAGACTAGTGGTTTGGGTGCTGAATTGGATTTCCATGATGGCAGTGGGAAGGGCGATTGAGGGCCTTGCACATCTTCTGTATGACGGTTTTGTCAAGCAGGTAGTCGACTTTCGAAGCCTCCTTGCAAGACTTCTCGTGACTCAAGCCCAGTATTCTGCTGAAGTAGAGTTCGACAATCCTGTGTCGATGCATTATGGACTCTGCCAACGTGACACCTCTTGTGCTCAGCTTTGGAACCTTCCAAGGTTTGCGCGTAACAAACCCTTTCTCCTCAAGCTTTTCTAGGATCCCTATCGCGGTCGGTAGTTTCACGCCAAATTGCTTCGCCAATGTGGACACTGATGTCGCGCGACGAGATTCATTGAGACGGTGCATGGTCTGGAGGTACGCGACTTCAGATCTAGTTAATTCAGGGACACTCAAATTACCGCAACCCTAGTGTGGGGAAACACGCCGTTTTCCTCTCCGTGTGACGGCTAACGTGACTATGAAGATTGCCAGCCCTACTAATACAATTGTTGCACCTGACGCGGTATCGGTAATAACTGACGCGATCAAGCCGAGCACAACACTCAGAAGACCGAATACCGGAGATAGCAAGACTGTTTGCCGTAGCGATTTGCTGATTTGAACGCTTGTCAGAGCGGGAAGAACAAGCAAGGCCGAGATCAGGAGAACGCCGACAATTGGTATGGAGACTATTATCGCAATCCCAGCAAACACGCCTACTGAATAGTCGAAGAACCATGTCCTTATTCCGGCAGCTCTCGCTTGGACTTCGTCGAAGGTGCTGTAGGCTAGCTCCTTGTAGAAGACAAGCACAAACGCAAACGTGAGTCCGAGAACAAGCAGAGCGTAGAGCATCTGCTCAAAGGTGACTAAGAGGATGCTTCCAAAGAGGAGGCTTTCCAAGTTTATTCCATAGCCACGCGCCAGACTGAGTAGAAAGATCCCGGACGCTAGGCCAAGCTCGAGGAAAACCGCGACTGCAGCGTCACCGGATACCTTGGATCTCATCGCCTTGGTTATTCCAATGGAGCCCAGAATGACGATGCCGCCAGCAACCCATAACGGCAGGAAGCCAAGATAGTAGCCCAACGCGAGGCCGCCGAAGGCTGTGTGCGCTAAGCCGTCACCGATGAGAGAGATTCTCTTCAGAACGATGAACACGCTCAGGATCGAGCTCATAAGAGCCACTATGATCCCTATCACGAATGCTCTTTGGATGAACCCCTGAGCCATCATTGTGAAAAATGCGTCAAGTGTGGGAATCGTCAATCACCTTCATTGGGTAACCATAAGTCTTCGCTAGAATTCCATTCGTAAACCCCGACTTCGGTCCGTAATAGAATAGAGTTCGATTGATGCACACAACCTTGCTCGCCAGTTTTGTCACGCTATCAACATCGTGCGAAGAGAGAACAATGGCGATTCCTCGATCCCTGTTCAAGTCAGCGAGAAGAGTGTAGAATTCCGTCCTGGAGTGAATGTCAGCACCGCTCGTAGGCTCGTCGAGAATTAGGATCTCTGGTTCTCCTGCAAGGGCTTTTGCCACGAGGACACGCTGCAGTTGCCCACCTGAAAGTTGACCCAGCTTCCTATTCCGTAGCTCCGAGATCTCGAGAAGCTTCAAAGCCTCCTCAGTCTTTCCTATGTCATTCTTGGTGAAAGGACGGAGTAGCCCCGCGTGTGGAACCCTTCCAAACATGACAGTCTCAAAAACCGTCGCGGGAAATCCGCTGATGGTTGACTCGAGAACCTGTGGAACATAGCCAACTCTCCGCAGGTTCTTCGTCGATATTGATTCTCCGAACAGCGTAACTGCGCCTGACGTAGGTCTGATCAAGCCAAGAATTACGCTGATCAGGGTGGTTTTGCCTGCTCCGTTGGGCCCGATGAATCCAACCAAGTCGTTCTTGAATATCCGGAGCGAGATATGGTCCACGGCCCACACTCCGTTTGGATACTGAACACCTACGTTACTGAGTTCGATGAGGCTAGCATCCAACACTGTTGAGCGCCAACTTGAAGGAACCTAAATCATCCTGCATCTTCGTCAGATAGTCCTTACCGGCCGCTTGATCAGATTGGCTGAGACCTTCGATCGGATCCATCAAGATCAACGTTGCATGTGTTTGACTAGCAATTGATTGTGATATGCTCGGATTCTCAAGCGACTCGTACCCGACATAGCAGAGGCGGTACCCGTTTATCGTCGCGACTACGTTGCTTATGTCGCCTGGCGTTGGTTCTTCCTCAAATGGTCCTGCAATGGAGATCTGCGTGAGATTGTATCGTCTCGCGAAATACGCGAAGGCTTCATGAAAAGTGACGAAGTATCGCGTCTTCGCGTGCGCCGCAACATCCGATATCTCCGAATTCAACGCGTCAAGTTTGGCGATGTACTTCTCTGCGTTGGAGGTGAAGTAATCCCGATCATTCGGGTCAGCCTTTATGAGCCCATTAAGGATGTTCGTGACCTGCTGCTTAGCGAGTAGTGGGTCCAACCATATGTGCGGATCCACTGTACGATTGCCCCTCTGGAATTGCGATGGAACCGGCAACAATGAGATCCCTTGACTAGAATCGACTAGGACTAATCCGGGATTGCCCGCTGCAGCGATAACCTGAGGAATCCAAGGCTCAAGCCCAGCTCCGCTGAAGATCAACACGTTGGCGGTAGCCACTTCTTGTATTGACTGCGGCGTTGGCTCGAAGGCATGGACATCCACGGTCTCGGGCACGAGCAGCGAAAGCGAAATCCGATTACCCCCAACATTCGCTGCAAAATCATATACCGGATAGAATGTCGCCAGCACCCTGATTTGTCCCCCTGTCTGCTGAACGACATGAACCTGCCGACTGTACAAATAGACACCCGACAGAACCACAAGTACAACCATTGCTATTCCGATAAGTAGGATGTACGGCCGCTTCATAGGATCGCCTCGAAGTTAGCTAAAGCCTAAGTTAGGACAGCCCTAATATTAGGCTATCTCATTGAACCATGCACCTTCGATTGCTTTCAAGGCATCTTTTCCTCTTCTTAGCGGTTATGGGGTAGTGGTATTTGACGTATGGCCTTTAGGCAAAACATTATGCCCTTTGGTTAGATGAGGACCTTGCATTTCCTGAGGAGATTGCTTCGTTGACTTGTTGTTCGTCATCTTGCGTGGAGGAAAGATGGCTATGTGCATCGCGCAAAGCCTACTCCGGGTTTACGCATCCTCGGGTCATCGTTTAGTCGAGGTGGGGCCTCCTTCCACATAAGCAAGATAAAGCCAGGCAATAGCCAGAATTAATCAGAAGGAAAGACTGGGAATGGTTTCCTTGGAGGAGGTCCTCAAGAGGCTGGAGGCGAGGGCCGAACCCGATCAGCTGGAAGGAATGGCCAGGTTCGGGAT
>Ga0116124_1001347_pt1 | contig 18179 bp, 19 predicted proteins | sample June2015DPH_13_1_2_FD_89728 | JGI IMG/M metagenome (GOLD analysis project Ga0116124, IMG submission 89728) | Peatland microbial communities from SPRUCE experiment site at the Marcell Experimental Forest, Minnesota, USA - June2015DPH_13_150 | ecosystem: Environmental > Terrestrial > Soil >... | reverse complement strand
GCTCATGCTTTTTGAAACGCCCTACCGGCAACTTGTTCCTTTCTCGCCGTTCGACGCGAGCGTCGGCGACGCGAATATGCTCATCATGGCCAAGAGCGGCGGGGGCAAGACCTTCATGGCGCAACTCTTCCTGCTCATGATGGCGCGCGCCAATCCTCAAATCTCGATCATCGAACGCGGTGATTCCTACCAGCCACTTGTGGAATTAATGGGCGGACGCGTCATCGACGTGAAGCTTGATAGCGCCGAGACGCTCAATCCCTGGGATTTGCCGGCGGGAGAAACCACGCCTAGCAAAGAGAAGATCGCGCTGCTCAAAAACCTCACCCGCCACATGATCGGCGACAGTCCGGGCTCGGACAACTCGCTGGTCGACAACCTCCTCAGCGATGCAATCGGCCGAACCTACAAGCGTTGCGCCATTCGTTACTCGAATCCAATTCCGACGTTCAACGATCTCCGCGAGGAGCTTGCGCAATGGCGCGATGAAGAGCGCATGCAGCGCACGATCGATGAGGCCCGCTTGGCGGCGATCAAGTTGCGCGCGTGGACGGGAGAAAAAGGGATCTACGCCAAGCTCTTCGATGAGCACACAACGATGCGGCTCGACAGCAACTGGCTCTTCTTCAACGTTGAAGGCTTGAGCTCGGATCCCAAGCTCGAAACCGCCATGAGCATGCTGATCGCGAATGCAGTGGGGTCCCGCTCGGGCGAAAGGACGGGCCAACCGAGCATCACGGTGCTCGATGAATGCTGGTTTCTCTTGGATTCTCCAACACTTGCCCCTGAAGTGGTTCAACTTTTCCGGACAGCACGCAAAAGAAATGCCAGCGTATGGGGAATCAGCCAGACGGTGGAGGACTTTGTCGGGACAGAGTTTCAGCCCCGCGAGCATGGCCCGGGGATCTTAAAAAACGCGAGCACGAAGATCATTGGACAACAGCCTGGAGACATGAGCCCGCTCGTGAATCACCTGTACTTGAACCCCGTGGCATTGAACGAGGTGAAGCGCTTCAGCGCGCCGCGCAAAGGAGAAAGCGCGGATGCGCTTCTGGTCCTTGGAGAGAAGGCCGAGACGACGCAAACGATCCGGATCGTACCGACAACGGTGGACTACTGGATCTGCACAACTTATCCCCGGGAGAGAAGGTACCGAGCCTGGGTCCTGAAAAAGCTTTCCGACCGCCCACCTCTCGAGATCTATGAGGAATTGGCGCGAAAGTTCCCACATGGATTGGCGGAGGTCCCACCCCTGCCGGAAGAGATCTCGGGCGCGGTGACAGGAGAAATGCAGCCGTGAGACGAGTCACTCTGTATCTACGATGCCGTAACCTGCTGCGCTTTGGTCTATGGGGAGGGCTCGCCGCCATGTTCCTGGTGAGCTCGCCCTCTCTGTTGGACATCCTGACCCGGGGAATCGATTGCATCACGAGGCCGTTTCCAGATTTCGACAACCTATGGGAGGTGCCGCTATGGCTCCATTGACAAACGCGCTGTTTGGTTTTCTCTTTGTTCTTTTTTGCTACTTGATTGTTGCCGCGAGAACTCGGCAACGAGTGCTTGCCCTTACGTTGACGGGCCTGCTGGTCGTGACCCTCGTCAGTCCGCCGCCCGCACAGGCGCAGGGGAGCGTTCTTCTGGCAATCCAGTCCGTGATGAAGGTGATCAACGGCGCGATCAACACAGCATTGAAAGCAATCAATTCGATTCGAATGGCAATCAACAAGTTCTACCAGGAAGTGGTCTGGCCTGTGGCCCAAATCAACCAAGCGAGAGCATTGGCAACGCAAATGATAGGCCAGTACAGAGGCCTCATGCAGAGCATATATACATTGAACTTGAAAAGTGCTTCGTTGCCTAACCCAATCGGCCTCGAGAACGTCATGCGCAATCATCAGACCAATGATTTCGCGAGCCTGACCACTTCGTTCGGGAACACCTATGGCAGCGTTCCAACCATGACGGCGGCCAGCGCAGCTGACCGAACCATGATGGATATGGACGACGCGTTGGCGATCGACAATTTGAAGACGCTCAAGATGAGCGACGCCGCCGGTGACCTCACTCTGCAGGCGGCAAATGGAATCGAGACCGCTGCCAGCCAGGCTGCTCCGGGATCGGCTCCTTTTTTGACGGCGACCGCAGTCGTCGCCAGCGTCCAGTGCCAGGCGCTCACGCAGAAGATGCTGGCGGCTGAGTTGCGCCAGGAAGCCGCCCGGTTGGCCCACGAGAATTCCCTTCGCAAGCGCGGATCCACAATGACCGGAGATGTGAACACGCAGATTCTGAACCTGCTGAAACGGAATTAGGGAAGGAGAAACCAATGAAGATCGTGATCGAGAGTGTGAAGCGAGGTGTGAGCTGGGCCTGGGAGCACAAGGTTCGTACCTTTATCTTGCTGGTGGCCTTGGTCCTGGCGCTCCCAAAACAGGTGAGCAGCCAACTCGACCCGTGCTGCGAGGTCGTTGCGACGGGTCTGACCACGATCGGTAGCACGTTGAACACTGTTGTTGGCGGAGCGTTAAAGGATATTTCGTCGATCGAGCAAACAATTTCCAACTTCGAACAGAAGGTCGTTTGGCCGGCGACCCTGATCAATCAGGCCCGTGCGCTCGTGGCCAGCGTGCAAGGCCTCTTCAACCAGATTGAAGGGATCATGCGTGTCCCGGTGAATAGTGCGACTCTGCCGGCGACCCAGCAGTTCGAACAGAACCTGCTTTCGCGTGATCCCAATCAGATTCTCCAGATGAGCACGCAATACTCTGCGGTGTATGGGGCGCTCCCGGCTGCAGTGGGGGCGTCCCCCCAGGTCCGCGACATGACCGACATGACGGATGCCGCGGCGCAGGCAGCAATGAAAAGAGCAATTCAGATCGATGCGTTGGCAGACCTCGAGCTGCAGGCAGCGGACCAGCTTCACCAGAACATCCAGACGGCCGCTCCTGGAAGCGCACCGATTATCGAGGCGGAAGCCGATGCGTGGCTCGTTCGCGCCAACGCGTACACGCAGTCCGCAGCGGCCGATCTGATGCGCGTGCGTGCGATCGATCTGGCTAACGCGAGCGCCAATGTGAAAAACGGAGCTGGCAACGCGGCCGCCGTGCAGCAGCAGATCTACAACCTGCTGAAGAGGCAGTGAACCGTGTTTTACTTTCAGCAACTTCTCCTAACGGCGCTGAACGGGATCGACGGCGCCAACGTTACGGGCGCTGTGTTGGGCATTGCCGGGACAATCCTTCTCCTCAGTTTCCTCTATAGCGCGTACCAGGCATTCGCCTCCGGGGGAGACGTCAGGATGCTTGCGATTTCGGGAATCAAATATTTGATTCTGGGACTCGTATTCGCCAACTACGGCGCCGTCTTTCGCGACATCAACGGGATGTTCAATTCCGTCGCCAACTTCATATACAACTCGGCGGGTGCCGGGGATCTCTTTGCGAATTGGATGAACCAGTTGGCGCAGTATTGGCAGGCCAATGGGAATACATCTCTGTGGAATCTGGTCACTGGTCTGGCTTCCGGAGTCATCAGCCTGATTCTGATCCTGAGCGCGTTTGTCCTCTTTCCCTTTTGCTATCTGATATTCACCGTCTTCTATGCGATGTACGGGTCGGTGCTCTACGTAACGGGCCCTTTTGTCTTGGCGTTGCTGCCCGCGCGTGGACTTGATCAGTTGTCCCGCACCTACCTCGTGAACCTGATGACGTTTCAGGCGTGGGGGCTCATTTACGCGATCCTTCAAGTCCTCATGTCTGCGGTGAATCTATCGAGCATAGACGCGGTCCTCAACTCAAACGGAGTCCTAAACAGTTTTGTTGGTTCGAGTGAAATGGTGCTTCTGGCGTTTACAACAAGCATTTTCTCGCTGTCGATCGCTTTGATTCCATTCATCGCCAGCCGCATTGTTCGTGGTGACGTAGGCAGCACAATGATGACCATGGTGAACGCGATGACAACAACGGCCAGCGCTGTCGCTGGCTTGGCCGCTGCGTCGATCATTGGTATTGGAGAAGGTGCACACCCATCTCAGGCAGCCGGGGGAGGAGCAGCGCCACCTCCTCCCTCCGGCGGTCCGGGAATCGCATCCCTCGGACACTCATCCGCGCCACTACCTGCGGGCACGAGTTCGTCTTCCGTTGGCGGTCCCACGACTCCTGCGATTGCGTCAACATCGCTATCCCCCACTCCACCACAGGCCAGCACGGGAGTGGGAGCAGATGCGGCCGCACCAGGCGGCGGAACGAGCGATGCCCCGTCGTCGGGGACAACATCTGCATCGCCCGCGTCCCCTTCGGTACCGCCACGGCGCTCCTCGACGGGACCTGGCCAATATCGTGGGTTTAACGTTCCGCATGCCGTGGCGTGGTACGTCGGGTACTCGCTGGGATCGGCTTACCGGGGAGTGAAAGGAGGGGATAGCTAATGAAAACGGCAGGTCGAATCGGCGAGCTCCCTGAGGTCACTCGCTACACGAAGTACTACGAGCACGACGGCATGCTCCGGGCCTACGCGAACCGCGCCATGCTCCTGGCAATGATCTTCGGCGTGCTTGCCATTGGCTCACTGGGGTTCGCGATATACGTCCGCATTCAGCCTCCGACGGTGATCCGCGTGGACAAAGATGGCAACGCTTCTGTTGTCGGCGGGCCCCGTGCCGGCAAGGTGGCAACGATCAGCCTATCTGCGGATGCTTCCCCAAGCGCCGCTCCTACAGACCTCGAAGGCAGGGCCGTGGTACGCCAATTCCTCCGTCGATACCTTGCTTACACGCCGGACTCGGTGGACCGGAACCTTGCCGAAGCGTTGAACATGATGACCGCAAACCTGCGCGTTTATTCCATGAACAAACTGCGCGACGAGGATACCGTAGGCAAGATTGTGAGCGACCACATGATTTCAGATTTTGAGATTCGCTCGATGGAGCACGTTAAGGGGAGACCGTGGACGTACACCGTCTTCGGCGTAAAGGAAGTTCACCGCGTAAAGAATGCGACCGAGGCGACGGACCAAATCGTTGGGCAATACAACGTGCGCCTGGTTGAAACAGCACGCTCGGAAGTGAATCCGAGCGGACTTCTGGTGGCCGAGTACGGCGAACAACAGATGGTCGGCGAGCGCGAGGCCGGGCTGCTGCAAAAGAGCGCGCTCGATAAGGACAGGCCGTAAATGATTTGCCGCTAAGAGACTTGCACTCGAAGGCGGCGGGAGCAGCGGGAAGGAGGTACCGATCGTGGCGGCAGGTGCGACAGAGGCAGTTGGACAAGGGAAAGACTCGGAAGCGGGCCGTTCCTCGCGGGGAACTCGCAAAGTGCGAATGGGACAAGCGAACGGAGTGGACGGGCAGCGCTTCTTCCTTGCCAAACCAGGGGGAAGTCACGGCGTTCCTGAATTCAGTAAGGAGTTCCCTGGAGAGGCGGAGGCAATGGTGGAGTCACTCAAGACCGGCCTGAGCTACTTCGTGGTTTCCGAGTGGCGAGGCATTGCGGATTTCTCCGGCAAGAAGCCGCAACTCGGGCGAGAAGCCGTTCGCAACGCGCCCAAGGCGGGATAGCAAGAGTTTCTTTGCAGACTGAAGTTGGTCTGTCGAGAGCTGTCCACAAGCTCGAATGATTGTGGATCAGTGCTTGGCTCGCTCGACGTGTGTCCGATGGGGCGCAGAAGAGCGGGTCGGCAAGCTCCTTGTTTGTTGTTGCCGGGCAAACAAAGGAGAAAGAAGGGCAGCAACGCAGAAGTGAAAGCGTTGAACTGCCCATAAACAACTGAGCTGGTCCGGTTCTTCGCGAACCTGGCCGGAAACCTTACCTCGTTTTCGGCCCAGGACAGCGGAGAGACCGGCGGCAACGGCCTCCTTGTCTGTTCTTTGCCGGACGGAAATAAGGAGGAGGAAATGTCAACTGAAATAAGCAATGGGATGCCTGTGATTACGCTCGACATCAACGAGATGGGACAGATGAAGCGACGGTTGCCGAGGTTGACCCACGAGGAGCAGCTCGAAAACACCCTCCTCCAGGGTCTCTATCCTGGCATTCGCGTCGTACGGCTCAATGTCCCGCCCGGAAAGCTCGAAGATCACCAGGAGAACGAAGTCCAGAAATCGATGAGGTCTTTCGAGCTAGATGGCGTGCGGTTTCGGCTTGTAGGCGCAAGTGCCTCAGCAAAGAGCGGCAAGTTCTACGCCGTGGACGAGCGCTACGAGCCGGCGATCGCGGAGCGTTTCCGTAAATGGCCCGAAGCAGCTATCACCTACTTCGGCATCCTGGTCTCGCCGTGCAAGCAGCGAATCCAGATGCCCGACGCAAGGGTGATGGTCGTGAAGGACCGCACATTGGGCACGAATGACTGCCGGGGTTGGATCTCGCGGTCGGTGTTCGAGCGTTTTCACCTGCCCGGGCACCGGTTCTATCAGTTCCGGCTCGCATTCGAAAACACCCAGGCCAAGGGAGCATGTAAGGTGATGCCGGACGATGTCGCCCAGAAACTGGGGGCGGACATCATCTTGCCAGAGTCGTGTGTGAAACCCGAGTACAAACAATCCACGCGATTCTTGGACTTCCTCCATTGGCGCCGGCCGAAGATCGAGGTCAGGACCTACCGTGGACCGGTGATATTCGGGATCCGGGAGGTTTCCAGGACGCTCGATCTCCATAGCAGTTACACGCTTATCGAACACGCGCCAGGGGAGTCCATCCAACTCGAAATCGTGCCGTTTGCGATGGGGCAGGCTCGCAAGCTGCGGACGGCATGCGAGGATGGCAACTACGATGAAGTCATCGAACTCCTGGGCACGTCCCGCGCACAAGCTCCATGGGAAGAGGCGAACGACTCCGAATACACCTCCTTCGAGCACACCGTTGTTGAGGCTGTGCTCAAAGTGGATTCGAGTGGCTACCTCATCAAACACCCCTACATCAACAATGCTTTGAACCGCCTGCTTGCGAAGTGGGCATTCAAGCTTTGCACCGCAGGTGGTTTCAAGATTCCAGGCTTTGCCCTTGCCGACGACGGATTCCTCAGTTTGTACGAGGGTCAGATCGTTGCCGCATCGGATTGGCTGCCACAGGACCGGGCCATCAGTTCGGTTCCGTGCCCGAAGGGTTTGGTTGTGCGCTACCCAATCCGCATGTTCGAAGACTTGCTTCCTTACACGCGGGTGTCTACCGAAGAGGCGGTCGCCCTCGTCACGCAGGTCATCGAAGAGCAAAACGGCTGCTCGATTGGCAGCGCGGCAGTCGTGGACTTGGTCGAGAAGCAGATCCGACTCGAAGGAACGTTCACCCTGCACAGCGAAACGGCGGCCAAGAACGGAGGAGATTTCGACTTCGACCTTGTAGCTGTGGTCGAAGGCGATCGTTTCCCCCGCTTTGTGGAAAGCCGATTCGCACACCAGGACCGGCACGAAAAGGGAAAGTCCAAGCGCACCAAGAAGCAGAGCCCTTGGTGGAACCTCGCACTGGTGGCGAATCAGGCGAAAGGAAATCAGATTGGCTCGATCACCGACCTGAAGACCTCCTGTTACGCCGCCGGTCTGAGAGGAGAGGCCTACCAACTCGTCGATGAACTGCAGCACGCCTTGGACAGCCTGAAGTGGGGCACCGAGGTGAACCAGCAGCTCATCGCCGAAATCCGCCAGAAGGTGCCACTCGCGCCTTGGCTGCAGTTGAAGGATAAAGAGCGGGTCAGCGATATGCCGGTGCACCTGGAAGTTCTGCCCACCGACAAGATCGGGTACCTCTACAACCTCGCGAGGAAGGAAGTCGAAGACTTCTTTTCCGCGAAATTGCCAATCGCCGATTTCCACGGGTTGATTTCGGGCGAGCATTTCACGCGGGAAATGTCCCAGGAGTGCCGGCTGATCAACCGCATCTACGCGGAGGAAATCGGAAAACTCATCAAGGAAAAACAGGCCTTGGACGAAGCCTTGGCGAAAGCCGAGGTGGAATATGAGGCCAAGCGGAACGACCCAGTGGCTCGGAATGGAGCACGCACTCGGCGCAACGCCACCCGGAGTGCCGTCTATGCCTACAAGGAACGGTCGCGCGAGGAATTTCAGGCCTTGCGATCGATCATTCGAACGTGGGGAGACGGAAAGAAAGAGAACCGGCGCGGCTGGTGCCAGTCCCTGCACGCAGTCATCTGTGCGGGGAAAGGAAACGGTTCGCTGCTGTTTCATGCCTTTCCCCAAGAAATCATCGACAAGATTGCCGAAGAGACTGGCAGCACACCGGTGCAAGTCTTCGTTCCCGGTCTTGTGGATGGTGCAATCGAGTTTGACGACGAAGGCCGCGTCTTTCTCGTTGAACAATTCCCCAACGGCGACGGCAGCGCACACGAGCGCAAGATCTTCCTCCTTCAGATATCGAAGAAGGGTGAAGTGCTCGTGGACGGGAAGGTTGTCGATCGCGTACAGCCGTTCCCAATGCAATACGGGTCCGGCACGATCCGCAATGGCAAGCTGGAGTTCAACGACATCCGCCAGCACGCCACCGTAAAACGCTCAACCAGGAACTTGTCCGAGCCGTGTGGCGAGACTCGCGGCCAAGAACCTTCTCCGAGTGATGCTGGCACAGCCCGCACACAAGGGGAAACTCCATCGTGAACCAAATGCTGCCCAGGGGGCCTGAAGCACGGGCCTCCTGGGCACCCCCTATATGTAAAGGATGGGAAGGAGAAGCAAACGTGAACAAGACTTGGCTTTCTTTTGCGGCAGTTGCAACCCTCTCATGGCCGGCCTGGGGTCAAAAAGTGGAAGTGCAAAAGCCGGATCGTGGACAGATCCTCCACGTCCAGACCGCGTTGAACCACCTTACGGTCCTCGAAATGACCGAGCCGGTCGGCACGGTCGCAGTGGGCAGTCCCGTATTCAAAGTGGAATGGCGCGAAAACAAAGTCTTCATCCAGCCGACGGAACCAAATGTGGCGACAAACCTGTTTGTTTGGACAGCCTCGGGCCGCTTCAACTACGAGCTTGATCCAGCGGGAACCGTCCTGCAGATGGATTTCGCGATTGACCAGCCTGTTGCCGATCCTCCGATCGCCAACGTTTCCGTGAATCGAGTCGTCAAGCCTGCTGATCCTTCGCCGGTGGAAGTGCTCATGGAAGCCAAGCCCATACGATTGCATGGTTCGATCCCGGAGCAAAATCGAGTTGCCATTTACCTGACAGATCTGCTCGAACACGACGGGCAAGTCCTCATCCGGTACACCATTCGGAATCAGACCCAGAAAGTCTATGTGCCCGGGGCCCCGCAGGTAGTGGCGCTCAACACCCCGCGCTACGGTGAGTCGCTTTACGCCCTCTCAAACTCTCAGTTAGCTCCGGGCGCTGCAGTACGGTTGAAGTCGAGTGGTGAGATGCCCATTGAGGTTGAAAAAAACGACACTCACTCCTCACGAATCGAGCCAGGCCAGGAGATGGTGGGAATTGTCGCGATCAAGCTGCCGGCGTCGCGCACGAAACCCACCGTACTTCGATTGATATTCCTTGCAGGCCCTGCGGGGCCCATGAATGCAACGTTGGTGCTTTGATATGTCGGCGCCTGTTGAGCCGCGGGAAGTCCACGCCTGGATCAAGGAGTCCTTGGGACAACGGCCGGACATAGGTCTTGGCAAGGCGATTGGCAACATGATTCTGGAGCCGCGGAATCCATTCGACTCGACGCGACGGCGCAAGCCGAAGGCAGGATTCGTGCTTGGCGCGGTCCTCTTCACTCTGGCTGTGGGCTGTTTTTGCTATTTCGAGTTTGTGGGTTAGTGGTGGTGGTCTAATGAAGTTCCTCCTCCAATCAGTTGAGGTCGCCGCCGTGCTGGTCCCAGATTTCCTTACGCTGGGCTTGGTCGGTCCTGCATTCTTCAGCGTTTACTGCATCCTGAGGACGCTTGATCTTGTCCGAACCGTGGACACGGACTTGGCACTTGGGATCTCACTCGCCATGGCGTATTTGGTCACCATCGCTCTCAATATCTCGACTCCTTTGTTGACTCCGGCGCGATCGAGAATAACGGCCTCCGCTGAGTCGAAGCCGAGAACCAAGCCGCCAAGATCTGAATCGCCCCAGGGGACACCGAAGGCGGAATCTGTCGAACACGAAGGCGCGCTCATCGAGTCATGAATCCAGCATATTTAGCGCCGCGTGAACATCCTCCTCTCGTGGAAACGTATGAGATGGTCATCGCGGGAATCGTAATCGCTGGCAGCTGGTTCGCTTGGTACGTTGCGCGCGAGCGGTATCATCTGACGGGACGGCAAGTCGCCGAATTTGCCTGCTATCTCGCAATTGCTGTCACCGCTTTCTACTCGACCGCACACCTGTTGTTGACGAAACTCTCGCGCCGGGAAAGGCAGTGGCCGCATCCGCCATTGGTTGTTTGTGCGAACCGGGATGAACGGGCAACCCGGCAGGCCTGGCGCCAAAGTGCGGTTGTGCTCGGCTACGACATCCATGGCAAGCCGTGGCTGTGGCCCGACCGTGTTCGAGTGATGCAAGCGATTGTGCTGGGTATGACCGGATCAGGAAAGACGACCCTGCTGCGCAACATCATTACGCAGGATCTGTTTCGGGTCGTTGGTCCTCCGGAAGACCGGCACCACATTCCCATGATTATTCTCGATGGCAAAGCCGACATGGAGTTCTTCCACAGCCTCCTCCCGCACATCCACCGTGCAGGCCGCCTTGGCCAATTGCGCATCCTTAACCCCAGCCGTCCGAACCTGTCGGTGCGCTACAACCCGTTTCACTGTAGCGATGAGAACTACATGCCGGTGGTCAATATGGTGTTCGGATCATTTAACCTGCACGACGAATTCTTTGGCAAACACCAGTTGAATTACCTCGCGGACATCGTTCGTGTCCTCGCCTACACCGGACTGAAATTCAACTTCTATGACGTTCTGGTCATGGCGATCGACGAACAGGTGTTGCGGGAACAAGTGACAAAAGCCTCGCGGCGGCTGGAGCGCGACACGAACGTAAGCACCCAACGAAAGCTGAACTTTGAAATGTCCGTGAAGAACTTGTACCAATCGTTCCAGGACCGGGAACGGGTTCCGAAGATTCAGGGACTGCTCAACGAGTGCATGACGTTTCTCGATGACGAACTAAGCATCATCACGGGCCCGTACGAAGACCTGCTTTCACTCGACGAAGTGATTGAGCAGGAACTCATCCTGTTCGTGACGTTGAACGTGAACAAGAACACGGAACCGGTGCGCGCGCTCGGAAAAATGCTGTTGCAGAACCTTCAGCTTGTTGTGGGCAAGAGGTATGAAAGCGACGAGCAACGGCGCATGACCAACCGGCCGCTCTTTAGCGTCGTGCTGGACGAATTCGCACCGTTTGGATACCGGAACTTTCCACAGATTCTGCAAACGGCGCGGGGAACAAACACGGCGTTCCTCTTCTCAATGCAAAGCCTCACCCAACTCATGCATGTCGGCCGCGGGTTCAAAGAGGATGTTGCCTCCGCCCCCAACACAACCATGACGCTGCGAACCCGCGACGAGGAAACGGCCCGCTATTTTCTGCAGGCCTCGGCGGAACATCAGGTCACGCGGCGCAACTTGTCCATGGAGAGATGGAAGTTCTTCGGATTTGAAGAATATGAGGAGACAGGACGGGCAGTCGATGTGCAGGCTACAGAAACGCGTGCGCTCGACGAGCACATCAAGAACCTGCCGAAAGGCCAGATGGAAATTCTGATGTCGGATGACACTCGTGGGACCCTCCACGCGCACCTGCACGTGCGTCCTCCTGCGGATGTGCGAGTGCCCCACTTCGAGCCTGCGCTCTTTCCTCGACTGAAGCAGTCGCGCGCAACATCGGTGGGAGCGAATCTCCGCTTTAAGAGTGCTGAATTCACGGGAACGCGGTACGCGAGGCGCTCGCACTGAAGGTGAAGAACATGAAACAGGTAATCTGCCGCGCTCTGCTGATGATCATCCTTTTCCTTGTTGCACCATGCGTACCAGGGCAAACCCCATCACGGCAGAACATTGGCAGGGACACATGGTACGAATTCCTGCTGAAGCAATTCAATCCGCGCAATGTCGACTACGGTGCCTGGCTTGAGAAGCGACGTGAGGCATTCCTCGAAACAACTGTAAAGGAACCCCACTTCTGGTACAGCGTGTCAGTGACGGCAGGGATGCTGCTCCTAATGACTGCCTGCACGAAATTGTATCTGGACCACCGCCGCAGCATGCGAGTCACCGCAGAGATGATGGCCGACGTCTACAGCCACGATCTCCTGGCCCGTCAGGCGGCGAAGGAAGCCATCGAGAAATACAATCGGCACATCGAGCAGTGCAATCGCGCGATCGAGGCCTCGGAAGCAGGAGATGTACGGCCCGGCTGGGGCGAGACCCAACTTGACAGTCTAAAAGCGGAGTTGCAGCGCGTCGCAGGCCAACTCGAAGCCACGACGCAGGACCGCAACAAGCTCCAAGAAGAGCTCCGGCAGAAATCGCTTATCGTTGCTGACCTTTCCACACGACTCGATGCTTTATCAAAGAAGGTAAACGGACCGCGAGACTCCGGCAGTGGAACTAGGGACCCGGTGTCAACCGGCACCAATGGGGAGGGGGCAAGATTTGTTGGTCAGATCAACCATCTACAGGAAGAGTTGTATGCCGAAAGGCAGAAGAACAAGCGGTTGAAGGGTGCATGACAGATATGCTCGTCACCATCACAGGATTTGGGAGTGTTTGGCGGCGTCGTTTCGGGCACGACCAGACTGATCCGAGGCGGTTTGCGCGCGCGGCATACTTCAATACCACCGGCGTGCCCGTCGACGGGAAGATCCGAACACGTCCCAAGATCGTTGGTCATGTGCGCTTCAATGGTGTCGGAGGCTTCGACCCGAATCATCCGCTGGGAATGATCAACAGCGTCTTTGAGTGCGCCGAGCCCTGCGTTTGGCAGGGACAGAACAAGATTCTCTTCAAGCGCATGCTGCCAGCCCCGCAGCAGCCGGACTACTTCTTGGTTGTCGTCAAAGCCTGTGAGGTCGGGCACCTGGATGTAGGAGCGCCAGCATGGAGGTCCGAAGGTACTCTCCTGATTTCCTTCAGCGAGTGTCGTGAGCAACAGGAAGCCATGCTATTGATGCCGACTGGCGGGTGGCTGCGAACCAGTCTTGGCAAGTTCCTCGTCAAGCCTTTCATCTCGTGGCCCTGGAGTGCGCGTCTCCAGTTGGAGTCTGCATAAAGGTGCGATGAACAATGAGGTATCCGAAAGACTCAATTCAACTCAACGAGTCCCGAGACCTCCCGCTCTTGCGTCAAGTCTTGCGCTCGGAGTTCATAACCCACTCGCAGCTCTTCGAGTTCATGCGACTGAACCATCATGAACGGAGCCGCCAGTCTTTTGACTGGAGGCTGCGAAGATTGGTAGACCGCGAGCTGGTGCGCCGGCAGACAACACCAGGTTGCACGGGTGAGTTTGTGTATTCCCTCGCGAGCACCGCCGCGGTCCTGCTGCAGGGCATGGGCGAGTACTGCCTGGTCGGTCGTGGCCGGTTCAATGGGAAGGAAACTGAGCGAAGCGTTCTTCATGCCCTCGGGCTCAACGAGATTCATCTAAGTGCGCTTCGTGCAGGGCTACTTGTCCGGTGGACAGGCTCCATGGAAATCCGCTCCCAGAATGAACTGACCGGATTCGGTTTCGCGAAAGACTACGACGCTGTTGTAACGGTTCGCACCGAGGCGGGAGAGCAGCGCTTCGCACTCGAATACGAACGGAGCCCCAAGACGATCAAATACTATAGAGATGTTGCGGCCTCTCTAAGTCGAGAATTGCATGTGAACCAGGTGCTCTACCTGGTTTCCAATTATGATCTGCTGCAGTTCGTTTCTGGCTTCTTCAGGAATGCTCACTGCCATGTGTTGTTCGGCCTGGTGAAGGACTGGCACAGCCAACTTCTGGACATGCCGGTTTCCTGTAGCTCAGCGACCCGCTGCTTTCGATTTCGAGAAACTCTAAATGACGTCACCACACGCGTCGAGGCGGCAGCAATCTCAGCGTAAACGCCTCGTTTGCTCTTCCATTGCCCTTTCATTGACTCGATATTGCATCCACAATGCCATTGCCGGAGCCTCTTAAGTGACTGGGGAGGCCGGGCTTAATTATTTACTATTCTCGTGTATATGCGTGTTTGTGCCCGGCAGTTGGTGTTTGGACTTGCGTGGTTGCGCGATGGTGGAGAGGAACGGTCTGCGTGATACGCGTGAATTGTGTGTCGTGGTTGTTTCGCAGAGTTTTATTTCCAGGCAGACTCTTGGGATGTCAGCGTTTTTTGATCGTCGATGATTTGATCGATTGTGTAGACGACCTCACGAACGCACGTCCGGCATCTAAGGACGAATACGCGGGAAAGCAAATCATGCGTCGAATTTGACTCCTGGTTTTTGATTGCATTATGTCTGCCGATAACATTCTCAGGGAGGTTCACCGGTTTACCGCAGTATAAGCAGAGTACGCCTCGATAAAGGGGACTGGTGGTCTCTGGCGCATTTCTGAACTCCAATACAACTGGCTGGCGCTGGCACCTCAAGGAGAGACGCAAAGCATATAATTGCGCGGCGGTCTTGTCTAGGAGACCGCTCAACTTTTGCCTTTTTGGATGAGTTCCACGGGCATGTGGCTCATCTTGGCATAGATCCAACTCCGTCGCAGCAGAGGCCACCAATCGTAAAGATAGATCTGCATCGGTCGCCACATGGCGACCCATCCGGCAATCGTAAGGCTCTCACGTACGACGGCGGCCCAAGTGCCTGCCTCATGACCTAACAACATTTTGCTGAGAAGCAGACATCCAGCCAAGAACAGCAGCCCGATGAAAAGGCTGGTGCGGCCTTGCTTCAGGAGGCGCTTGAACTCCAAGTCGGTAATTTTGGCACGGTGACAAAGTGGTTGTGGACGGCAGTCATGATCAGTTCTTTGGGGTTTTCGGCCGGCCACTGATCCAAGTAGATACGCAATTTGATCGGAGCGTCAGGGGAGAATTCTTGGGCCCAGCTGACAATGAATTCTTCTGCGTCGTCGTCGAGATCCTTTTCAATGAACGGAGAAGGGTCCATCGAATTGAACAACTGGCTCATGTCGCGCAGTTTCAGGCGTATGTTGTGCCGATGCCCCCGGTCCGTCGTGGCAGTGACTCGTGCCCAGATTTGTCTCAAGCTTGCCACTGTTTGGGTTCCCTGCGGAATCTAGCCTATAACATGATCCGGAGCCATGGGTGAAGTTGTCCGATTACCGGACTTCGAATGGTGTGCTGCTCTCAGGGGCCCCTGATTTCCCCCAACGGGACTTCGGGCCCACTTCACGGAAACGTGGCCAAGGTGTCGTGCCCATCTGCCCGCACAACTTCCGAACACGGCTTAACCCGATGCCGTAACGCGAACGGAATCGGGCAAATGACGCACCGAATCTGCGTTATTTCGCAGAACTAGAGCTCGGGCCCACTTCGGGCCGATTTTGCTTCGAGGCCTTCCTGCGGGGTCGAGAGCGCTTGAGATGAGTCAGAATCTGGGGTGTTGAGCCAATCTCCAGGCCCACATAAGGAACGATGTCGCTGTAAGGTCGATCGCCGGTTCGGTGGTGCTGTAAGACTGCACGTTGTCCTGATACACCGCTGTTTGCGAGGCATCAAACGCGCCAGCGTTTCCATTAAATCTCTTGAACGTATCTGTGCCGTTTGCCGGACACAGATTCATGCCATCGAGCGTGCCGGAAGTGGTGTAACCACCGGGCCCCTCGGAAGCCGCACCCCAAAGCACCGGCGTGCCACCGGAAGTTCCATCCAGCGCACCCTCGAGATTCGCCACCTGATGCTGAATACAATTCGGAAACGTGCTCCCATCGCCGACGATAAACGACGAGCCCCAAGCATTCGTACCGAGGATATTGGCCAGCCATCTCTGCGAGTAGGTGTCGTAGCTCTTGGACTGAGTGAGGAAATGCGCTTCGCTGGCCATCACCGAAAGCCCGGCGCCGTGCGAAGTGAGATCGCCGGAATTCCATTCGTAGCCGAAGCCCCAGGGATCTGTGCCGGCTTGGGCGATCGCGTCTTGAACTTGCTGCAAAAATTGTTGGCGAATGCTGGATTGCGAAACCGCCAAGCCCCCCGGATCTCCCGCCATTCGCAGCGCGCGGAAGAGTTCGAAATGCGCGAGGCCGCTGACGTCATACAAGTTTAGGGTGTCTGTGTACCCCGCATCGTAGATATTTGTGATGTAATTTTGGGCAAACTGCGCCGCTTGCCGCAGGTAGTCCATGGGGTTCGTGTGCAGCAGTCCGGGCGGGAGATTCTTGGCTCCGCCGGCGGATTCCAGCGCGAAGTAAAGTTCAGTTGCACCGAGCTCCATGTCATCCTCCCACACGTTCTCGGGATAGCCGTCAAAAGGGGAGATAGTGAGCAGGCAGTTACTGCACGTGCCCGAGTCCACCGTTGGAGCGGGATCTGGAAATGAGGTATCCGCGAGCGCGAAAATGTCCTCTGCGTTCTTGAGGCATTGATTCGCGCGAGAAGAGTTCGAGGTGCGGTTGAGTTGATAGCAAAGCGCAAAGTCAGCCGCCAAACGGCCCGCGAGATTCGGGCTGATGGGTGAACCCGCGGGGCCAGCCAGGTATACCGGACGATTGCAGATAAAGAACGTAGTGAACGGGTCGCACGGTTGCGGATCCCCGGGTTGGTCGTAATTATCGGCTGCCTGAGGCAGAGTCCAAATGTCGTACTCGGTGATCAAGCAGTAGGGCGTCGCATACGTTCCGCCGCAGTTTCCTGTGGCCGAACTGGGATCGCCCTCGCCGTAGTAATCCCAGTCTTGCGTGTTGTCCACTTGGTAGTAGAGTGTTCGCGTTTTGCCATTCCACATCTTCAGCAGCCAGTTGATTCCAAAGTTTGCTTCGTTTGTGAAGTCGGATGATGAGGGAGCTCCCAGTTCGCTGGTGCCCGAAAAAGAAAGAGAGCCAGGCGGTATGGGAGGGTTCACTGGAGCATAGACGCCCATCTGGTTCGGAAAGTCGCGAATCCCTATCTGCATCAGAGCTGCCGTATAACTAGTTGTTTCGACGTATTTCTCATAGTCGCCGGCGTCCCACCATCCGCCGGAAGCATCGATATTCGGGAGTCTTGCGGACACTAAAGGAGGTGCGGGCGGCAGGTTATCTATAAAGTCGTTGGCGTCGAGCGGAGGCGTCTGGTAGACATGCGCGTTCTCGTCCTTGAGGTGTCCGGGATCCGTGCGCAGCGCGTTGGGAACAAAGTTCGCGCCGTCGCGTTGCGTTTCGTAGAAAAACAGAGTGTTTAAGAGCAAGCCGGAGTAGAGCACCTCCGGGCAATCGACCGCGAAACGCGGCGAAGTCGCCGCTACCGGCCCGGACACGGAAATCGTGTAGAGATCGCCTCCCGGAACCGTGAAGTCGAGAGCGTACACGTCGTAAGTTACTTTCTTACTGTGGCTCCAAGTGCCAAGCAAGGAACCGACGTGGCCCGAATAGGCGGTACCGCCCTTGGAGTTGAGCAGCTTGAAGGTTGTTCCGCTTATTGGCTCCGTGGACATCAAGTACGCACGAAAAGGCGTTTCGCCGGCTTCGTAGCCAATTTGACTGACGCGCACATAAGCAGACTGCGCCCGCGCGGGCGCGGAACACACTAGCAGCACGAGTAAGATACTGGCGGCGGAAACGAAATGAAGGTAGATCGAAAGGCGGGGGCTCGAAGGCAACATGGCTTCCTCCTTGCCGCGGGGATGGCCTGTACTAAACGCATTTAATACAGGGCCAAATACTGCTCCATTGGTTTTGGAGTGTCAAGGGAAGATGCAGGATGCAAGGACCACATTCAATCAACGGGCGTGGCGTGGAGGACATCGGCAGGAGGCTCGCTTTCGTGCCTTGCTCTCGGCGCCAGTGCCAGCCATCTAGCGAGAACGCAGAGTGCGCGCTTGGGACTGAGGGTCCGTAAACGGCGTTCTGGGACATCACTCTGAATGCTCTAAGGTCCTGGTAAACGCGGAAACCGTCCATGTGGGTACTGGGACGAACTTCTCCGGTTTGCCGACTAACCAGCATTGGGCCGCCCACAACTTCTGGTTGGGACTCGGAAACTGGCCAGAAACGCTAGTGCTTTACCGGATGCGCGTTCTCGCTGAAGAGTGAACGGGTACAAGGAGTTCCTTGCGC
>Ga0116124_1001339_pt1 | contig 18296 bp, 26 predicted proteins | sample June2015DPH_13_1_2_FD_89728 | JGI IMG/M metagenome (GOLD analysis project Ga0116124, IMG submission 89728) | Peatland microbial communities from SPRUCE experiment site at the Marcell Experimental Forest, Minnesota, USA - June2015DPH_13_150 | ecosystem: Environmental > Terrestrial > Soil >... | reverse complement strand
TCTGGAAGATTGCCCATTCACACACTCGACCGGTATTGGTCAGGGTAGCTTCGGGCTTACCAACCGCAGAGAACGACGCGCCCGCGAGGACTAGAGACTTTTCATCCTTTCACACACACAAAATGACCGTTCAAATTCTTATGCTCGCACCAAGCATCTTAATTACATCATATGCCTCGACCAACTATATCGGGGAAGGAAAGATGTCAATATATTGGGTAAGGAGCTATTATGGAAAACCAGGGAAAGTTACAGAGTACCTAAAATGGTTGAACTCAGACCGACCAAAGCTATTAGCTTCTAAAATAGAGAAGGAAACTGGCAGATGGCCGACTTGCTCAGATCCGGCGCGGTAATGCTACAGGTAGCATGCCCCGTATGCGCAACTCCATGCCACGCCCGAAAGAGATGAATCTTTTCGCCATAACAAAAGACTTTTCTATGCGATAGGGCGCATTCCATGATGGTGTTCTTTGTTTGAAAACATGTAGATATTGCAATAGACAGAATGTAGACAATAATAATTACTGCAACTGGTGTAGAACTGTGCTGAGTAATTTTCCTGACCAACCACAACGAGGACAGTGTCTGATATGCGGAACCCGAAACGCTGAGGCTGACGCACGCTTTTGCGGCTTATGCAGTTCACCGCTAATCAGATACGGTTGAGCTCTATCAAACCCATTTCCACTCTAACCTCCCCTCATCCTTCTATTTCCTCTGCTTTTGATTAGCAAATTTTTGTAAGAAGTCTGACTCGATTTGCGGTAGCTATATCTGTCCATGATTCTCATTTCATATGCGATCCAAACTACGACCCCTATCCCAACTCAGGGAAACCATACCTTCTGGCACTATAACCAGACCCAGGGGAAGAGACCCAGTAGCGGCAATCATCATAATTGGAACCAAACTCTTGGTCAATTGCAGCCCACAACTTACAGTGCGTCGATAACCATAGACGCACAAGTTACTAGTGACTCTGGCAACAGTGTGCAATGGAACGTTCAAGGCGGGTCGATCGTATTCAACGAGGCTACGTACACGATAACCAGTGGAAATGGCACAATAAGTAACATGGATCGGGTGATGATGTCCGGTAACGCAACTGACCCTAACGGGAATACGGTCAAGTGGAATCTGCAAGGGCTCGCAGCAATGTATAATGCTACAGTGATCGTCTCACTGAACGGCGGCACTTTCAGCGAAATGAACACTCAGACATCGCCACGCAAAGGTTTCGGAGGTGTGAACCTAACCTACATTGCAGTCATCAGCTAAGGAGAACAACCACGGCAGACACTCCCATTCTTTTTTTCCATAGTAGGCAAATCAAAGATCCTGAAAGACAGCTTACTCTTGCTAAGGCCATAGCTCAGAAGGAACCTCACAAGCTACTGCAAGAAAGATAGTCGGTGAGGCTAAACGTTATCCTAGAGAGTCTGTAACCAAAGGATGATCTTTGTTAACCAGGATCTTTCCCTCCTTAGGATCGAACCGAGCAGCCGGCGCATCCTCCCCTAGGGTCACAAACTCGATCTCGATGGCATCGATCTTGAGAGACTCAGGACGAATATCCGCACGGAGGGTTTCCTTCGGCGGCAAAACTTCTAGTTTCGTGTTGGAATGATGCATTAGCATAATACTACGAGAGAGAGGTAGACAGTAAGTGTGAGTGTTGGTTTCTTCTCTGTTTGGGACTTCAGTACTTCCAGCGTCAGAGAGCACGGAAAGGATTATAGGTTTCTGTAGGCTTATTTATGCTTAAGCTGGTATACGCGATGATGCGAGCGGGATACCTGACATCAAAGCAGCTCAGTTTCTGGGGTCTTCACAGACGGGGTCTAACAGCGATCTTTGTGATCTTTGTTGTTCTGGTGTCAGTTGCTCCATCTGTGAGACAGGTCCATGGTCTCACGACCAGTGCAAACCTTAGCGAGTGGGCGATACCCACTGGGGGCAGTTCTCCCACTGGACTGGCGTTGGATCCGTCTGGGAATGGTTTTTGGTTTGCAGAATATTCCGGCAACAAGGTTGCTCAATTCGACCCGTCATCTAACACCTTCAAGGAATGGACTATTCCAACGCTGAACGCTCGGCCCACCGGGCTGGCAACGACAACAATCTCGGGAGCTACAGTCGTCTTTGGTGTGGAGTATAATACGAACAAGGTCTTCGTGTTCTTCCCCGCGACGGGTACTTTCAAGGAGTACACATTGCCCACCGCGAATTCAGGGCCTGATTCCATATCCGTGGAGCCACCTGGCGCCTACATCAGAGCTTGGTTCAGTGAATTCGGGACGACAGGAACAAGGAATGCTATGGGCGAAATCGTCTACGACGTGGCTTCAGGTACAGCTTCCTTGTATGAATGGACGCTTCCAGCCGGAGCTGGAGGCGGACCGAATGGGATTCACGCGAGCGCCGGTTCGATATGGCTCGCTGGATCCAACGGGATCGTGAAATGGGATGGAGCTGCGAATCAGTTTACCACATGGCCCATTCCAGCCCACCCATCGACGGCTGCTGCTTACCTTGACGTTGATAACGTAGGTCAGATCTGGTACACTTCACGAAACCCAGGCGCCTCAAGCACCAACAACTACGTTGGAGTCTTGCGTGGAGATAACACGTTCAAGGAGTGGCAGGTACCGACCGCAGGTGCCGATCTTAGAGTCATCAACATCAATCCATTATCGCAGAGCCCATGGGTCGCAGAGCAAGGTTCAAGCAAAATCGGGGTGCTTGATCCTTCAGCCGGCGGTTCCGTTACATCAGCCTTGTCGACTACGACACCATTCACGCCCGTATTGGGAGCTCTTGTCACGTCGACGACAGGGCCGGTGGCTGTAGCCACAAACGTCGTGGCTCCGTCGACTAGCGCGAATATTGGATCGACCACTAACCAGTTCACAGAATGGACCTTGCCGGGAAGTACTCCGCACGATGTTATTGCCGACAGTTCAGGGAACGATTGGATATTGGAGGCCGGCACAAACAAGATCGCAAAGCTTACGCTCTCAACCCCAGACTTCGGTCTTGTGGCGTCGCCTGGAACGATTTCAATTCCACAAGGCGGTTCAGGCACGGTTGCGATCACTGGCACGTCTATTCTATCTTTCTCGGGTCCAGTTACGCTTTCGGTTACAGGGTCGATTCCAACTGGAGTAACATTCTCGAGCTTTAGTCCCAACCCGTTCACGATTCCTGCGTGCGGCCCAGGTTCAGCTACTTTAGGAATCACGGTGGCCTCAGGCTCGCCGACAGGGTCGGTAGCAATCACCGTCAGTGGCATAAATGCAGGGCTTACTCGCACCACAACGTTCACACTGACGATAACTCCGCTCAATGACTTCTCGATCTCGTTGAGCTCGAGCAGTCTTACGGTGGGACCTGGCGGTTCAGCTACAGATACCGTGACGATCACTTCTATTGGTTCGTTCAACTCGGCTGTAAGCCTCTTCACAGGGCCTTTGCCAAGTCGGGTGCACGTGAACTTCTCTCCAAGTTCTGTTACGCCACCTTCCGGCGGAACAGCCACCTCCACTGCCACTGTGAGCGTTGACGCAGGAACATCCGCATCAGCTTCGACAATACTGATCACGGGAACGAGCGGAAGCTTCACACGTTCGCAGAGTCTTTCGTTGACGATAGCGGTCACGCCTGACTTTTCGATGTCCTCTGGTCCCACTGCACTTTCAATCGTGAAGGGTAGCAGCGGAACATCAACTATCAGTGTTTTGTCTGTGAACGGATTCAGTTCGGCGGTTGCACTTTCGACTTCTTGGGTGGGCGCCGCTCCAACAAACGTAAACACGAACCTTCCCGGCCCTATTACTCCACCACCAGGAGTTGTGGCAACGTCGACCCTAACTGTGAATCCCACCTCGAGCACTTCTGCAGGGACTTACACTCTCCGGGTCACTGGTACAAGCGGAGCTCTAACCCATTACGTCGATGTTACCGTGCAGGTTAATGATGGCACATCCAACAGCGTTACAACTACGGTTACATCCACCGCCCAACCTGTGGTTGTGACGGTGACTCAGGGTGAGAATAAGACCGGGTTCTCCCTTACCATCAAGAACACAGGAGAGGCCGATTTTCATGCCGAAGCGAGAGCCTCCGGAACGGCTGCTGACTGGGTTGATCCGAAGACTGTTGATTTCGGAGTCGTCGCAGTAGGGCAGGAGAAAACGATTGAGAACGCCTTCACGATGAGGGTTCCTCAAGATGCGGCTCCCGGATCCTACACTCTTGATTGGACCTACTACGTGGTAGATACAGGCCAACAGTTGCTTGTCGCATCATACTCTATTCAAGTTACCCAGAAGACCTCTGGGGGATTGAGCATTACAGGCATCCCTGGCTTCCCCATCGAAGCCATCCTAGCCGGACTTGCAGGCGGCTTCGTAGCAATGACATTGATCAGGCGCAGGAGAAGTGGCCAATAGAGCGCTACCTGTTTCCCGCTCTATCCCTACCTTTTCGAAAACCGAAACGTATTCCCTCCAACAATTGATTTTCTACAAATTTGCTGCGATATACAACATATCCGTTTCGATCGGTCCGCGTATACGTATGTATTGAAGTTTACACGGGAATGTTGGCCATGGTCTAAGCATGATCTGTCTTCGTGCTGCCATACAGTCCTCACGACCCATTCGGTGGCCCTTCAACCCAGATAGGCAAAGAATTACACGATCCACCTATCTTCAATCTGTGGGATCAAGATTTCGCATGCGCTTGACCATCGCCTAGAAAAAAAGAATCAACATGAAATTCAGGAGCGCGCGCCTGAGTTCTTCCTTGGCAGTATCTGGCTAGCTAGTTCACAACTTCTTCGGTTTCTTGTAAGTTCGGTATGCTTCTGCAACCTTCGGATCTAATGGCTTGAGTTCTAAGATAACCCACTCCCAAATCTCTACAGTTGTGGTTCCCTCTTTTACTTTGCCTGCAATCTTATCGGCAACTTTTGTTGCATGTTCCTCTTTGGCTCCAGCCTTCTTCAAAGAAGTTTTCAGCTTAGGCTTGTCAAACCCCTGCTTAGCGCCCGAACGCTTCTTCACTTCAACCAACACAATCACCTCTCTCTTCGTTATTTTGTTGATAATTTATTTAAGATTTTGTTGTGTGTGGTGTCTTGGTGCGCACACACACTGGCGGAAAGGGAGCGGAAGCGGAAAGCCAAGACAGGGCCTACGAGGACCTAGCGGGACCTGTGCGCAAGTATTATATGCATTTGATGCCCGCGCATAATATGGAGTGGTTGAATATTGGATATACTGTGGGTTATCGTCATAATTCTTGTAGTTCTCTGGCTGTTGGGACTACTTAGCGGACTAGGGACCATAGTCCACATATTGCTGATCATCGTTGTGATCGTGATTGTGGTCAGACTTCTTCAAGGGAGAAACATATTTTAATTCGAATTTGGCAGAGGATGAAGAGTGGTTTCTATGATAGCGTCTTTGCTTGTTGCAAGCATCGTTCGGGTGCTTACCGAGATAGGTGTGAGTCAGACTGCAGGTTCCATGGTTAATTCAGCCTATGCGTGGCTGCTGACCCTGAATCCGATCCTACTGATAATCCTGGGCGTAATCGTATTCATCGCTGGGAAGCTAGCGAAATGGATCGGCATCATAATGGTCATCGTCGGAGTGATTCTCCTAGCCTTGCCGTTCCTAATGCACCTCATCTAGGATGAAGAGTGGATTCACATGAGCAAAGAAGAAGTAAAGGGAAAAAGTAAACACATCAAGGGACAGATTCGTGAAGAAGTAGGCAAATTGACGAATAACAAAACGGAACAGCTCAAAGGCAAGATTGAGCAAGTCGAAGGAAAAGCACAAGACGAAATAGGGAAAGTCAAAAGAAAGGCCAAAGAGTAAGCCCACGTTCTGGCACGTACCCCCAGATATCCGATATACCAAGAGATCACGGATATCGATCAGGCCAAGTCCATCATCTCGGATAGCCCGATGGGCACACATCCAATCATCCTAATTCTTTCTTCTTCTTGTATGATATCCGTGTATGATTCTCATCCCACATGCGATCAGGATATCCGCCATTTCCTCCCCTATGACCCCATGTTCATACGGAGGGACTGTTGGGAGGCGGATTCGGCTATGGATACCCATACGGTTACGGATCTCCATTCGGCTATGCGTCTCCATACGGCTACGGTTCCCCATACATGAGCCCCTACTATCAGCCCTATTCTCCAGGGATGGGTTGGGGGATGAATCGAGGAATAGGCTGGGGCGCCTTTCAGGGACAGGGGTACATGATGCCATACGGCTACTCGATGCCACTCTTCAAATACTACTAGACTCAATGCGGCAATATTGGAGGATCACGGAATGTTATCGGAACTGAAGACTTGTGACATTTGCAACAGGGAGAACCTGCCAGAGAGCAGTTTTTGTGACCTATGCGGATCGCCCTTCGAGGTCTTAGTGGAATGCGGTTGCGACTGCTGCCATCCTGAACCCGTATTTGTTGAGCCAGACTATCCTGAAGCAGTGTTCCCTGATCCAGGCGAACGTCCTGAAGTAGTATTCGCGACAATTATTAGTCGATAGACGAGGATTACTAAGACGATGAGTAGTTGACACAACGAACCAAGATGAGAAGTAACGCGACCGGCTGGCCCCTCAAGTTCTATTTGATATTGTATCGTGGGATGAAGATTTAGGTTTCAACTTTGCTCTGCTCTTACTGTTGGGAATCTGTGAAATATCCGCGTGGTGAATCCCGTGTCTATCACACCTGCGGCCACTATATCGCCAAACTGAAACCAGGAGCATCCTACGAAGAAATCTAGGCGTCACTCTATTTCTCATTTCAATTTCGCGAGCGAAGCGCGGCGCTATGCCATGGCTAGGATGAGTAGTGTTAATTATGCGTTAATTGCATAACAATGTACGGACGGAAATGCCGTGATGGAATACTACAGGAACAGCGAAGGCTACTACCAAGTGAAAAGAACCAAACGAAAATACACGCGAACATCATCCTAGGGATGCAAAGCCTTTTCTACGAATGAGCCATCGAGAAGCATGGGCAAAAGAGCTGGGCCCAGCATGAAATGTATTGCATTGGAGATGAGTTGTTATGCCTGCAAAGTTTGAGATCAGGAAAGATAAGGCGGGAAAGTTTGGATTCAATTTGATAGCTGCAAACGGTGAGATCATTGCGTCAAGTGAGGCTTACGAGTCAAAGGACTCATGCAAGAATGGAATACAATCTGTTAAGACAAACGCACCGACCGCAGAGATAGTGGACAAATCAATGTAAACGCTAAACGGCTCCGTTTGACGCTGAAACTCGAAACTGATACTGAAACTCAACTCCGATGGGCACACATCCAATCATCCCAACTCCCTCATTTCCTCGTATGATATCTGTATCTGATCCTCGTCCCTATGTGCTCCGATTATTTCTTCGATGGTTCCATGATGTAACGATCCGTAAAAAAAAGAGAGAGACGAAGTCTCTGATGATCATCCTTCCAAGCGTCTTTCTTGAGGTTGTTCATGCAAACGACGATTCTTAGTTCGATTTGAGACTGCCCTTTTGCCGCAAACACTGCACGCTCTCACGTAACGTTTATCCGTCTTTCCTAGTCCACTGTTTAACGACCAGAGATGTCCTACTATTATGTTCCGAGACCGTCGGTTCCATACACAGTCTATGTGCCTCAGCGATGCTACACGGCTGAGCAACGTCTAGCCCCCCAGCCTCCTGAGGTCTTCTATCAGCCTCCGCCTCAGTACTACTGCTACCAGCCTCCTGCCCAGATGTATACCCATCAGCCCCCTGCCCAGGTCTATCAGCCTCCGCCCCAGTACTACTTCCAGCAGTCACCGGCCCAGATGTACGCCTATCAGTCTCCGGCCGTTAGGGTGGGAGATGGTGGATACGGTGGATATGGTGGATACGGTGGCCTTGGTGGACGTTGTGGATGCGGTGGACTTGGCGGATATGGCGGATACTATTGAACATCTATCTCTAGGCGTACTTGCTCACGGCCTTCACAAACGCTAGCACATTTTCCCATTTCACATACATCTTAGTTATCCCAAGTCGAAGCGCTAATAGACCGTCGAACGGTCACTCCCTAAGGAGCCTTAGATAGTCCCACCTACGGGGGGGGACGCCCGATAGGGAGCCAACTCCGTTCAGGCAGCCGCATATTGGATCTCAACTGCCCCTGCACGAGGAGACGCATGATACAAAAAAAGAGTGGAACTGATTTGTGGAACTGCTTTCCACTAATGCGACCAAGGATACGCAAGCACTATCATGACACTCTCGTATCCCATCATGACACATCGGCTACGGCGTACAGACGGGCATCAGGATTACATCATCTCGGATAGCTCGATGGGGGGACATCCAATTACTTCAATTCTCTCATATTCTCGTATCATATCTGTGTATGATTCTCATCCTACATGCGATATCCGTGATAGATGTATCATCCAAATAGCTAGGAGAATAAACGATCTCGCCATGCGATTCGGCGCATCCGCATCACATGCATACGAGTTAGGATCCGTCGAACGGATATCGGGATATGACGGAGAGCACATATCCGACACGGATAACCCACGGATCACCGTCGATAACTTCTAGCCTCCAATGGCGATATCGTGCCCACATCGTCCACGAGATTGAAGAACGCTCGCCGGGCATTGGGGACGCGCATATTCCAGCTCGGATATGCGGATAAACTGAAGGTCACCATGAGAATTGTAGGAGAAGGATGAATTGGTTGATCAGTTCTCAGCTTTCTTCCACGGTTTCACAATCACAACTGATATGGCCGCAACGGATCCGACTATTGTCAACCAAGGAACTAAGACGGCGAGCTTGTTGACGGGTTCGACGAAGCCGCCGACAGGCTTCTGCGACTGCTCCTGCCCGAATAATACCAACACGTACGCGTACACGGTATCAAACTCAGTCACATGCTCCGTCACGATATCGCCAACAGTGGTTCTCGAAGTCGAGTGCGAAGTCGACGTACTGGTTCCGATGGTACTCACAGAGGTAAGGTAAGGTGAGGTACCAAGGTAAGTTGTTGACTGTACTGTATCAATCACCGTGGAGAGAGAGGTCGGTCCGTTTACGGTGGTGGTGGAGCTCGTGGTGCGAGCATCACAAAATGAACCGTCGTTATTGGTAGTGGCGGCGCTACCGGGCAGCCAAATTCGAACCGTTAGCACACGATAGAAAATCTTATGTCCACTGGCGGACCTATGTGGGCCTGAACCCGGATAACACATCTTAACAGTTCATAAACCAGAACCAAAATCAGAGCGATTCCCGGCGGGCCCGCCATGTTACACGACTACACAAGAATGAACCTCTCCCATGACCGTTCAAATTTGGGTGCCCGCATTTGAGTACGAGAAGAATCGAGCAGTTCTTCTACGGCAATGGAAAGCCTGAAATCTTGACGACCCCAATAGTGTAGTTGCTTTCTAGGATTCACTGTCTGCCTGTCTGGAGTTCACTGCTTTCTCCGGCTCGTCCAGAAGCGCCGAGGAGGGGCGCAATGACAAGAAGTGCCCAGCACTACATGGAGGTGGTATAATGGTAAGCATCACGTTTTGGACATTGAACCCTAATCTTCCGCCAAGCAAGATAGCTGAGGTTGCGGGCAAACTGATGGAGAAGGGCTTGTGGCCACCCAAGGGCATGAAACTGCTTGGCTGGTACGTCTGTCCCGGTGGTCGAGGAGTCACGATCAGCGAGGGCGAGGGTCCTGCTGCTGACGAAGTCGCATTCGAGAACTATGTGCTTTGGACAAGAGAGCTACCGGGAATCTTCGCCAGCTATGAAACTGTGCCAGCAGTAACCGCAGAGAAGGCGGTCAGTATCGTGCTCAAGTGAACAGTACAGATGAGCTTGGGCCACTCCATATTTCTCTGCGATTTTCGCAGCGCCGAGCGAGGGGGGCAGGCGAAGAGATAGGAAATACCCAACTCAGAAATGAGGTGAAGTACGAATGGTCATGATCGTAACAGACACGTGGTATCCCGCGAAGGTTGCCCAGCTCGTGGGGCAGAAATACCTTGAAATGATGCAAAAGCCGCCCGACAAACCTCTGGGAGAGACGGTCCTTCCACCAATCTTCCAGCAGACCAAGGAAGGCATCCACACCATATCTGTGCGGGAATGCAGGGACGACAGAATCAAGGATAGCCTGATGGCGTTAGCGAAGTGGATGCTCGCATTGGCGGAAATAGAGGGTTACCACTATTCGATGGACACCTACATCGACGTCACCGAAGCACACTCGGTCATAGGCATGAAAGGACCACAATGAAGCGGTTCTCGTTAGTTCCCATCTTTCTCCTTCTTTCACTGTACTATTGAGATGAACGAACAAGAAGTGCAGTGTGTAGTGGCATGGTCGGTCTCTTCGTCCGAATATGTTCTCTCCTTCATTATGGGGGCCATGTGCACCTGTTGTGACTATGTTCCCTCGTGCGGGCGACTCGATTTGAACCCTTGATTGTGTGTGTCACTTGTGTTGCTGTCGTCGCAATTTGAACAATGATCTTTTTGCGTAGGCCTAAATCGCTCCCCTAGGATCATGGAGTTGTGGAACGAAGTCGTTGGAGACCAGACTGAAGGTCACGGAGAAGTCATGCAAGACTGCTCTCTCAAAAACCGGAGTCTCGTCCTATGATTACACTGTCAATCCGTATACCGGGTGCCAGAACGGCTGCGTTTACTGCTACGCCAACTTCATGCGTCGATTCTCAGGCCACCTTCAGGACGCTTGGGGAACCTTCGTGGATGTGAAAGTGAACCTGCTCGACGTGTTAGGTAAGGAGTTGCCAAGAAGGCCGGGGGGCTCGATCTGGCTCAGCAGCGTATGCGATCCCTACCAGCCTCTGGAAAGGAAGTATGAGCTGTCTCGGGGAGTCATTGACCTCGTATCCAGAGATAGCAGGTTCTCACTTTCCGTCTTGACTAAGAGTAGCCTAGTTCTTCGTGACCTCGACCTGCTCGAACGCATGAAGGATAGAGTTGATGTTGGGTTTACCATAACAACGTTCAGTCAGAACGCGCAGCCCATATTCGAGCCATACGCGTCGTATGTCACTGATAGAATCAAGGCGCTCGGGAAGTTGAGCGAGGCAGGCATAGATACGTGGGTATTCATCGCTCCGATTCTTCCATATGTGACCGAAGAAAGGCTGGAACAGGGATTGCAGCGATTGGCTGAAGTTGGTGTCAAGCGTTTGATGACGGATCGCTACAATGCCCGCGGCATGATAATGCGGCAAACCCTCCAAGCGTACGAGCGATGGAGGCCCAGTATCGATCTCGAAGGGGTACGGGAGCTTCTGTGGCACGGGGATGAATACTATCGCCGATTGGATGAAAGAATCGCTCGCCTATGGAAAGAAGCGGCTCCCGGCTCCGCCTACGAAGCTGTTTTCTGAGCATTTCTCTCCGCTGCTACTTGGGTCGCCTGGCTGCGCATGGATATGGCCCCAATTGGGCGAATGGGGTGTGTCCACATGCATGCTATCCACACGTTGTGCGCGTCCTGCTTCAACTAGTATGATCTCGAAAGACGGCGTCTTTCCGACGTCGATGTCCGTTGGATCGGAACAACTGGAGGATGCATCCACAACTTTGCCTCCCGAGTCATAGAATGTCGCGACAAATAGTGTTTCGCGAGTGACAGAAAGCAAAGACGTAACAGTAAGCGTGCGACCGAGCAAGATGAGGAGATCCATCGGATACGAGAGGAACTCACTCATGTAGGTTCCATTGACCGCGTTTACGCGGTCGACCTGACTGATGATGAGTGCACTGCATGTGCTACGGTGGAGAAGACAATCCACATTCGCAGAAAGCAAACGAGACAAGGCGAGAAAGAGGTCTAATATGGTTCGGTCCCTTCCTCGATTGTGTAGGTATGTACAACCGTGCCCCAAGGATTTCAGGAGCAAGCGGAGAGTGTGACATCAAAGTTCGCATCACCTCCATCTTTGCCTGAATGGTTGCAAGAGGAGTTGCCCTATCAACGTCGCATCTTCCAGAACGATGGTCATGAGATTCACTTCATTGATGAAGGGACCGGCCCAGCTGTCCTGCTTCAACACGGTAATCCAACTTGGTGTTTCCTTTGGCGCAAGGTCATTCGGATTCTCTTGAGACAGAATGTGCGTGTAGTCGCTCCAGACTTGGTTGGTCTCGGGCTGAGCGACAAGCCACGTGATGCCAAGATACATACACTATCATTTCACGCCGATCGAATTGGAGCACTCGCAAAGGCACTCGGGTTGCAGAACGTGACGATCGTGGGGCAAGATTGGGGAGGTCCAATTCTGGGTTTGGTTGCAGCTCGAAATCGAGAAATGGTTCAAGGCGCTGTTTTCGCTAACACATCACTTATCGCGCCACACCGTCGAGTACGTGCTACTGCGTTTCACCGCTTCTCGAATGTACCACTTCTCAGTGACTTCGCCTTTCGAGTACTGAATTTTCCGATTCCAGTAATGCATTTGGTTCAAGGAGATCGCAGCAGCATCGGCGCGAAAGAGCGAAGGGCGTATCGGTACCCCCTCAGGTCCTTTAAGGATCGAATTGCCCCGCTGGCGCTAGCAAGAATGGTCCCGACGCGGTTGGAACACCCAACTGTCCAGCCCTTAGAGGAAGTTAACGACTGGGCAGGTAAATTCACAGGCCCGGTGCGTCTCGTTTGGGGAATACGAGATCCTATCATGGGACGCGCTCTGAGGAGCATGAGGAGACTATTTCCCAAAGCCGAGGTGGTCGAGACGGATGCGGGGCATTTCCTTCAAGAGGAAGTGCCAGACGTGCTGTCTGAAGCCATTCTTCAGGTTGTTTCGGAACAACGTCAGAAGTAGAAGCGGGCGTCGTCTGTGCGTGTAGTTTGGTGCGGGCATCCGAATTTGAACCATCATGCACTGTGATTCTTCTTGTGTCCGTGAGCGCCGGTGGCAACATGGCCTTGTTATTCAGCAAGAAATGATCTACTGGACGCTCGCGGACGTAAAGGCAAAGTGGAATATGGATGAAGTGATACTGTCGCTTTCTATGTGATTGTGTTGAAAGCAAATAGCATCATGATCGTCTATGTTCTCGCAGCAATTGCAAGACTTCTGTATGCTGGGGAAGGGGCCGTGGCTCATTATACGATTCACTCCGACATTCCTGCATCGTACTTTTTGAGTGCCGGAGTTGGTATCGTGATCGCGATAGCGCTCTTGCTCCCTCTCTCAAGGAGACTCGCAATGCTATTCATAGGAATTAGTGTCGTAAGCGGTATCATAGGATTCAGTGAAATGAGCTGGATCTATTTGACCGAGGGAGAGACGAATCCGGTTACGGCCCCTGTTGTGGGAGCAATTGTGTTCTCAGCTCTTCTATACTTGAAACCAAGGCTCACGAACAAGGAATAGGATCAGATGATATACCAAGTGACGAGGCGGCCCAAGTCGTCGGAAGTCTTGGGCTTGCACCGTCAGCGAACATAGGCGATGATTTCGCGATATTCGAGCCCGTGCGCGGCTCGGCTCCGGACATCGCGGGGAGAGGAATCGCAAACCCGACGTAAACGATCCTCTCGGCGAGTATGATGCTTGATTGGCTCGGCGAGAAGTACGACGACAGACAGTGCCGTGCAGCTGCATGGTCGATCGATGACGCGATCATCAAAACCATGACTGGCCGGATCATAACGCCTGATCTGGGCGGGAACTGCACCACTCAGCAATTCGCTCAAGCTGTTGTCCAAAGAATTCGGCCGGAAGTAATTTGATGACAGAGGCCCCTGCGAGAGTCCGCGTATTTGACACCGCATTGAGGGATGGAGAAGAACCTGCCTGCGCCCAAACATAAAACTCGTGGTCACAAAGGATGCAAAGAACTTCTCCTTTGATGGTGTCTCACGCGATGAGAAAATGTGAAGCCCCAGGCACGAGCTACAGTAGCCCTACAGTGAGTCCTCCATCGATCACTAGGGCGTGACCGGTGACATAGTCTGACGCTTTCGATGCGAGGTAGACCACGGCTCCAGACAAGTCTTCAGGTTCCCCATGTCTTCTCGCGTGTCCTAGTCTGGCCAGCGGTATCTTGGTGTCCAACCACTCAGCGAAGCTGGGATCATTGAGAAGAGAAGCTATCATCGGTGTAGAAAACGTGCCTGGGCAAATAGCATTGACTTGAATGTTGTACTTGCCCCATTCCAGTGCTAGGGTTCTCGTCATAGCAACAACTCCTGCCTTGCTGACGTTGTACGCCAAGGCTTGGGGAAAGGCTACTACGGCGACACTACTTGCGATATTGACTATCTTCCCGGATTTCTGTTTAATCATGAGTTTCCCGACCTCTTGGGCACACAAGAACTGTCCCTTCAGGTTCACAGCCATGACCCTGTCCCAATCCTGCTCGGTCACTCTTTCTGCAGGGGCCATCAAGAGGATGCCTGCATTATTGACGAGGATGTCAATTCGGCCGTGTTCCTGCAGAGTTTTCTGAACCATCTGCTGGACGTCATCTTGTTTGGTCACATCGACTCTCATGCCCGTTGCTCGTCCTCGGAGACTCTGAATTTCTCTCATGGTTTCTGCTACGTCAAGAACATCGGTCACGACAACATCTGCACCGGCTCTTGAAAGCGCTCTCGCAGCACATCGTCCCAGACCACGACTTGCTCCCGTGATTATTGCAACTTTTCCTTTCAGGTCGAAGAGGTCACTCGCTGCTATCATCAATAATTCGCACAAAAAGCCGGGAGTTCGCCCAAATATAACATTTGGTGCCTGAGGGTTTCAAAGCCGGCAAACTGAACGTAGTCTTGGCAATTGGAGCCAAACAGGAAAATCTCGGCGTATGAATGATGTCTGGCACTTCTACCTTCCCGCTGGGAAAATTATGAAGCAGGCTTTGAAGGGCTCAAAACGACTCAGGAAACTAGTTGTGCGCAATCTCGTCCAGGAGCCTCTACCACTTCAATTGTCCCTAGGGGATCTCGCCGTGTAGAATCTTAACCAGCTTGGACAGGTCGATGTTTCCGCCTGAAACCACGCAGACCACGTGCCCCGTTCCAGCCTTGCCCGAAAGTGCTGCCGCAACTGACGCTGCCCCAGCTCCCTCAGAGATGACACGATTGCGCTCAAACAGCAATCCAATCGCGGAGGCAATCTCGCGCAACGACACAACAATAGATCCCTCCAGTAGAGGCCTGACAAGCTCCCACATCTCGGAGAGGACATTCTCAGCCCCTATACCATCGACGAAACTTGGAATCCGTTTAACTGCCTGCGCGGAACCTGCGGCGAATGAAGCTGCTAATGGTGCTGCGGTTTCTGTTTCGCAAGCATACACTCTCGTATTCGGTTTCCGTCCTTTGATGGCAGTTGCGATCCCGGTGGTTAGTCCTCCTCCGCCGAATGGGATAATTACCGAATCTACGTTCGGGAGATCTTCGAGAATCTCAAGGCCAATCGTTCCATTCCCCGCGATCATTCTACGATCGCTGAATGCATGAATGAACGCGCTCCCTTCCAAAGGAGCATAACGGTGGGTTATCATGACCTGCCAGAACTCTGCCCAAGGCAGTTGGATGATATTTGCACCAAACCGCTTTATCGCTGATACCTTCGTTTCCGGAGCAGTGTCAGGTACGATTACGGTACATGGGATTCGATTCCGACGCGCATGCCATGCGAGAGCCTGGGCCATGTTTCCCGCGCTGCAAGTATACACCCCTCGTTCGCGTTCATGGTTGGAGAGCAGAGCGATCGCATTTCCAGCTCCACGGGCCTTGAAAGATCCGGTTGCCTGCAGATTCTCCAGCTTGAGGTAGATGTCGGCTGGCGCGTCGTCAACACCAAGACGAACCAAGGGGGAGCGGAGAGTTGACTCTGCGATGCGCTCTCGAGCCTGCTCAATCTCGTCAAGAGAAATCGGATTCATTCATCTACCAGGATTCCGAAGACGGATGTCATTATGATTCTCTCCCACCGGAGATAAATGGCTTCGCATAGACTAGAACGGATCTGGTTTCTGGTATCGGCTTTCGTGTGTGACGGCGAAGCCTAGACTCCTCTGATGAAGTCCTTTCCTAGTGCGTCTTCGAGAATCTCGCGCACCTTTAGCACGAACTCTCTTGCCTCGGTTAGAGCTGTCTCGGCAAGCCCGACTTGTGTTGTGTAGCTCGTGTCGTAGGACGCTTTCTCCCGCTGAAATCTTTTTTCAACGAGCTTTTGCACGTCCTGGTCTGCAAGCACTTGTATCTTGTCGAGAGAAAGCAGGCACTGTTCGTTAAGGTGCTTCTTCTTGTGCACGTAGTGGGTTTTAGAACTGAAATTGGCGACAGCCTGCAATGTGAGATCGCGAAGGCGATACTGGATCGTGAGGGCGTGAGCCCGAGAGACTTCTACGTTCGTGCTATTCCAGAACTCAGCTCCGAATGCACAATTCGCAGCGCTTCGGTCAAAGCTCGTCCCTGTTTCAGGGTTCAGAGCTATGCAACCAGGATTCTTGGAGAGTTCATGAAGGCGGACCCGTTAGCCTACTGACTTGCCAATCATCAGTCGGTTGAGTTGTTCTTCGCTGAGTCCAACTCCGAGCGCCCCGTCTAGTCGTCGTACGACCTTCCCCTTGTCAAATACGAGCACTGTAGGATACACTTCCACCGAGTATCTCTCACAAAGGCTTGCCTTGTCGTCTACCACAACGGACAGACAATTGCGAGTTTTGTCTTGAGCGAACTTCTCAAATGTGGGCAGGAATCTTCTGGAGAAAGGGCACCACGAAGCATAGAAGAGAACGAAAACTCTATCCTTCGAGCGCAATGTGTTCTCAAGATCATACTCCACGTCAGCTTTGCTCATGAGAATCTTCTCCATGCGTGTTCGGATTACTGTTTGTTGTCAGACTGGACGGGCTAGCCTACTTATCCAGTAGACTATGATTGGCACGTACCACACGTAGAGCCTTATTGGGTAACCCAGAATCATGTAGGTTCCGAAGATGGGTGCCGCGGTGACAAGCATGAATCCAGCCAGTATCAAGGTGAGGTTTCTGGTCGTTCTGTACCTCGCTACCAAGTCGGGCGCGACCAAGTTCGCTTCCTCCCTTGCTAGAATATGTGAGAACAATCCAAGTACTGCTAACAGAGCGGAGAGATTCACCGCGAACAACGTGGAAGCATAATCTCGAATCACCAGATTCTCGACTGGAGCAAGCGATGGATTGGGGAGCTCTATGACGTTTAGGAGGAAGGGTACAAGTGCAACAGACATCAACATGATGACGTTTAGAACAGTAACCGTTCTAGTCTCTAGAGGAAGTACGGACATGGAACTGGTGTAATTAATCCAAGCGGTAATCAGGAGTATGAAAGCAAAGACAAAAGCTAGGATGTGACTATTAATTTCCGAAGGGCTGCTTGGTGGACTTACGATCAGTGAAATAGACGCTAAGGAAAGTGAAAGCCCGAATACCAGATCGGAAAGCGCTTCAATACGAGGCCGAGGACGACGCTCCTTCGAGTTCTCCGCAGTCATCTGAATGCACGCGATTCATTCACTCTAGTTCTCTTATATTATGAAATGTGTGTGCGGGTCTAGTTGAGAACCCTCCTCGTTCAGTTGATTTTTGGTGGTGTGGTGGTGGGGCTAGTGGTGCGGGCAACGGAATTTGAACTACGATTCGTGGCGACGGCTTTTCATGCCGGCTGGGACGGAGAATCGTCAGACTACGTTTTCTCAGAAGCGCAAGGAAAGAAGGGTTAAATGCGCCTCAGGCTGCATGGTGCAATTCGGTCGTCATCTAGAATGCAGTTCTGCCCGAAATGCGGTCTGACGCTTGTTCCAACAAAGAAGGAAGAGATTGTTGTGCTAGCATGCCCAAAATGCGGGCAAGAAACTAGACGTTCAGATCCAGTGGTGCAGAAACTCGGAAAGACCAAGGAATCCGTCGTGGTAATCGGTAAAGAGGAGGAGAACATACGAACTCTCCCGACAGCAAAAACTCGCTGCCAAAAATGCGGGCATGGAGAAGCTTTCTATTGGATGGTGCAAACGCGCGGGGGCGATGAAGCATCGACCCAGTTCTTCAGGTGTGCCAAATGCGGAGTAACATGGCGAGAGAATTCATGAAATGACAATGATCAGAGACGCGTATGGGCTTGTGCGGGCATCGTAATTTGAACCGTCGTTTCAGGCGATTTGTGTGTGTGGATACCTTGGTGCGAGCGTCGTAAATTGAACCGTTAGGATGAGTGT
>Ga0116124_1001336_pt1 | contig 18346 bp, 21 predicted proteins | sample June2015DPH_13_1_2_FD_89728 | JGI IMG/M metagenome (GOLD analysis project Ga0116124, IMG submission 89728) | Peatland microbial communities from SPRUCE experiment site at the Marcell Experimental Forest, Minnesota, USA - June2015DPH_13_150 | ecosystem: Environmental > Terrestrial > Soil >... | reverse complement strand
TTTGACCGGCGGCGTGTCCGACCGGATCTTCAGAGTTGGGTCTTGGGGCAGAGGAGCAAGGTTGTACTTGAAAAATGATCGGACGGTCGCCCACTTGGTGAGTTTGGTCTTGTACCTGCCGTTAATGGTCCCAAGATAGGCCTTGAGTAAGCTAGGGATCTCATACTCAGGGTTCGGATCGTCGTCGGTCGGCTGCCTTTTCAGGTTGCCTCTATGGCGGACGAGTAACTGTGTTTCGGTGATTGTCTCGAAGCCTTCCTGTTTGTGCAGCCAATCCATCCACGGCTTCCAATGTTCACGATAAGTTCTACGTGACCCCTCGGCTACAGAGTTCAACCAGTTGTCGACAGGGTCGGGTTGAGCCATGACGTATCTGGCATAAGGCAGCTTATCGGCAGCATAAAACAGTTGTTATCCTAAGGTTCTAAGTAGCGACAAATACGTTTCTAGAGGATACCCAACCTGACGGCTAGGTCTGAGGCCTTGTAGTCTGCGGCAAGCTTGACGTAGGCTTTCTTGCGCCCTTCCGGAGTGATAACGGAATTCACGCGATCGACCCTCACTTCATATAGCTCCTCGACGGCTCGGCGTACGTCATTCTTGGACGCGTCAGCGTCAACGATGAATGTAATCTTGTTCTCAGCCTCGATCAGAGTAACCGCATCCTCCGAAACGAGCGGATACTTGATCACTGCTTGGATGTCCTTCGCTGGCATTCTAGTTTCCCCGTCCGGCGAAACGATTCTCAACGAATTCGAGGGCGGACTTAGTCCACGCCGTAAGCCTACCCGGATGAGTCCCGGGTGCGAGATCCTCAACATTCAGACTTGATGCCTCCACAATATCGACGCCAGTCAAATTGCGAGCTGCCTTCACGATCCCTTCGTCCCTCAACACAACAAGCAACGGCCCTCGTGGATGCTTAAGCCGTCTCCCCCTCGCAGGTCCTTTGCCAGCACGAATCTTCACGCCCCTGCGGGCCCGTGTCACATCATCCCAGAGCCCGAGTCCTTCGAGGGCGTTCTTGGCTTCTGCTGTGGTCTTGAGTTTCTGAAACTCATCCGAAACCACAAGCGGGATATTCAATACCTTCTTGACCTCGTGACCTCTAGATGCGACAAGATCACTAGAGGCGGTTGCCGCAACAGCTGACCAAAGAGCCAGAAGGCGCTCCTTGGCGTTGATGCGTTTTGCAAGCCTTCTTTGTGGCGACGGTGCATGGGTCAAGCGGCCCTTGACGGTCATAGGCGCAAAAGCACCTTGACCGGCCTTCGGAGAGCGGTCCCCCTTGACTCTTGGAACTCGAGCCAAGTCTTTGCCGACTCCGACAGACTCGGCAGTTGTTCGCTTTCCTGCCATCGGGTCCCTCCCCTGGGGTTGGTATCTTCTGCTGTGAAGCGCAACAACGACCTTCTGTATAACATCCGGGCGAAACGGCGCTGAAAAAACGGAGGGTAAGCTCATGCTCTCATACGGTTTGCCGGTGGTGTCAAAGACTTGGATGTTCTTGGAAGGATGTGTCAAGTTCTAGCGCCCCTGAGCGGATTCTAGACCTAGATGATCGAACTTCGGTGGAGGCGCATCCGTGCCTCTGGCTCCGTGTCGGAGGGTTATCGCTCTCCTCGCGGGGCCTGGTACCGTGCCGCTTAGCATGACGTATTCGGCCTTGATTTCTCCGTATCTGATGAATCCTCCCTTTGGTGTGACATCCTTGCCTTCTTGCCCGATCTTGACAACCTGCTTGTTGTATTCGGTTCTCTGATGGAAACCCGTTTGTCCCGCACGTGGGACAGAGTACATGACATAGTGGGGATGCCATCCGCCAATCGAGCCGACTGCTCTGACGGTCTTTCTGGCCTTGTGGAATTTTCTGCGAATTCCAAACCGTTTCACTGGTCCTTGGATTCCTTTGCCTTTGGTTATCGCGATGACATCGAGCCAGTCGCCTTCTTTGAAGGCGTCGGAGACTTTCACTTCTTTGCCAAGCTGGTTTCGTGCATACTCGAATTGCTCCTTCAGCGCGACACCACCGAGTTTCACCTCAAGGAGTTCAGGCGTCTTCCTGCCGAGACGTGCGATCCTTGGCTGGGATGCCAAAAGTAGCCTGATCTCGCTCACCTTTCCTATCGAAGACTCGATCTTCGCGAGCTTCTCGGCGTGGTTGATCGACTCTGGCAATGTTAGAAGACGCATCATATCCTTTGGCGGTTTCTCCATCCAACTCTCAGCGAGAGTCTGAAGTCCTTTCGGTGTTTTGACGTAGGCCCTTAGCGCGACTGCGACCATCGGTGGGGTCTCAACGATTGTGATTGGGAACGAAATCTCTTTCCCAAATGTAAGCGAACCTTCTCTATTGTCAAGTCCGACTGCAGTTCTCATTCCCGCCTTGTATCCGATGAATGCCAGCGGCTTCGTCTCTTTGACGCCAGTCGGCCAATATCTCACGCGCCCAACCCATCTTGAGGCTCTCGATCTGGGAAGATACGCAAGTGACCCTCGTCTTGGAGCGTGAACTTTCCTATGTCCCATGCCAGCTCACCTATTCACCGATTGTGTTCAAGAACGCAAGAGCCGAGTAGACCGCTTCCTCAGTTCGGACAGTCTGCGTTCCTTGATGAGGAACAAAATTCAGGGTGTACGTCGCAAGCGTGTTGAGTTTCAAGCCCTCTTGAGCGATTATCTCATGTAGCCCTCGCTTCGAGGAGCCAAATGCAAGGAGTACACTGGAAGCTCCCGTTATCGATGTCCTCAATTGGTCGAGCACTGTGTCCACCTTCTCTCCAAGCCTTGATGTGGCGATAACCACGTCGGGCTTGTTCTCTTGGATGAGCCTCCCCAAAGGAAGGTTCTTCAAGGTAACCCGGAACCCCCAATATATGTCTATCCGGTTGCGATCAACCAACTCAGCGATGATCTTTGGAGCTGTTCTCGTGATTTGAACAGACACTCGTGAACCGCGATGAAGTCGCGTAGGCACTTCCGCGAGCGACCCTACTCCAACATCGACTCGACTGATCTCGCTGCTCGCATCAGTGACTACACCTTCTCTGATTTCGCCGACCCTCAAATCCACAAGTCTGGCGGATGCTGGGTGATTGGGAGTACGAAGAGGCGGGAGAATCCCGACGAAACGCAAGTCCGGATCCATGCGTATCAAGTGCTTTCTCAAGTGCTGGGGCGTTTCCATGTACCCAAGCACTGAGGCGATGAAACGTCCTTGGCTTGCTGATTCGCCGCCAGGTACATCGGCGTAGATCAAGGCTTCGTCGACTCTGAAGATTCCGAACGCTCGTCCAAGGAACCCGAGTCGACTCGTCTTCTCCCTCAGGTGAGGCACGTCAGCGACCAGAGAGCTCGGAACCGCTACAGTGATTTTCCATGATCTCTTGGGAGGAGGCACGTATGCCAAGCCGGGCGCGCTCATGTCCTATCTGAGGGACGTAAGAGCGAAATCTCGACTGATGTACTTTGTTCTGGAGTCAAAAGCCAGATCGCGCATTGACCATTGTCAGAGATCGAGGATGTACCGAGCGACGTAACCTTTGCGAGTTGGCCTTACTTCCATTCGATGGTAAGTGACTGCCTTTATCTCAACCTTTGCTGGGTGTCGTCCTCTTTCGAACAGGCCGCCCTGCGCCTCGGCAATAAGGGACAGGTTTCCATTCTGCGCCTCGATCTTCTCCACGTGAAATATTGAGTAGACTTTGCCCTCAAGGTCGAACTTCAGCAAAAGCTGTTCAAGCCAATCGTGTAAGAGTGAAATTTCGTCATGAGAAGTGACTTCAAAGCGATCAACAAAAGAACGCTCAATAGCAGTCGGATCGGTCATGACATCGAACATCGCGAAAGCCGCTTCTTCGAAGACGCCTGCAAGAGTTGGGGCCTGGGCCTCCACGTATGCGTCGCTCATGTGCGGTAGAAGCCGGTATCGAAGATGCCCATTCTTCTTCATGAACGCTCTAGGAACACATTCGCGTTCACATGTAAATGAATTCTCACCAGCTCCATTTCCCAACCTCAAGGCCGATCTCGGTAAAGTCTTTAAGATGACTCAATCTCGATAGACCTCTCGTGGTGCCGGGAACACCTGCCGGGATATGAGAAACGCTCGCATCCCGAAGGCCGAGTGGATTAGCGTCCCAAGATGGGCGGTCTACAGGCGCAGGCCTTGAGTCCGCCACGAACGCGCGTCAGGAAAGCCTGTGGCCCTTTGGGCCTCGGGGGTTCGAATCCCTCTCCCGGCGCCAGACCTTTCGTATATTCCCACTAGCGCTAAAACTGCGAAAGCTCGCAACGTTCGACGTGATCCGCGCGTCGCGGTCCAGTACCAGTACCGTGGCCACCGGTGCCCGCTCCGCCGAAGAGCATTCAGTTCCGTGGGAAGGCCGAGATCTTGCTCATCAATGATCCAGCGGCCAACGAGTCGCTAGCGCATGGGTCGCTTGTCATGCGCCGCATCTTTCGTCTCCTTCTCGATAGAGCAGACACGCAGACTTGGGGAGAGAGCATTTGGATACATGTCCGACAAGGAAGATGTATTGAAACCTTCATGATCGGGGTGCGACCTACTGCGATCTTCCGCGACGAGAAGAAGACCATGCTCCACTTCGAGGTGCCTCAGAAGGACTTGATCGATGACCCGCGGACAGCCTACAACTCTTGAATGATGTCGTAAACATTCGCTATTGTCTTGACCCTGAGGAGGCCGAGAGCCTCATCGATGGCAGCGTGCAGTGCACTCGCCCTTGCCAAGCTTTCTTTGTCACGCCAGTAGCTAACAACTATGAAGTCCTCCTGATGCTCAAGATCTCTGAGTAGCCTCTGCCCTAGGCATCCGTGTGTGCCCTTGAAGCCCTCTTGAATACGTTTGAGTGCACCGGCAATGTCCTCGGTCGCATTCCCGTCAAAGCACGAAACTCGATACATATCGACCAGCATCCTTCCATCTCCACTGTATCCCGTGCCAGAAGCAACGTCGCTTATGTCAGCTACCGGCTTTCTTGACGAACCTGCGACCCGCTACTTTTCTGGCGTCGTCGATCGCTTTCGCCGTGACAAGTGCTTCTTCGGCGCTGCACAGCGGTTCGACGACTGATCCCTTCCTGACAGATTCCGCAAAGTCCTGAAGCATCACGCTGATAGGTTCTTTCCTTGGGACATCAAATGCTGTTTCGACATTTTTCGAGAGCTGCTCAAGGTCCTCGAAGCTTTGTGGCCTCTTGCCGAGCCTCGGCGGCGAGAACCCGATCTTGAGAGCGGCTGGTGTGTAAGTGACTTCGTAGTACTCCCGGTCGGTGTCGAGTTCGAGGCGACGCCTGCGAATGTTCGCGCGGCGAACCTCGATATTCGATCTTGTACGTCCATAGTCAAGCTCAACCATCGCCTCGTAATCCGGCTTTCCTTCTTGCTCAGCCGTCAGAACTGCACTCTTGACCTTAGGCTCTGCGTGGAAGAGATGATATCCCATGTCTATGCCATGTGAGCCCAAGTCTAAGAGCACGCCATCTTCACTAGTCGACAGTGGTGACATGCCAATACGTATCTCTCTTGACCTGACAACTTCCGATAGCTCCGCGACTTCGCTCAACTTCACGATTGCCGGGTTGACGCGTTCAACATAGCCAACGACAACTAGCCTTCCAGATCGCCTCTGCGCCTGAACTATCTGGAGGCTCTGGGCGAGAGTCGCGCCCATCGGCTTCTCGACGAAGACGTCGAGGCCTCGTTCAAGAGCTCTTTCTGCAATCTTGGCATGACTTGATGGCCATGTCGCGATCGCAAGCACAGACAAATCAAGCCTAAGCAAGGCATCGAGATCTGTGAAGGTTTGAAACGGAGCGTTGCTCAGTTGAGCCGGGTTCGAGTCGTAGACCCCTTGGATCGTGAAGCCGAGTTCGGTGAGTTTCCGCCCAATGAGTTTTCCCCTGCCTCCGAAGCCGGCAATCCCGAAGCTTTCCATATGTTTCACCGAATGCTCTTGATTGTGCAGCATCACCTAAAGATATGACATGCGCTTCGGAAGGCTCAACGGATGGGAAATTGGCTCACGTGATCTATCAGTCTTGTTTGAATCCACTATATCAGCTATCTTAGCAAACGTTTTCTTCACCGAACATGTCATCGATTGAGCATGTCACCGGTGAAACCTCTCGTGTCCTATCTGTTGCTATTGGTTGATGTCGGCAAGGAACATGGTGTGGCAAAGGAACTGAGAAGACTGCCTGGCATCACAGAAGCACAGGTCGTTTACGGGGAATACGACGTCGTTGCAAGGATCGAACTCGGCGATGTCATGCTGATGGATGAAACAGTCACTATGGCCCGCAAGTTGCCAGGCGTGACAAGAACCTCGACTCTAATCTCCTCCGGGGTTCAGAACTAGCTAGCGTCACCCTACCCAGCCTGATCCTCGTAGCCTCCGCAGGCCACCTTGCGCTATCGACGCTTGCGGCCATTCTTGTGTCATGCCATAACTAGGGTAGCGTTACGATGGCGAGAGGTCTACATCGCCATTTTTCGAGAGCCTGCCCCCCATCTAGTATGCCGCGTTCACAAACGCCTTGTTAGGAGCGTTCAATCTTGTCCCTGCGCGCACAAGTGTTCGTGTAGACCTAGTCAACAGCGAGGTAGATGTCACGACACGTACTTTCTGAGCACGGCTTCAATCTGCTGCTTTGGGAGTGCCCCGATAATTCGTTCTACCTCGACTCCGTCTTTGATAATGAGAATCGTGGGGATGCTCTCGATTGAGTACTTCATTGCAGCGGCCGGATTATCGTCTACGTTCAATTTTGCAAATAGAGCCTTCGAGCCATATTGAGTCGCCAGCTCGTCGACGATGGGCGCGATCATCCGACAAGGGTAGCACCAGGCAGCCCAACAGTCTACCACAACCACGGGGTTTGCCTTTATCGCCGAGTCGAAATTCGCGTCAGTCAGCACGGCGGGCCCTACGTTCCGAGATGATTCCTGAGGCTTCTCAGGTCGATTCATCATCTCAGCGATCTTACGTGTCCTTATCTGCTCCAATTCGTCCATCGTCTGGCACACGACTCCCGGCGATATGTCAGCATCCATATTAGTGTGGCTACGAGTAAAACTGTAGCGAAAAGCGAGGCCTTTGTACGATGAACGAAGGCTAGCTCCTCTCTGTTATCGCTTTCGTAAGAGTCTAAGACCTACCGATTCTATTGCAGCAAACTGCCGGTCTGTGAACAGAGTGCCCCCGCATTGGACGATCCGGCTTCATACCGAGAATGGGGCGTTCAGCCTCGTGCCAAAGTCAGTCTTCAACTCTGGGAAAGGGGTTCGCTTAGCCTTCTCATGAAACCTCGAAGGATAGCCCTCGTTTGGGTCGGATAGATCGTCTTGATGAAGAGGCCCAGCCAGATTAGCTGGCGTCCTGCTGCGAACCACTGCGCCGGGCTTGCGGGCGAGGTGGGATTTCCCAGGTTTAGCGGGGAACTGAACCACACCACGATAATGAGTGCGTTCATGATTTCAGCGACATATATGATCGGCAACGAGATGCTTGGGATGAGGACATAGAATGGTAGAAGCATGAGTCCCATCTGTGGGGTGACGACGTAGTTGCCGACGAGCCATGCGATATTCATGAGGAAAGAGCGTTCAATTAGTCTCGTCGGCCGATCCTTGTATTGTTTCCTGAAAGTGCCGGTGACGCCTTTGTAGACCAAGTAGAGAAGTACCGTCAGAGCCAAGTAGTGTGCGTTCGGATCCATCTGGTTGAACAGGAATACAAGCCAGGAATCTTCAATGCCCCATCCTGCGTGGAACTTCCAGGTTTCGAACCAGCCGGAGAAGTTCGCAAGAATGAAGGGTAGATTGAGAACGACGAACACTGAAAGCGGCGCCAAGAGGGCTTTCAATCTGCCCTTCCAGCTACTCTCTTCAAGCATGTAAACCGGGATCAGCATGCACGGGTAGAGCTTCGCCGAGATGCCCAGTCCGAGACTGAGCCATGACCTCGTCTTGTCACCTTTTAGGTAGAAGTAGATCGATACGGTCGCAAAAAAAATCGCGATGATGTCCCAGTTGTAGACTGTAAACATGAGAAAGGAAGGAACAATCAGGAAAGCCTTCCAGATCCTTGACTTTTCAAGTCCAACCAAATCGGCTATCTTGTAGACGACGACGACCGTTCCGATTGTGAAAACGTAGAGTACGGCATCCATTGCCAAGACGTAATAGTTCAGCGCGACTGAGAGATCTGGCACATACAGTCGTATCGAGGATGTCAAGTACACAAGTATGCCGACTAGCACAGGGTACTCGAAAGTGAACTGATAATAGGGTATTAGGTGTGGGCCCGTTCCAATCCCATCGCGCCAGAAGACGCTTACGACATCGGTATAGTGACTTGGAACTACTGCAGGTAGGTGTTCCCATACGCCCACGATGAAAATCAGGGTCGCGGCAGCGAGCATCTCGATCAGTTCGCGTGGAACTGCTTTCCCAACGCTTTGCTGATCCATTACCATCTACCGGTCTTGATCCGACGAGGGAAAGACCTTCGGTTTTTCCATATCTGTCTGTTGGTCTTGATTGGTTAGTCCTAGAATCGAATGGGCTCTCACGTCAGGACAAGGTGCGCTTCTTCAGAAGACACTCTTCCGGAGCAGGAAACACGAGCTGGTGGCTTGTCTAGAGTCTAGACTAGAACGGGGTCTACAACGTTGCGTTAGGCGTAGCTTATCAGTCCCTTCTCTTCCAGGGTCTCCTGCAGTTTTGCGACAGCTCTGTGGACTTCGGCCTCCTTCTTCGCGCCCGTACAAACTAGTTTGCCGCTTGCGAAAAGGAGGATTACTACTTTTGGATCGTCCATCCTGTAGATCAGGCCCGGGAACTGTTCCGGTTCGTACATTGTTCTCTTCAGCGAGTATGTTGATTTCTCAAGGTCAATTCTCCCGCCGAGTCCGACGGAGGCGACGATGTTCTGTATTTGGATCTCCGACTTTCCTAAGATGACTATCCCATTCCTCTTGAGTTCGTCGACAACCTTTGTGACTGCTTTCCTTGAGTGCCTCTCCGACTTTGCGCCAGTACACACCATCTTCCCAGAACTGAAGATTAGCGTCGCGGTCTTTGGTTTCTTGAGACGATAGACAAGCCCGGGGAATTGCTCGGGTCTGTATTCGACTCCTGGGAAGACGCGGACAATTGAGTTCAGGTCAATGTTCTGTTTCAGCGTTGCCGACGCGACCACGTTCTCGATGTTGATGAAAGCTTTCCCTTTGGCCAGAGAGTAGCCACTCCAGCGGTATTTAAGGCGCTTTATAAAGGAAGCCTATATAAATGCGACTTGTAAAGGCCGCATTCTCGCGACTTACGCCGAATCAGTATCTGGCCCAAAGCACGAGCGCTGTCGCCGCTAGTCGGTCTTGGGAGTCGTTTTCTTTCTGGAGTCGTAGTATTCGAAGACGATCATGAGAAAGATCAGGAAACCGATCATGATGTATCCACGAGGACCTGAGAGCGCCAGCGTAACGTATCCAACGTAAGGTATCTTCCCAACCAGAACGCCCTTCACATTCTCCGCGGGAACGCCCGGCAGCCAAGGATCGGGCCCAGGATTATGGTCTCCCTTCGTCTGGAAGTACAACTTGTCTCCCTGCTTAGTTATCCCAATTACTCGATGAATGATATCTATCGAGCCGCTCGGGCTTCTGAAAATGATGATCGTGCCAACGGTTATTGTCCTGGTATCCACACCTTTGACGATCACAATATCTCCCACGTTCAGCGTCGGAACCATGCTAGTACTTGGAACCACCATCACCGGCGACTCGGTACTCATGGCAATCTTGGCAATCGCCATGCCACCGTACGTGATCAAGAAGACTAACGCTACGAGAATTGCGACACGAGCGATCGGGCTCTTCTTTATTGTGGTGAGAATACGACTCGTGTTCCAAACCCCGCAACTTTCGAGCCCCTGTCAAAGCGTCTCTTAGATATCAGTTTCGCCCTGAAAACGCAAGGTTACAGGCATTCGAATTAGGGACCTGCTTCGATTTGCATAGTTTGCATGAGCTTCACGAGCTCTGCGGTCATCCTTTCGCCCGCTGAGAGAAACTCAACACCGCTCTGAGTGATCTGGTAGATCCTTCTACCTCGTCCTTTCTCTGATTCCCACACGCCCTCGATTCTGCCACTGTCCTCAAGCGAGTGAAGGAGAGGATACAATGTTCCGGCACTGAGGTACACTTTGAATATCTCTCGAATAGCCATGTTGATTTCGTATCCCCAGCGAGGTTTTGACTTCAGAAGACGAAGTATGATCAAGTCTAGGTTGGCCTTGACCAGCCTTTCCCTCCAAGCCTTATCGAAATCCCTACTCATGTCAAGGGCCCTCGTAAATCCCATCAGTTCAATTGCTCACGCAATGGGGCGATCACCGTAAGCCATCCGTGCATATATTTGGGTTGAGGCCTTCCATGATTTCACCCCCGTTGCGGGCAACGCTATAATAGCGGAGAATCTGACCCAGTGTCGTGTAACATGCCCCGCCTCGCCCATCCGGACGCACGCAACGAGAACGAGATGCACAGAAGGCTCTCCTGGTACGAGATGGTCTCAAATGACCTTCGCCCGGCAAAATACCGAATTGCCAGGCGCACAGCATGCCACATTGATTTGAACGAGGCGTCTGACGAAACGCTCTGGAAAGAACACACACGCCTTGGCGAATTGGCCCGTACACTATTGAATGAGCTCAACTCGCAAGAGCGAGATATCATGACGTTGCCCATGGCCCCAGTCAGCTTCTTGGACGTGAAGGTGAAGCTGCTCACCCGGATGATACGGCGTTGCACATTCTGTGAGTGGAAGTGCAAGGTCGATCGTGTCTCAGCAGTCAAGAAAGGCGCATGCGGGCTCAATAGTGCAAGTCGGGTGAGCACTTGGTTTGCTCACTTTGGTGAAGAACCGCCGCTGGTCGGGCGTGGCGGATCAGGAACGATATTCTTCAGTTCTTGCACATTCAGGTGCGTATTCTGCCAGAACTGGGACATATCACAAGATCCGTTGAGCGGAGCACCTATTGACTCGAGACAACTGGCGCTCGTAATGAAGAGTCTCAGGGCGGAAGGGGTCTTGAACATTAACTTCGTCGGCGGAGAGCCAACTCCGAATCTTCACACGATAGTCGAGGCGATGAATCAGCTCGACTTGAACGTACCGATGTTGTGGAACAGCAACATGTACTGCTCTGAGGAAGCAATGCAGATATTGGCAGACCTCATTGACATCTGGTTGCCGGACTTTAAATACGGAAGCAACAAATGCGCTATTCGACTCTCGAAGGCTCCCCGATACTTCGAAGTGGTCGCCAGAAACCACGACTTCGCACAGCTAAATGGAGACATGATCATCCGACATCTTGTCATGCCGAACCATATCGAATGTTGTACCAGGCGTGTTCTTCATTGGATATCGGAACACTGTCCACGGGCTGTCGTGAACATAATGAGTCAATATCATCCCGACCACCTGGTCCCGGCGGGACATTCTGCATATTCAGACATCACCAGGACGACTACTGCCGAGGAAATGAGAGCGGCGTATGACTACGCCGACGCACTCGGCCTTGTATATTCACCAGTCTCTTAGCAGGCGAATCCTACTTCGTTGCGTACTTGGTAACTGCTTCTGTGAAGATGTCTCTTCCTGATACGTCGTTTGCCACTATTGCCGGAAAGTCGCGAACTGTCAGTCGTCGTATCGCCTCTGTTCCAAGATCTTCGAAAGCGATCATCTCCGACTTCATGACCTGCTTGCCGAGCAGCGCACCCGTTCCACCGATTGCGACCAGGTAGACAGCCTTGAACTTCTTCATCGCATCGAGAACCGCAGGTGCCCTTGGGCCCTTACCTATTGTGGCCTTGATCCCAAGCTCGATGAGCCTAGGAGCGTAGGTGTCCATTCGGTATGATGTGGTAGGACCAGCCGCTCCGATCGGCCTGCCCGGGCGCGGTCGGGTCGGCCCGACATAGTAAATCACCTGACCCTTCAACGGAAACGGAAGGTCTCTCTTTGCATCAATGAGCTCGAAGAGTCGCTTGTGCGCCGCATCACGCGCAGTGTAGATTGGACCATCAATGAGCACTTTGTCGCCGATCTGCAGACTTGATACGTCTGATTCGCTTAGGGGTGGCTTCAACTTAATTGTCCTAACACTCGCTGACATCCACATCTCCTCCTTACAAGACAACGGCCTTCTGCCGATGTGCATGGCAGTCCATGTTCACTGCAACGGGTAGGCTTGTTATGTGGCAGGGCAGCGTCTCGACATGAACCGCGACAGCCGTGGTCCTACCGCCCAAGCCCATTGGGCCGATTCCGAGTTTGTTGATCTCTAACAAGAGTTCTGACTCTAGTTGTGCATAAAATGGGTCCGGATGTTTTTCCCCTATTTCTCTGAAAAGGGCTTTCTTGGCGAGCATGCAACATTGGTCGAACGTTCCTCCGAGCCCGACTCCTACTACGACCGGTGGGCACGGATTGCCGCCGGCGTTCTTGATCGTATTCACAATGAAATCTTTCACGCCTTTTTCTCCGGCAGCGGGAGTCAGCATCTTGAAGGCGCTCATGTTCTCGCATCCTCCGCCTTTCGCCAGGAATGACAATCTCAGCTTGTCGCCTGGCACAAGCTGCAGGGTAACCATCGCCGGTGTATTGTCACCTGTATTCTTGCGTCTCAGCGGATCTGCAACCATTGAGAACCGTAGATATCCCTCGCGATAACCTTCAGCCACTCCCTTGTTTATTGCGTCGATGAGACTGCCTCCCTCGATGCGAACATCCTGACCAAGCTCAACAAAGAAGACGGCATCCCCAGTGTCCTGGCAGATCGGGTAATCTTCTTCCCGAGCGATTCGTGCGTTCTCAATCAGTTGCTGAAGGACTTCTTTGCCAAGCGGCGATACCTCCGCCTGCTGAGCCGACTGGAACTTCTTCACCATGTTCCCGCTTAGGTTGTACGTTGCCTCCATGCACATTCGCTTCGTTTGCTCAGCGATGTCCTCAAACCTGATTGTTCTCATCCAGTTCCTCTCTTTCACGACTATCCGCCGTTGCACGAACTGCCTGCGTATTACTCATATGTATGACGATGCGAAAGTGAATACAGTACTTATCTTCGGTCGAAAAGACGGCGAGAGAATACCGGAGAATGCATGGACCAGCAACCCCACTACTCGACCTCAACCACTGCAGAAAGCCACAAGAGGGCAGTGATGAGAACTACGGCATAACGGATTGGGCGGGAAAGGCTAAAGCCACGCCCTTCTCAGTATCGCCGTCATCCGAAACGATGATGCTCCATGAAACCTGAGTATGACGCCGTTGTCGTCGGAGCCGGAGTAGCCGGGTGTATGGCCGCGACCGCGCTAGGGACCCATGCGAAAGGATCGAAGATACTTCTAGTCGATCGGAACCCTAAGACAGAACCCGGCAAAAAGACGACCCAAGGCTGGATATGCGGCGATGCTCTGAGCGAACATCATGCCAAGTTCGTTCATGAGAGACTCGGGATCACGTTCGGAACCCCTGAGATCGAAAATCGTGTTGACGGTGTTTTCGTTTGCTCACCCGACAGAGGAGTGAGCCACCCGTTTGAAGGTTCAGGATTCCTGTTAGACAGACCGAAGTTCGCACACCGCTTGCTAAATGAGGCTCAAAAGACGGGAATCGAGTACCGAGATCTAACTCAAGCAGTGGGTCTGTTAACCGAGGGCAACTCCGTCACGGGGATCGTCTGTCAGGACCAGGGAGGCAAGCAACCAAGATCGTCCAGAATCACTTCGAAGCTCGTGATAGATGCATCAGGCATGTCAACCGTACTCAGACGAAATCTCAACATTCCGAGCCACATTGAGAAGGAGATCGACAAGGATGACGTAGAGCCTACAATTCGCATGAACGCTCGACTCGCGGATGGATCAAAGGTCGACACGTCCCGATGCGAGATATATCTAGATGCGGAGAGAGCCCCCGGCGGCTACATGTGGATGTTCCCAAAATCAAGCAGCAAAGTGAACCTGGGGCTCGGAGTTCAGCAGAGGCGTTCCAGCAAATCACTTGACACACTCTTGAGGGAATGGATCGCTGAGACACCTGTCTTCAAGGGATTGACGCCTCTCACAGACAGCGGCAACCTGCCCGGCGCATGGCCGGTCTCCGTGAGACACCAAAACGATAGTCTAGTCGCAAATGGATTCATGATAGTCGGAGATGCGGGTTGGTTCCCGAACCCGATAAGCGCAGGCGGAATAGGGCCATCCATGACCGGCGGAGTAATTGCAGGAGAAGTCGCGGCTAGCGCAGTACAGGGCGGCGATGTCAGCGAAGCCAACATGTGGCAGTACAACATAAGATACGTTGAGAAATACGGGAACAAGACCGCTGCCCTTGAAACGTTCCGAATCTATCTGCAGACTTTAGACAACTCCGAACTGAACTATGGAATGCGTAATTTCGTAACGAACAAGGAAGCCGTTGCCTTCACTTGGGGCGAAGTCCCTGAGGTGAACATCGGCGATAAGATTCTCAAAGCGGCACTCGGCTTACGCAAGTTCAGCGCCTTCAGGAACCTAGCGTTTTCCGTATCGAGGATGAGCCTGCTAAACCGGCTCTACAGCCAATACCCTGAGACGCCATCTGGTTTCAGCGAATGGAAGAAAGAAGTAGTTGCGATCCTCAGAGAGGTTCGGGCTCGGTTTCGGTGATCGTCACCTACTGAACACGCACGAGCAGTCAACCACTAGCTTCCGAATCTCTTCGCGCAGTGATATTCTCAACCCAGTACGCATCCTCAGATGTGAATTCCTTCTTCCAAATGGGGACCTCTTTCTTCACCCGCTCCACTGCCTCTTCTAGGACGGAAAATACGAATCTTCGGTGTGTCCCAAGGACTGCAATAATCAGGCTAGCCTCGCCAACTCCAAGTCTGTCGACTACGTGATGAATTGAAACATCTACTACTCCTTCTCTTTTCGCAAGCTCGTCTCGTAGTTCTTGGAGCTTCTGAACTGCGACTTCTTCGAATGCTTCGTATTCGAGATACGTGACTTTGCTGCCTGAAGATTCAACAGGGTCCTCCCTCACGATACCAACAAATGTGGCCATTGCACCTGCTCTTCTGGACCTGGGATGTCTCCTGACTTCATTCATGACCTGTTCGACGTTGATCTTGCCTCGAGAATGGATACCGACGCTGCCCAAGAATTCCACTATACGAGAATAAGTCGGCCCTGATATGAAAGGATCTCTCGCATCCGAAGAGAGGTATCGGTCGAGAGTTAGATCGTGAGCGGCGTCGCCAAGAAAAGGGCGATCGCACACGCGAATGGTACTGTGAAGTTGTCGAATGCTCTGATCGGGCCAACCGTTAATGCCTCAGCAACCGTACCCACAAAAGCACCCAGCAGACAGAGGCCCAAGACTGACACGAGATTCACGGACACGATTCCCGTGTACAACGCCAGGGAGTATGCGGCCAGTGCTCCTAGGAAAGCGAAAATGAACATCATAGTGGACCCTTCAAGCGATTTGTCCGAGAATGAGTAGAGATGCCTCTTCTTGAGTGAAGGCGTAATTGCAGATGCAGAACCATCACCCCACGCCATCACCATCGTTGAGTCCATTATGATTGGCCTCTGGCTCCAGAAAACAAGAAGCAGGACAGCTATCGAGATGATGTAGAAGACGGGACCATAGGCATGCAGTCTTGAATATCGCTTTTCGTCGACCATTGACTGAGTTAGAAAGCTCTGCTTACTAAGCGCGAATGACAGGGCCGTGACGACTCCCATTCCGATCGGGAGTAGGAGTGGGTAGACTACGCTTGAGAAGAACGACACGAAGAGGATTGAATCTCCCGCAAACAAGTGGATTGCTCTACGCGTCGTGTAGGTGCCAAGATTCAGTCTTTTCCTCAGAACCTCAACTGCGCCTATGAATAGAATCACGAACGCGAATACCAGAGCAGCAAGGCCCAGATCGAAGAACGACACTTGCAAGGCCGAACACGTTTCTGAAGCGATATATACGAACGCTGTCGTGCTCAGGATAAATAACATGCGATGGCAGCCCAAGAGAAGAGCAGAGGGAGACAAAGACTGTGGACATGCGGATAGTGCTTGTTGCCGGCGCAATATGTACCGTGTTGGCTCTAGGCGCTTGGAAGGCACATATCCTTGATGAGGGGGGGGCAATCAGTGCATTCCTGATAGGTTTCGTAACGTTCGTTGTTCCTGCTGACGGCTGGAAATGGTTTATTGTGCTCTTGGTCTTCCTGATGGTCTCAAGCTATATGACTCACTACAAGTATCAAGCGAAGCGAAAGAAGGGTTTCGCCCAAGAGAAGGGCGGCGCTCGTGGATGGCCTAACGTTTCGGCGAACGGCGTTGTCGCCGGTCTATTGGCTTTGTCAATTCCATTCTTTCCGCAGCCAAGCCAAGAACTAGTCTTGGCGGCGTTTCTTGGTGCAGTGGCCACAGCGAACGCGGATACTCTTGCGACAGAAATTGGGCTTCTTAACCCAAGCGATCCGAGGCTGATCACGAATCTTAAGAAGATAGTGCCTGCAGGAACCTCCGGCGGCATTTCAATCTTCGGTGAGATCGCGACGCTATCCGGAGCCTTGGTCATCGGTGCGGCCGCTGGGCTTCTTAGAATGACCGGTAACCCGGGCTGGCCGTTGAGCGTCATAATTGGCACGACGATGATAGCAGGGCTCGTCGGATGCTCCGTCGACAGCTTCATCGGCGCCACGGTTCAGGGCATCTATAGATGCAGCGTCTGCAAGAAGATCACAGAAAACCGTAGACACTGCGGATCTCCCTCAATTCCACTCAGAGGGCACAAAGCCATCGACAATAACGTTGTCAATCTGATTGCAACCATCTTTGGAGCTGCATTTGCGGTCTTTGTCATGTTCTTCAGATGACCGGTGAGACACGAATCGCGCCCTGGCGACCTAGTCGGGCCGGTTCAGACAGGCCTAATTATCCGGTATGAGCTGAGGTTAGGTTGGCGACGATGAGGATTCAGAGTTACGCAAGACGCGCATGATATGAAGGCATTATTCTGAGTCGCCGCCTAGGGCTAGACGGCTAGAAGACCTCAAGATAGCAGGCGACTGTTCACGGATGCAGTCATGATCCCGTAGATTATCCTAATAAGGCTCTCTAGGCTTACACTAACTTATGCGAATTCTCATGGACTCTTCCCGAGCTAAGGTTGACGACTCGTGTTGTTGCACATCTCTTGCAGTCTTATATACAATAGATTGGTCGAGTGAAGGTTGGGATTAAGTTGCTGAAATGGTCTCGTTGGCTGATTGCCCTAATTCTCTTGCTAAGCGTGGTCTCCTTTGCCAGACCTGCCCATGCTCTGACGATCACGATTAACGCACTGGACTGGACAACGACCACTGCCCCGCTGGGCTCGATCGTTGTTAATCACGTTAGAGTAACCACCGATGGTGCCGCGCAAGTGACGTTGTCTCTGAGCGGCTGGTCAGGCGGGTATTCCCCTAATGGCTATGGGCAATTCTATCCTAATCCGCTCGTCTTCGCGGGTGCTGGTACTTTGGATTCAACGCTTACTATCACGGTTCCAACTGCGGACTATTTCTGTGCTGGCGTGAGCACCCCCTCGCTCAACAGACAGCTCACTGTCCAAGGACAAGACCCGACCGTAGGCACTATTGGAGGCCCGATGTTGACAATCAGCCTTCAGCTGTCAACCGTGAATGCGCTGAGTGTCCATGTTCAAGCGAACAAGTCGTCGTATATGAGAGGCGAAACAGTGACTCTTAACATGGACTCCAATCTGCCAGCAGAGTACTATCTTAAGGTCACAAAGCCTGATGGCAGCGAGTGGGCAAGCACAACGGGTAACCTGCCACATGCCACATTCACAAAGACGGCGACCGACCCTCTCGGAACCTACACGGCTCAACTGATTGCCTATTACTGTGGAGTTGCTCAAGATACTGCGACATTTACGATTACGCCCGACACGTATGATGTCACAATTTCGCTAGTCGGGCTACCTACCGATTCGGTGACGGCTTTGCTTGTCGATGGAAACAAGTTCGCTGACATGAAAGGTGGAGACGTACGGGTGCTGAGCTACCCCATCGGCAGTTCTCACACTCTTCAAGTCGATCAGTACGTGAATGGGACAGAAGGGTATAGGTACTTTTGTGGGTCGAACAGTTGGAGCGCCAGCGCTGCAGGCTCAAATGCCTTCAACTATGTGGCCCAAGTCTACCTAGATGTGAATTCTGATCCCGCGAGTGTTGTAGATGTGACGGTTT
>Ga0116124_1001317_pt1 | contig 18546 bp, 9 predicted proteins | sample June2015DPH_13_1_2_FD_89728 | JGI IMG/M metagenome (GOLD analysis project Ga0116124, IMG submission 89728) | Peatland microbial communities from SPRUCE experiment site at the Marcell Experimental Forest, Minnesota, USA - June2015DPH_13_150 | ecosystem: Environmental > Terrestrial > Soil >... | reverse complement strand
TTGTCAAAAAAGAACTTATGATGCTGGCCGTAGCCTAACCGTACCTCGTTGGTGCAAATTTTGGTGCAACGCTTGTGCTCATGTAATCCAAAATTCAGAAATAGCGGAGAGGGCGGGATTCGATTTGCCCTCTCTTTGTAAAGTACTCAATAACCTGATTTTACAGCTTAATTCAAATAATAGCAAGGACTTAAAATCTCTCGTTGATTTACTATTCCTACACGATTTTTTACTATCTCAGACTTGATTTTGAGGGCAATTTGAGGACAACTTCAGGGACAATTTTATCTATGCTTGAACAAGCAACGTACAATTTACCAACATGTTCTTACAACGGTGAACGGATATATAAAATGTTTGCGTTTTTTGGGAATTTTTTAAGTCTTTGATATTACTAATCTTATAGATATGCAACTTTTGCGATTTTACACGCTATTTAACCTTGGGGTTGTAGAGTAGTTGTATGGATTGGCATCACTTTTTACAGCCAGAAGGTCATAAAAAAGTTCTATTTTTCAGGCAGATTTGGTATTTTGATAAACGAAAAGTTCAGCGGCGTAGCTGAGCAAGGATATACAATGTTATATGGGGAATCCCAGATATTGCTGTGAGCCGTCTGAGGCGGCCAACCTTGGGAAATCCCTTGTCTAGCTGGTGCGGACTGGCGATAATGGAGCCCAGAAATCGAAGAAAGTTCACCGATAAGGAAGATGACAAAACAGAGTCTGTAGCACAAGTTTCGAGGAGCGCAAAACATGACAAATGCAAGAGTAGCACACCGGATATGGGTGCTCGTTTTCGCGATAATTATCTTCCAGGTAGGTTTCCTGGAGGCTGAGGAAAAAGAGGGCGGGGGAAAGCCTGCAGCCTTTACAGTGAAGGTGACAGGGTCGGGACGACCGATGATACTGATCCCCGGGCTGGGGTGTGGAGGCAATGTCTGGGACGGAACGGTGGCCCACTTCAAGGACCGCTATGAGTGCCATGTCGTGACATTGGCGGGCTTTGCAGGTCAGCCGGGCATCGGGGAGCCATTTCTTGAGCAAGTTCGCTACGGCCTGGTCGAGTACATTCGCCAGAAGAAACTGGAGCGGCCGGTAATCGTTGGACACAGCCTGGGAGGATTCATGGCGTTCTGGCTCGGCGCGACGGCGTCCGACCAGGTTGGGCCAATCATCTCCGTCGATGGCGTGCCGTTTTTTGCGGCGCTAAGAGATATCAATGCCACGCCAGAGTCGGTAAAACCATTCGCGGAAAGAATGCGAGAGATGTACAAGGCGCAAACGCCTGAGCAGTTCGCTATCGGTAACCGGTCATTCCTGGCAGGGATGATAACGGACCAGAAGGCCGTAGAGAAGGTTGGCGAGTTCAGCGACAGGTCCGACCCCAAAGTCGTGGGGCAGGCCACCTATGAATTGATGACCACCGACCTGCGGAAAGAGGTCAAAGAGATCAAGACGCCCGTCCTGCTCATCGGGGCTACAGCGTCCATAACGGACCCTAACCAGAGGAAAGCAGCCCAGGAGAATTACAGGCTTCAGGTCGCAGCAGTGCCGAGACACAAGGTTGTCTTTGCGCCGAAGGCGAGGCATTTCATCCAACTGGACGAGCCTGAGTTCTTCTTCGGGGAAGTCGAGTCGTTCCTCAAGGACATGGATGCGGCCAAAGGCAAGTAAGTCCGTTACAGTGTCCGACGCCCAGGCGGATACTACGAGCCAGGGACTGCTATATACACTGGACCGCGTACTGTAAAAATATTCGTCCCACCCATCAGGCCACCTTCCATATTATGGACTGCCGCTCTGGGATTCCGTTACCATTTGCTTTATAATACTATCGGGAATCAGCGACTTTTTCAACAACCCCGCTATCCCTAGTTATTTAGTTATTCAAGTTATTCATAGGCGTTATGAAAAAACAATCTAACGTATAAACCGGCACTGCAAACATAAAAATTCATAGCGAACGTTAGGAATAAGAACAGGAGACAATGCGATGCGTTACAAACGAGTTGGTCTTGCGATTTTTGCATTTGTGGTGACCTTCCTCGCCCTTTCTGATTGCGCAAAAAGCGAAGCCCCCGCCAATAATGTCAGACCTTATCAGTACACCGTTCCGGAAAAGATAAATGATGGCTGGGAGACCGCCTCTTTGAGCAGTGAGAACCTCGATGCCAATTTAATCAAGGATTTGTTCGAGCGAATCAGCGACAATACTTACAAAAACATTTACAGCGTTATAATCATCAAAAACGGGAAACTCGTCGTCGAGGAGTATTTTCCGCGTCAAGATGCTTTGGGAGACCTACGGAGTCGGGCACTCAAGCGGGTTTCGCCACAACAGCTCTATTCCGCAACAAAAAGTGTGACTTCCATTCTGATAGGGCTGGCTATAGAACGACATCTGATCCGCGGCGTCGATGAGAAAATTTCCACCTTCTTTCCTGAATATGCCGACATATTTGCGGACAGTAACAAAGACGCGATTCGCCTGAAACATTTTCTTTCTATGACGGCGGGCCTGTCATGGGACGAGTGGACGTATCCCTATGCCGATGCACGTAATGATGCCCTCAAGGCACTTCTCAGCCCTGACCCGATCCGATACGTTCTTGAAAGGCCGTTAGTCGCGGCGCCTGGCGCACAATTTGCCTACGACACCGGCATTTCCGTAACACTGGGCCAGATAATCCACAAGGTCTCCGGGATGCCAGCGGATAAGTTCGCTGAGAAATATCTTTTTGAGCCACTCGGTATCTCTGATTACTATTGGGCTAAAATTCCTGATGACATCGTCGAAACCGGAGGAGGTCTCTTTTTGCGGCCGCGCGATATGGCCAAAATTGGTTTCCTCTTTTTGAATGGCGGTCGCTGGCAAGGAAAACAGATTATCAGTAAAGAGTGGGTCAAAGAATCGACGAAGAATTACGTCGACTCCGGTCAAATCCCTGCGTGGGTGCAGGCCAACGGATATGGGTATCAATGGTGGCTCGGTTCATTTAAAGTGGGTAATCGAATAGTCGAGTCCTATGGCGCCCGAGGCCGAGCAGGGCAATTCATTCTTGTCTTTCCGGAACAGCAGATTGTTGCCGTATTTACCGGCTTGAACGACAACATTTTGATGAACCAGCCGTTGGATATGCTTCAGCGATATATCCTGCCGGCGGCGGGTGCAGTCGTTCGTCGTTAGTCCCACCTGCAGCGGGCAAAATTTCGTACATCTTCGGTTTTTATCTGTTCCCATTATAGAAACAAGAAATCTCAAAAGTCATAGAACCTTTTTGGAAACGACAATAGAACTGTAAAAATATTCGTCCCACCAATCAGGCCGCCATCCTGTATGACTTCAAAAGCACACCACGACGTTTCTGACAAATTAATTATGCCGCAGAACTGAAGAAAAACGACCAATTTCAGCAAAATAAGCTGCTTTAAGGTCAGCTTTCCCAAAAACTTAACGTCGGATGAGTTTTTTTATAGTACGGGATCCAGCATTTTATGGCGTCTCGAGTACCTGCTGTGAATGATATTTTCCCTTGCATGGAGCGATTGCACATACATGTCGGCATACCTTTGTTCCATTGCAGTAGCAGTCACATTTGAACTTGCCAGATACGATCTCAGCTTCATGTACAGCCACAAGCTGTCTTCATTGTAGTATATGTCAGACAGTTGCTTGAGCTTATTCAGAATGTCCTTTGGTGCTCTCCTGTAAAAAGCCTCGTTACTTTCATATGGGCCGACCAGCATTCCGTTTTTGCCTTCTCTAATGTATTCCGGGGGGCCGCCGCTTCGTGTGGCGATGTTAATCCCGCCGTTCCTTGCAGAGCGCTGGTCCGAAGTACCGCAGGCCTCTTTCTCCGGCAGGGGACAGTTGATACATATGTCGGCGCCAATTGCCTGCATCCTCAGAAGGGTGGTATCTGAATTCGGCACATAAACAAATCTCCCCTTCAGCTCAGGTCTTTGCATCCAGGCAACGAATTGCTCTATCCATTCCTCTTCCTTAGACCCTTCCGGCGCGATTCCGCCTACAACGACCTGCATGCCCAGGCCGTTCATCCTACCCCAGATGGTGTCAACTTCATCATGCCTGTCCGCACATATAATATGGACAATATCCTTCAGGATGGGTAACTGACTCTTGTATTCCACCATTCTTCTTACCATCCATATCGTTGGCAATTTAAGGTCCAGCGTTACGCCGTCTTTGCTTATAATTTGGTTGCTTTTGCTAGTCATGTCGGCTGTTTTCTTCTTAACTTCAGCCAAAGACAACGCTTTACCTTCCCGGCCTATTCGCTGAAAGATTCCTTTGCCGGGTTCGATGCCGTTAAGTTCCATTTCCAGCAGTTCGTCCATTACCCATGTGTCACCGGAGCCGTTGAGTATGCCCTCTATCGTTCTGTCATAACACTGGAACATGGCCTTCGTAGCTTCAGCATGTTCCTCGCTCACCCCGTTTGCAATATCACATATTTCAATCGCCCCCCTGGGGAAGTCTATGAACAGCTGACCATCATCGTTCACTGCCACAAATTTTCTCCATAATCTCTGCCAGCTCTGGCCGGGGAACCTCATCACGTAACGCGCTCTTGCGACATCGCCGCCGACAAGCTCGCCGATACAGAATGTCTCCAAGCCCGCCGGGACGACCGTGTGGTTTGTATAGACCACGGCTGTCCTGTTAAAGAGATTGTCACCCCTTATTATTGCGGCGGCATCGGCGACGTGGCCTTCGTTGAGGTGCAGGATATCAGGCACAATCCTCATGCTTTTGAACAGTTCGTAAACGCATTCAGCAAAAGCAGTCTCCTGCAGAAAGCGATGCGCTCTGCCGTGACCTGGATGCGTCTTGTGGTCCGGGTAAAGAATGTCAAATACCTCGGGGCAATAGAAGACATAAAGGGGCGTCCCTCCGCGGCTTATGCCATATACATCTACATGGTATTGATGCTCCTGGGCTGTGTTATTGTCATCCCAGCCCCACACATCGAATCGCAGGGGCTTTCCGCTCCTGTCCCTGAGATACTCAATTGGCTGGTCCTTATAAGAGACATCTCTATATTCAATATGCTGCCTCCCGCCTCTGATTAACTGGACCAGACGCTTGCTGTAAATGGGCATACAGCCCAAAGCTCTGTCCATCCCTATCGCACTAAGACCTTCGAGCTTATCGCCAAAATATATTCCCAAACCGCCTCTGGTGTTTGCTTCGCGGGCATCTCCTTTCAGCTCAGGTATATAACCTTCAATGGAAAGGGTGGCCAGGATCTTGCCTTTCAGCTCGGGTGCGTGCTCATCTACCCATCTGATGTTTGAGTTTGTCATAAATATATTTCGTTAATCAGTCTTCTGCCGGTTAAGGTGCTCGCCCTCTGCTTTACAGGGGCTATTAACAAAGTCTGGCTACAGCTTTTTCCTTGTTAGCCGTCCCTGGCACTGCCTGGATTACGCGCTCCTGCGGATCACCCCATATAACGGATAATATATAGCCAATATAATCTTTAGGCTCATTTTCCATGCCGTTATTTTTCAATCTAATGTAGCTCATCGACAGATTGCGACCTTTATCTGAAGCTTGTCTGTATGCCTCTGCTCTGCGCAATATGCAGCTGTTTAACATAGGTAAAATGCGAACTTACCCCGCCTTCTCTACTCTATCCAAACTCTAACGTCACAGCGACTTGCTTTTCGCCCATAGCTGGTGATTTACCCTGCTTAAGCCCGATAACAAGAAATATTGCCGCTAAAAAATTTTCCTTAGAAAATTTAAAAAATATAAAAATCAATTCTTTTTGAGTGGAAAATCTTCCTCGCCCCCTCCATGAGACAGCCCCCCTATATGACTTCAAAAGCCCACCAAAGCGCTCCCGACATAGGAATTATATCGCGGAACCCAAGGGAGGCCGACCAATTTCAATAAAATAAGCTGCTTGCAATATCGGCTTTCCCAAAAACTCAACATCGGATGAGTTTTTTTATAGTACGCCAAACTGGTAACGAAACCGGCTGACCAAACATGGTGGTAAATAAGCAAAAAATGACTTTTTTTTAAGAATATAAAATGCTAAGATATACATAAAATATGGTTGTGCACCGCAGAATTCCGACTGCACCCCAAACTGATAGTTACTTGATTTCTAGAGAGTAGAGCGATGAAAAGTAAGAATCGAGTATTTGTTTTGGTTTTGACGGGATGCCTCTTTATTGGATTAACAGCAATGACCGCATCGGCTCAGACGCCGGCATACGGATGGCATAACGTGCAAATTGTCGGCGGCGGCTTTACGACCGGCATCATTTACAACCAGACCGAGCCAAATCTCGTTTACATTCGCACCGATATGGGAGGCGCCTACCGCCTGAACCCCGTGACCAACAGGTGGATACCGCTTCTGGACTGGGTTGACTGGGATAACTGGAACCTGACGGGCGTCGAAAGTTTGGCCACGGACTCGGTGGACCCTAACCGTCTTTACATAGCCGCCGGCACCTACACAAATTCGTGGGCGGGTAACGGCGCAATTCTATGTTCCGCCAACCGCGGGAAAACCTTTCAGATATCGAATCTGTCATTCAAGCTCGGTGGCAATATGCCCGGCCGCTCGATGGGTGAACGACTGGCGATTGACCCGCACAAAAACAGCATACTCTACTTCGGCGCCCGCAGCGGCAACGGCCTGTGGCGAAGCGCTGACTATGGAGCGACTTGGGCACGAGATACAAACTTTACTGCCGTGGGCACTTATTCATCCGGCGGCGATATAATCGGAGTCGTCTGGGTAACGTTCGACAACAGCGGTACTGCCGGAAATCCAACACAGACAATATACGTCGGCGTGGCTAATACCACCGGCAACACCATTTATCGCAGCACAAACGGCGGCGCTACCTGGGCGGCAATTCCAGGCCAGCCAACAGGTTATCTGCCCCATCACGGCGTGCTGGCCTCCAACGGCATTCTCTATATAACCTATAGTAACACCTGTGGTCCGTTTGATGGTTCAAAAGGCGACGTCTGGAAGTTCAACACATCAAGCGGAGTATGGACCCAAATTAGCCCGATTCTTTCCAGTAGCTCCGACGACAACTTTGGTTATGGCGGCCTGGCTGTGGATGCGCAGCATCCGAATACTATTATGGTTACAAGTATGGAGTTATGGTGGCCCGATGATATTATTTTCCGTTCGACCGACGGCGGAGTAACCTGGAAGCGAATCTGGGAAATAGGTGTATATCCCGAACGCATAAACTATTACACACAGGATATCTCGATTGCGCCCTGGCTTGACTGGGGCATTACTAAATCGCTTCCGGAGCTTTCGCCCAAGCTGGGCTGGATGATAGGCGATATAAAAATCGACCCGTTTAACTCAAACAAGATGAGATATATAACCGGCGCTACCATTTATGGCAGCGATAACCTCACCGACTGGGATACCGGCGGCATAGTTTCGCTTTCGGTAAAAGCAAAGGGGCAGGAGCAAACCGCGGTGCAGGATTTGATAAGTCCGCCCGCCGGCGCGCATCTGTTAAGCGCCGTCGGCGACCTCGGCGGTTTTCGTCATGACGACTTTAATTCGGCGCCTGCCAGAATGTCCATGCCCCCCTCGTTCACCACGGGCACGTCTCTCGATTACGCCGAGCTTGACTGCAACTTTATCGTCCGCGTCGGCAACGGCGCCAGCATCAACTACGGCTGGTCAAATAACGGCGGCCTTACCTGGACAGCAGGCACGACTCAGCCGGCAAGCGCCAGCGGAGGCGTTATTGCCCTGTCCGCCAGCGGAAGCAGGGTTGTCTGGGCGCCGTCGGGTATCGCAGTAAGCTATTCGACAAATATAAACGGCACGACCTGGAGCGCTTCCACGGGTATCCCCGTTGATGCGCGGGTGGTTTCCGACCGTGTGAATCCGAACAAATTTTACGGGTTCAAGTCCGGCACTTTTTATGTGAGCACCAACAACGGAGCGAGCTTCTCGGCAACCGCGGCAACCGGACTTCCGTCCTCGGGCATTTTCAAGGCGATGCCCGGTATCGAGGGTGATATTTGGCTTGCCGGCGGCTCGGGTTCCACTTATGGCGTATGGCATTCTACCAATTCCGGCGTCAGCTTTACGAAGCTATCCAACGTAACGGAAGCCGATAATATTGGTTTTGGCAAGGCAGCTCCCGGCAAAAGCTATATGGCTCTTTATATAAGTGCTAAAATCGGGGGCATTCGAGGTATTTATCGCTCCATTGATGCCGGGGCGAATTGGGTTAGAATAAATGATGATTTACATCAATTTGCATATACTGGTCCTACAATTATCGGCGACCCGCGAATCTACGGACGAGTTTATTTATGCACCAACGGCCGAGGAATCATTTATGGTGATTTTTACGGCGATTTTACTGGCGACGGCGTAGTAAATATTTATGACTTACATGAATTTTGCGAAAACTGGTGGCTGGAGAACGATCCTGTTAAGACCCTTGGAGTTGATTTGGACAACGATGGAATAATCAATTTCTATGAGTTTTCCGTCTTTGCTCAGAACTGGTCAGGACAATAGCTTTGTTATGGCTTAAGCTGTAAGACATTTTGATTTTCCAGAAGTCATTGGGGTGAAGCCTAAGATACAAACGGCAACAAAGGCTGTTCCAAAAGCATAAGGGGGGAGGCTAATAGCGGATTTATTTGAGCGCAAAAAGAAAGAGATAAATGCACGTTGGCCAGGAAGTTATCTCTGCAAACCACTAGTGGGGGCAGGATTCGAACGACCTGCAAACTAAGAATTATCAGGTAGTATCATCCTTGTTCCGTTACAGGAATCAATTAGACCTAGCAGGTGAAGTTCAAAAGACGCTCCAAACGGTTTACGATTTGCTGGAGCGAACTGCCGGAAGTATCGTAAATGTCCCTTTTTTATGGACTCCAAAAATCAATTTTTTCTTCAAAAACAAGTTTTCAGGCGCTTATACGCGCGCGTTTTTAGCTGGCGACATTCGGATATATAAAATGTTTGCGTTTTTCGAGAATTTTTTAAGTCTTTGATATTACAAGTCTTATGGATTCATGTTTTTTGCCATTTTACACGTTATTTTGGTTTTTGGTTGTAGTCTGGTTGTAGGTTTTCTATCACTTGCATCCAAAAACTTTACTGGTCATCAGTAGCAAGGTCAAAAGGATATCCTAATAACATAGCAACATATGGAAAGCTGAAGAAACGTCGACTAGTTTTCTACAAACCTACCATCGAATGAATTTTTTATAGTACGCCAGCGAGTTTTGTTCGAGACCTAAAAAATGTACCGCATACCTTTAATTCTCCCAATTAAGCGACTGCCTTGAGCGACTAAAACTCCGCACGGACAATAATTTTGTCCGAACTAGGTGTCAAGTAGATGCATTCTTTTGCACAATCAAATTTCTGGTACGGTCTCTCATTCACCAATACCCGTTTCAGCGGCTTGCCATCAGGATGCCGCAGTCTGAGTACTAATTCCTGTGGGACTTTTCGAGATGGCGGTTCTATCACCGCATCAATATATCCATTCCCGACATGGGAATTGATCTGATAAGAGACCTTGCCAAAACGTGTTGGCGCATTTTTAACCTTGATTGACATCCCGTTCTTGAGCCAGTTATTCGTAACAAACGGTGCAATCCAGAGATCTTCGCCTCGCTCGGTCACCAGCATGGTGCGCGTCTGATACAGGAAGTATCCCGTCTCATGAGTTTTATTATATCCGCCCGTGGCATTGAAATGTTCCCATATGGACAAGTTCTCTGTATTCAGCAAGGAAGCAAGCGAGTTGAAATAGCTTCTTACGAATGGTTTTACATCATCCCGCATTGCATATATTTCTGCATTGCGGCAATAATAAGGCTGCACTTTTGAAAAACCGCCCAGGTTATACCAATCCAATTTCGATTTCTCGCCGGGGTAATCGCCCCAGCCAGTACAAAGAAATTGTACATCCTCCATATGTTCCATCATATCCCCTATCCCGCTTTCTGATGCTTCGATTACGCCTGTGGGTACAAGCTGATGTGCACCGAGTTCAACATCATAGCACCAGGACCTGTTGGCATCCTCTCCGGGAAAGAAACCGCTCACAGGCCCGCACAGATATGCCTGCGAAGGATAAGATACGATACTGGTGCCATTCTGAAGACGATAGACCGGGGCAAGCCTCTGGGTTTTATGATATGAATTGAGAATATCATTTCTGAAGTCTGCGGCGGCTTTTTGAAATTCTGCCGCACCCTCATAGCCAATCTTTGCGAGCGCATCCGCCGCAGCCTTAAGGCCGGCGTAATAATAAGCATTGAGGCAGTAATGATACGCGAATACATTCCAATCCGCGATAACCCCCGGCGGCATAAGACCATATTCTAGCACTCTTTCGCCTGCACAATTTATCTTCTCGGTTTTAAGACGCTGTTTAATAATCCACTCACAAACCTTTGCCACCTCATACTTATGGCTGCTGAGCCACTGTGAATCCTGCGTTAACGCAAAATATTCACCCAATGTCCAGAGGTGCCATCCTGTACCCATCAGTGTATAGCCGGTGGTCAAAAATCCATTAGAATTGTAACGCCTGATAAAATAATCCAGCGACTTGCGGGCAAAATTCTCATTGCCTAAAAATTCCATGCCACGGATAACCGAATGCGCTTCACTCTCCAGGGGGCCATAGACATCCGAAGCAATCCATGCCGCAATTCTATTGCCATCATCTTCATTTCGTGCGGCCAGCATACAATGCACCTGTAAAGCACGAATCACATTCCCGACCAGCTCGTCAGGTACTTCAATATCCATCGACTCCGCCAGCACCTTTTCCCAATGTGCCCTTACCTGTTTGCGTAAACCGTCTTTTACAGCTACTGTCACAGCATCGGCAATATTTACATCCCATGACGGTATTGAAACATAACAATTTACTTTGCCGTTAGGAGGCAGCTTCCAGCTAAGAGCTAACGAGCTCTTGCCTATATCCGCCTTCAACTGCCCCGATTCATTCACATCCACAAGCGCCAGCATGCGTCCTTTCTGATGCACAGCAAAACCGGGCTGAATTTTCGTAATTTCAAAGCTGCCGGGTATCTGCGCGTTGTCCTCAAATTTTAATGCTAAAAGCGCATTAGATTCCGAGCCGCCGGTATTCTCGATTGTGTATTCCGTCACACAAATAGGTTTGTCGCATATAAAAGGCCATGGCCTCCCATCACTGGATGAATCAGAAGGTGCAACATACGTTTGCTGCACATAGGAAATAGAGCCCGAAAATGCTTTAACAACTGGAATCGGGAGCCAACCTTCCGCCAAGCAGCGTTTAGTTTCGACGTTCTTTTCGATACCGAATTTGGGCTTTACTACGGCTAACGGCTTTCTGAAGAATACTTTGTATGGTTTGATTGCGGGCGAGCGATCAAAACCAATGCTGCCGTCGCGGTTTGTGATGAATTTGTAATTGTCGCAAGCAAGTGAAATCATCATGGGACCGCTATCCTGAGCAGGATTATGTATTTTTGCAATCGCCTGTTCAAATGTTTGATCCGGCATCTCACGCACTCGCTGTAAAACAGTTTTCTTGTCAGCTATCTGCTGCTTATACTCCTTCAAACCAATGCCTTTACTCACAAAAACTCCCCTTTGCGGTACATATACACAGCCATTATCAAGCACATCATCAAGCGATATGGTCGTTATCTCATCTGCCATTTGAACGCGCAAAAGTGCGCCGCTTGGACCATCAGTTCGCGCCTGACCGATTCGCAGTTTCAGCTTGTTTCCCTGTGCTTCATTAAATACGCAACTCGTTTTTGGTCCTGAATCAGTCTCAAATTCCGCATTGTACAGTTCAAGCTTTGCCTTGCCGCCCGAACTTTCCCGCTCGAACTGCAACGATAGCTCTATCGGCACAAACTCCATCGGACACAAAGCCGTCAAGCATCTGACTGAAACTGGCTCTGTAAGATCTGAAAAAATCCAGCGGATTTTCCTGGTCCCATGAGGCATAATATCAAGGCCGTTCGGCTCACATACCAACTGCGAGCCGTGCTGAACGATCTTGCAGTTTAAATCCAGCCATTTCCCCTGCCACCGTGATTCTCCATCCCACATCTGCACTCGTGTGTACTTCGCAGAAGGGACACCGGAGTTTTCAGCAAATTCGACCCTTAATTGCATAGGCCAGCGGTTTTCCAACCACCTCAGACCAATGCAGCCTGCCGCCCAACCTGAATCCCCTACCTTGTACGTTCCATCCTTCTCCGGACACACATCAGTTTCAAGGAATACGTCCTCGGCGCGGAATTCCCGCACACGAGTACTGACGCAGCCGTTTACGCGGCAGGGATCCCCTGTGATCACGCGAGCAAAAGGTGCAATATCCATCATCGTTTTAAAAATTTCATTGTTAACTCGCAGAGATTGCGCACTGCTGGAAAAAGAACTTGCAGAAACATCGTTTACATCAGCATTGTTCTGTGCCGCCGTGCTGATATTCACCGCAGCATACAGCATCGCCAAAATCACCCAAACACTCATTTTCCACTGCATAGAGCTATCTCCTGCACAAAATTAACTCAAACGTTGCCGTACTTGTAAAAATATTCGTCCCGCCCATCTGGCCGCCCTCCTGTATGACTTCAAAAGCCCGCCAAATCCCAGCCGATGCTCATTTTCGCGACGCGTCGACGACATCGCCTTTCTCGTGGCCAGACATCTGATTCTCTACGACCCTGACCCTTGCGGCCTTTTCGCTGATGAAAATGCCGGCTTTCTGTGCGCCGCCCGTGGTATTGCGAATCGTGTTGCGCTCAATCAGGATGTCTGTGGTTACCCCGTCAACATAGAATCCATACCCGCCTGACTTTGTGCCGTTGTTTTCCACAACGTTATTACGGAAGGTGTTGCGATGGGCGCCGTTCTGCTCAATCTCATCGCGAAGATATACGCCGTGCTCTCCGTTCTCATAGATTCGGTTGTTCGCAAAAATATTGTCGGTATCTTTATGCCCGACCGAAATACCGTGTCTGCCGTTGCGATACGATGAGTTGCCTGTAAAACTGCTGTTCTGGACTCGCCAGCACACAAATATGCCGTCCGTCCCGTTATCGTGCGATGTGCAATTGTCCAACTTCGTTCTTACTGAACCGGTGCCGGGGTGAAAACCGAAATTACCGCACCCGGTCACCTCACAGTTGCGAACTGTGATGTCCTCGGTAATCTGCCAACTTATACCGTCCCCGTTGAATCTCTGGACCTTGACATTTTCCACGGTGCAGTTCCTCGATTTGTGCAGGTATATGCCCCCGCTGCGACAGCCGTCAAGGTAGTCATTTGTCTCCTTGTTGCCTTCAATGACAAGATTGGCTATTCGGACATTCTCGCATTCCACTGCCTCTACAAGCGAGCAGGCATTTGAAACCACCCCTTTTTTGCCCGATTGATAATCCCTCACTGTGTAATTGTCAATGTAGAGTGTATTTCCGTCAATGGCCGTGACCTTTGCGGTAGTGGGATCCCACCCTCCGTTGCTGTCCGCGTCCTGGATAATCACGCCCATACCGACCTTGAAACCGCGAGGGTCTTTGACGACTACTTTCAGCTCGCCGTATCCGCAGTCCAGCGCCATCGCACTGCGAAATCCCTCGACTTTGCGAAGAATGGTCGAATCGCCTGCACCCACCAGAGAGATTCCGGAGGCCAACCTTACCGGTGCAATAACATCGAACGTCCCTGCACCCAGCTTGGTCGTTCCTCCGCCTCTGCCCTTGAGGATGTCAACTGCAAGCTGTATTGCCTCTGATGTAAAAGCGGGTATGTCCGTCCCGGCTCCGCCGACGGTGACAACCTGACTTTCACTGCATGGATTAAGTGATACCGGCTGGGTCGAATGAGAAAGTATCAGGGACGGCGACTTTGTTTCTGCACCAAGCAGCCCAGCTACACCCAAAAGCACCGCATAGAAGAACGCCACGACTAAAACATCAAATCGGCAAGACAGGCGTGCCGGTATAATAACCCTCCCTTTCCGTTTATCGTTCGTTTCAGTGCTTCTCATAATCCTAGCTCCTTCTACAAGCCCAACATACGAAAACGTTTTCGTTACTCCTCCATGTTAACTCTGTCCATCTCGATATTTGTAAAACGGACTCAATTATTGCTTCTGATATTCACAAGCGCCGATATCGAAAGTCGCTCCGGCCGGGATTGTGTGGCCGAAGAAATCGTGCGTACCCGGGTCCATTTGAAAGAGCGTTTTTAAATCAAGGCCCTTATCGATGCAGGGCGAAGTCGCCTTGAGCAGAAACGCTGTCATTTGCGGCAATTTGGTCGGGTCCGTAGGTCTTGGTTCGTTAGCATCCCAACAAGTTATTTGTGGTTCAGCGAACAAACCAACGATTTTACCGTTGACCTTCTCCTGGCCGGTGGCATTGGCCCATTCTTCAATGCTGGAATATTTGCCGTATATGATGAATTTGCCTGTACTGGACCAGTAGCAGTTTCCCTGAAAAATAAAATTCATATCTTCCTTGGCGCCAACCAGAAAGCTGGAGGAATAATTGTTAACAAAAACATTGTTCCTGAACCCCAGGTTATTTACTCTCTTGCCCTGAAGGCCAATCGCAGGCCCTTCGTTTACGACCAGGTTATTGTAAAAATCATTGTCGCGTATCCCGGTCGCAGAATCGTCGTTATGGCCGATCCAGATGGATTTCGCCAGGTTTTTCTTGACGTTATCAAAAATGTTATAGCGGATGATATTTTTTTCCATCCATTGGTTACTTCCGCTCCACTGCCATAATTGAATGGCGTAATTTTTATTTTCATAGCAGTAATTGTACTGAACGATATTGCTGTAGCTTTCCGAGTCGAGATCGATACCGCCGCCGTCTCCGGTCGGGTTAGTGTTATGATGCGCGATACAATACTGAATCGTTACATTATGTGAAAAGGCAATCCAGATACCTACCGGGCCGTTTCCTCTCTTAAGCTGCTGGTCTCCTCCGTTATAACCTGCCTCACAATATTCGATTATTCCGTCGGTCGCGTTAAAAACCTCAATCCCGCTGCCGCTGATTTCATTTATGTCCCTGTCCCCGGGATTATAGTTCGCCCTGCAGTAGCCGATATACAGCCGCTGCAAATTGCGCTTTCCGCGGATGCCGGCATACCCGTTATCATGGGCATACACTTTGGTAATCCGGGCATCGGGGCAATTAATAATATCTACACCTGCCCAGCGGAAACCGCTCGCTTCCACGTTGTCAATTATTACGAATTTCCCGTTCGCGACTTTCACCCCGGTTCCGCCAAACTGCTGTCCGGTTTTAATACCGAGCCCTGTCACGTTGATATTCTGTATTGTAAGGTAGTCTGTTCCGTTGCAGTCAATCGCATGCAAATTTCCCCCGTCTATCGTCGCGCGGCCGGTGCCATAAGAGGTGATGACCAAACGACCGGCAGCCGTTCCCTTATCATTGCTGCCGAATTGGAGAGGTCCTCTAAAGGTTTTACCGCCCTCGAACTGCACAGTATCGCCGGGGGCAAATAACATGTCGTTGACTTTGCTGACAGTGGCCCACGCTTCGTTCTGGGAAGTTCCAGTGTTATTATCGTTACCGGTAGAACTGATATAGTACGTCGCACCCAGTGAAGGACAGGCGTTCAGGATGAGTACCAGCAGTGTGATTATTCTTAATGAATAAACATTAATTAATAAGTTTGCGAGCATAATTTGAATTGGTCCCATTCTCCAATCTCCTCTATGTTAAATCTGAACATTTTGATAAACGCTGACCCTACCCCGTTGATTGTACCACTATCTATTAGAGTATCCAGCGTTAATCGACTCTACATTTACGCGCCACCTGCGCAATATTGATACGCCTAAGGCCAAATTGAGTGACAAAAAGAAATGAAAAAGGCCAGTCGTAACTGACTGGCCTGTAAGATGTTACAAGCAATAGCGGGGGCACGCTCGTGGCCGTATCACATGAAAAATGCCTTCTGGGAGAAATGGTACGTGGCAGCTTAAATTGGTCGACGTCCCCTCGATTCTGCGACATAATCATTCGCCGTCAACAAAAATAGGCCTCTTTACTGTCCCATTTAAGCTGACGACGTACACTTTGTATATGTCATCAAAAGGATTTTTGATCCCAGGGTGATACGATTAGCTCATTTGCCATTATAGAATGCCATTGCAGCTAATCCCGGTGCCGGTATGGATATTGTTTTTCATTGAAGATATCGATTCCAATAATTATCTTACAGTGTGGTAAAATATAAATATTTGTTCAAAATTGCGGAGTTGAAGCCATGGAAAAACATGACCAATCCAAGAAATTTCAATCCTCTGTAAAACATTCTCGAGGCAGTGCAACGGCCGGCTTTTTATTAGCTGTTCTCTTAATGCTGACGGCTTCCGTTTGGGCCGATCCCATCAAGGTATGGCATTCTAATCCCCACTATTTTTTCTACAAAGACAAACCCATGGTTCTCATCACCTCCGACCAGCATTACGGAGCGGTCATCGACCGGGATTTTGATTTTGCCAGGTATCTGGATTTTCTCGCCGCCCAGGGAATGAATCTAACGAGAATTTATCCGGGTGGAATGTTTGAACCGCCCGGCAAGTATGTTATCGGCAGTCCGCTGGGCCCCAGTCCTGGTCGGCAAATACTGCCGTGGAAAAAGTCCAGCCAAACTGGTGCAAATCCCGCACTGGCGGAACCGGGGCAGCCCTCCTACCGGTTCGACCTCGACAGTTGGAATCCAGATTATTTCACCCGGCTGAAGGCTTTCGTTGGAATGGCGCATCAAAAAGACATCATTGTCGAAGTCGCTTTCTTTAACGGCATGTACGCGGATTGCTGGCCGTTGATGGCTATGTACCACGGCAATAACATCCAGAACATCGGGCAATACGAAGCCAACGACTGCGGACTGTTCACCACGATGGATAGCAGGAACGAGGCAGTTGTCCGATACCAGAAGGCCTATATTGCCAAAATCACGACCGAATTGAACGGATACGACAACGTGATATTTGACCTTTGTGATGAGCCATCGCTGGTGGGACAACCCGACGGTAACATCATAGTAATGCCAGACAGCAAGGTGGCGCCCTGGCTTCTGGCAATGAAAGAGGCCTTTCTGAAAGCGGAAGAACCTCTGCCCAGGAAACATATTCTAGGGCAAACGGTGCAGAATCTCTCACCCGATTTTTCCCGCGCACAGTGGTGCGAATGGTTGCCCACCGAATATGTCACTCCCGCTGGAAAAGCCATTGACAAGGACTACGGGGTTAACAAGCCGATTGTCGATGTCGAATCGGATTTTTTCGGCTATGGTCTAACGGGGGCCTATACCGTGGAAGACGTCCGTGTGGAAGGGTGGTGGTTCATTTTAAGAGGTGGCGCTGGATGTATCAATCTGAACGGAGAATACCGCCATGGGCAGGAAACCGGCGGGAAATACACACAAACCATAATCGTTCCGCAGAAGAAAATACTGCTGGATTTTATGAATTCACTCAATCTTGCGGGATTGTCGCGTTTCACCGATTTCGAGGGCGTGCCTTCCGACGCTTTCGCCAGCGCGGTCGCAGAGCCGGGGAAACAGTATGCACTTTATCTTTTCCACGGCACCAACGATGGAAAATGGGGTGCGCACTTCATTGCCAGGGCCGGGACTTACCGTGATACCATCACCCTGACGGCGGTTCCGGCTGGAACATACAGCGTGGAGTGGATTGAGCCGGCGACCGGGTCTGTCACAGGCACGGACGCCATAAATTGGCCCGGAGGAAATTTCAGGGTCACAACGCCAGCTTATTCAATCGATGTTGCGCTGCGGATGCACGCACGCTGATAACTTAAAGCTAACAAAAAAATGAATGGAAATCATCTCTATTCGGAATTGCTTCCCGTTAAAGCTGGTTTTGGGATTAATTCCTCAGCTAAATAGAAAAGCTTTGCATTTAAAATTATGAGTTTACGGGTCGTTTGGATTGTCCTGCATTGCAAAGGTCGAAATGACTCTCAAATATGATCTTTGCAGGTCATAGCACCTTACTCAGAAGACATATAACCAATTATAAAACCTAATTTTCCTAGTTTCGTTGTGAGCAAATCAACCTAGCTAATATTCACATACTTTTTATTGTTTAACGGGGAGCGCTACACTCTCAACAGGAGCTGAAATAGTCTCCTAACTCAAAGTGAAATCCGTCTCATTCGTGCTAACGACGTACAACCATCACCTCATTCCATCCATCTGGTTGAGGAAACGATAGTACGACAGCCGATATATATAAATCGGCATTGTTTATACCGGCGGCATGATTTCCTTATTATCCGAAAGACACGCCGACTTCTTTGGCTACACCGCGAATGTAATCCGCGGCCTGTCTGTATTCCTCGGCATCCTTCAAGTGTTCAATCATCAGCGGAACATCTGGATATTTGCTCAATTCTTTCAAAAACGTCTTGTAGTCAAGCCCACCCAGGCCCGGCCGAATCTCATCCAGATGT
>Ga0116124_1001304_pt1 | contig 18718 bp, 15 predicted proteins | sample June2015DPH_13_1_2_FD_89728 | JGI IMG/M metagenome (GOLD analysis project Ga0116124, IMG submission 89728) | Peatland microbial communities from SPRUCE experiment site at the Marcell Experimental Forest, Minnesota, USA - June2015DPH_13_150 | ecosystem: Environmental > Terrestrial > Soil >... | reverse complement strand
GAAGAACGTTGATGAGGAACGCTTCAGAGGCTTGATCAGTCACCTCATGAGCCTAGGCGTGACTGGGCTAGTCCCTTGCGGAACCACTGGAGAATTTCAGAATCTCTCAGAACCGGAAAGAAGGCGCGCCGTGGAGATTACGATCGATGAGGCGAACGGGCGGATCCCTGTAATCGCGGGAACTGGTGCCAGTGGCACTGATCTTGCGATCGAGAAGACCAAGCACGCAAAAGACGCTGGCGCGGATGCCGCCATAATCGTCACGCCGTACTATCATAAGCCCGCAAACCGCGGCCTCTACGAGCACTATCGAAAGATCGCGGAGGCTGTTGACCTTCCGATCGTGCTCTACAACATCCCCCAAGCGACCGGAGTCACCTTACCCTGGCAGATCGTGGAAGACCTTGTCGATATTCCGAATATCGCTGGATTGAAAGACAGCAGCGGAGAACTCCGCTACATCCTGACAGTCCTAGAGAAAGTCGGTGACAGGCTCCCTATCATGTGTGGGCATGACGAGGTGGTTCTACCCGCGCTCGCCGCAGGCTGTGCGGGTGTAATCTCAGCCAGCTCCAACGTCTTCCCAGATCATCATCTGAAGATCGTGAAGGCGGTCCAAGAGGGCAAGCTTGACGAGGCGAGACGAATCCAGCTAGCAATTCAGAAGATGTCACGATTCATGGCAAAGAGCGGCCCGGTAGCCACAAAGGCAGCGCTCAACATGATGGGAATCGCTGTGGGTCCAGTTCGCCTGCCATTGAGCGTCGGCGGCGAGATGACATACGAGGAGAAGGATGAGCTGAGGCTCGATCTTGAGAAGATAGGCAAGATCAAACGAAGAGCGGTGGAGGTCGAAGCTCCCACAGCTAAGCCACTGGCGGGACGCTTCTCAGGAATCGGAATCAGCCCCGAAGAGATTCGGCAGTTCACGCTGACGATTGGCGAAGCGCTTGCAGGGGAGGAACCAGAGGTAGCACACATCGACCTCATGATTGGCAAGAAGGACGGACCAGTTGGAACCGCGTTCGCACGGGCGAAGGCCTCGCCAGTACTCGGCCATGAGCCTCTGCTTGCTATCATTGAGCCGAACCTGGCAGTGAAGCCTCCTACACTACTTGTTCCGACGGTCTCGATCAAGGGGATGCGAGACGCAAGCCTCGTCTACGGGCCGGCTCAAGCAGGCGCTGCCAAGGCGGTTGTTGACAGTGTCGCCGACGGAACAATTCCAGAATCATCGGTGGAGGACATTGTGATCATCGCGAACATATTCGTTCACCCAGCGGCTGTTGACAGAAAGCGGGTGTACATCAACAACTACAAGGCGATGAGACACGCGGTCAGGCGAGCCGTCGAGGGCTGGCCATCCACGAAGGAACTGATTGAGAACAAAGAGAGAGCCAAGCACCCATTCAAGTACACGCCATAAGCCGTCGGTATTCTTGACGCGAACCATTCTCTTCGTGTGCGTCGGGAACTCGGGCAGAAGCCAGATGGCTGAAGCCATCTTCAACAAGCTGAGGCCTGATGGTTTCCGAGCGATTAGTGCGGGAACTAAACCAGCGGAGGATGTTAACCCGCTCGTCGTGCAAGTTCTCAGGGAGATCGGAATTGACGCAAGTAACGCGAGGCCGAAACCGATCTCACCTGAAATGATAACGGGAGCTGAGAGAATCATAACGATGGGGTGTGAAGCATCAAACTTCTGCCCCGCAAGGTTCCTGTCAAGAGTCGAGGATTGGAATATCGAAGACGCGAAAGGAAATACACTCGACGAAATACGATCAATACGTGACACCATTCAGGAGCACGTAAGAGAACTGTTGCAGCGACTGCAGTCAAACTAGACTTTCCTTCACAACTGGCCGCGCGCATAATGCCCGATCTTCTTACTGACCAGCACGCGTGCGATTCTGCCCGTCCGTCATACTTGACAAACCGGAAATCTCTTGCCTCAAACCCAGTAAGCTATTTATCAATGGTGCGATCCTGCAGGATGTTTCATGAGCAAGAAATCGACTCTTACTCTTCTCGAAACGTACGAATTCCTGAAGACGAAGCGTTGGGTTGACTTGACCCATGCATTTGCTCCAGGGATTCCTCATTGGCCCGGTTTTCCAAACGAGGAACGTGAGACCCTCTACTACTACGACGAAGGCGTTGGCAAGATCGGTTCCGGTATCTACATTCATCGATATTCCCACGTAGGGCAGTGGGGCACGCACGTTGACCCACCAGCCCACTTCGTCAGGGGCAAGAGGATGTTGGATCAGATCGAAGTGAAAGAGATGATCCTGCCTTTGGTCGTCATTGATATCCATGAGAAAGTGGCAAAGAACTCGGACTACTGCGTCTCGATGGAAGATGTCAAAGCTTGGGAGGCAAAGCACGGCCAGATTCCTGAGGGCTGCTTTGTAGCGCTGCGTACAGACTGGTCTAAGCGGTGGCCGGATGCTAAAGCTGTGGATAACGAAGACTCAGCCGGCGTCAAGCACTTTCCCGGCTGGAGCATGGCGGTGCTAAAGTATCTCTACGAAGAACGGAAGATCACAGCTTCCGGTCATGAAACTACGGACAATAATCCCGGCGTTGATTGTAGTAGGGGCGACTATTCTATGGAGTACTACGTCCTCAGCACGGATCACTATCAGATTGAGTTGCTGACCAACCTAGACCAACTGCCCGAGCTCGGTGCGCTTATTGTTGCGACCTTTCCCAAACCGAAGAATGGCACAGGATTCCCAGCACGGGTGTTCGCGATACTACCATAGTGAAGGCGACCCGTGTTGCCTTTCGCCAAGCGGACCGATCATCTGCGACCTGAGGGCGCGTACCAAGTTCTGGCGCGAGCGCAAGAACTAGAGGCCAAAGGGCACGATATCATTCATTTGGAGATTGGTGAACCCGATTTTGTCACACCTGCCAACATATGCCTAGCAGGCATTCGTGCCATTGCCGAGGGACAGACACGCTACAACCCACCTGCAGGCTTGTCCTCGCTCCGCGAAATCATAGCAGATATCGCTGACAGGAAGCGAGGTATCCGTATCACTCCGAAGCAGGTTGTCATCAGCCCTGGTGCGAAACCCAATCTTTTCTTTCCTACTCTGGCCTTGGTTAATCCTGGCGACGAAGTTGTCTATCCCAACCCGGGTTTCCCGACCTACGAGGCCATGATCGGGATCGCGGGCGGCATCCCCGTGCCAGTGCCGTTGATCGAATCCAATTCCTTCTCGTTTGACCTGAAGGCCTTCGACCGCCTCGTGAACCAGCGAACTCGACTGATTATTCTCAATTCGCCAAGCAACCCGACGGGCGGCGTGATACCCTTGGCAGACCTAGAGCATATTGCAGAGACTGCACAGCGTTTCGATTGTTGGGTTCTGTCGGACGAAATCTACAGTCACATGGCGTTCGACGGCCTTGCTGTGCCAAGTATCGCCTCGTTGCCCGGCATGGCAGAACGAACAATCATAGTTGACGGATTCTCTAAGACTTATGCGATGACGGGTTGGCGCCTAGGTTTCGGCATCATGCCCGAATCATTGGCGGAGCGGATGGGCCTGCTGCTTACCCATTCTGTCGGTTGCACAGCTCACTTCACGCAACTCGCGGGTGTCGAGGCATTAACTGGGCCTCAAGAGGAAGCTTTCATGATGGTCGCTGAGTACCAGCGCCGCCGCGATCTTATTGTAGATGGGCTGAACAGGCTGCAGGGGATTCACTGTCTCAAGCCTCAGGGAGCATTCTACGCGTTCCCGAACATCCAGAAGACCAAGAAATCCTCCCAGGAGGTGGCGAACCTAATGCTTGATGGCGGAGTGGCTGTCCTACCCGGTTCCGCATTTGGCAGCTATGGGGAAGGCTATCTGCGTGTGGTTTTCGCCAATTCGGTCGAGAATATCAAACGTGCCTTGGAACGAATGGAGAAGGTGCTGGAGGAATTGTTCTAGGAAGGCAACCGGCGCCTTTCACACCTAGAGAATCTCAGGGAGATTTCGAAGCGAATCTAGCGTAACAGCTCGTTTAGGAAAGAAAAAAAGAAGAGAAGATGGAGATTCGTTGGGGTTCTAGATGGGTGGGAGTTCCTTGCTCGCTAGGTCAACGGGCACGCCACGCGATTTCTGGTAGAAGTATGAGATAGCGTAGATTATCAGTGCTGCCACCATGACGAAGACCATGCTCACGACGTAGATTGGATTGATCGGGAAGCCGTTGTAGGAAGGCAGGATCGTGGAGTAGGATATGAATAGGGACAGGAAGATGCCGACCACGCCGACTATGGTGATCAGCGGTACTGGTCCGATCTTGTATGTGACGATTTTTGGCGAGCTCGTGAATATGTCCTTTCGTCTATAGGGAAAGATTGCTGCTGCGAACATCACTATGGCAGCCGCGATCCACCACCCAAAGTTCGAGTAGTACATGTAGCTGAACCATGTCGTGTATACGGTCACCCAGAGCGAGAAATAGGCAATGATCGCGTAGAGTATGACCGCGTAGTATGGAACACCCCGCTTGTCCACGCTTGCGAATTTGACTGGGATGACTCGGTCAAATGCCCATGCGAAGATGTTTCTGGTAGGAACGAAGAAGTACACGATCGCGAAGCCGATGTCGTTTAGAAACAGTCCGAATGGAATCAGCAAAGCAAGAACTGGATTGTTGGTTATGAAGCTGATCAGATAGGCTGGAGAGGGCATCGCGGGCAACGGTGATTTCCCGTTCACGAAGAGAAGCGCGGAGGAAACGAGGAAGTCATGTCCGAAGACGTTGTAGATTGAAGCATAGAGGATGTAGATCAGAACGGCAAAGATGATCGGGGACACGAATATGGCAAGTCCCTGCGATCTTCTCGGATCACCTTTCACCTCACTTGCAAAGTAGGCGCTGTTGGCGTACCCGATGTAGCTCAGCATCGTATACACAAGCCCCACCGCTGTTGCCCCGGCCGTGAAAGTGATAGGGGAACCCAGAAGGTCTGTTCCTTGCTTCACGATTGAGTCGACCGTCGTTCCTGATTTCGCATTGAAGCCTGCCACGAAAGCAGCGTGGTTCGTGGTGAGCATCATTCCGATGAAGATCACGAATATCACTGCCTGTACGGCGAATAGCGCTATGATGATGCGGAAGAGGTTCTTTACAGAGAGGAACATCGACAGGATCACCAGCGTCAGGATCACGGCTCCGACGATGAAGATGGTGTTCGGATCACCGAGCGCTGTGGCGATGCCGGCATACGACTGGTCCCCTGTTGTGATCGCGAGATTCGTGAATATCATTTGTAGCTTGAAAGCCACGGCCAAGTATGGGAACAGACCCGCCCAGGTTATCATGATGACAACGAAGACAGCGTTCACCATGAACGCCAAAGCGGGATGAATGATTCTTCCAACCCAGATGTAGTCGCCGCCAGTTCTCGGCATCGCGGACGAAAGCATCCAGTACACGTAGGCTACCAACAGATTGACTACGAGTGCTGTGAAAACTGTTGCCGTGAGATCTGCCCCCGGATATGATGCTGAAGCGTAGACGACCCAGAAGATGTTGACGAGAATGCCCATTCCGAGTAAGTTTGCGATCAAGGCGTCGTTGGCGCTGACGTTTCTAATTAGTCCTGAAGATTTTCTTACATAGAGGCCTGATTCTTTTGCCAAGTCTCTTACCTTAAGGACAAGTCTGCCGGCAATAGCACATATAAGACTAATTACGATCACGGAGTGGGGTTTACATTGACCAAGACACGTCTTTTCTTCGTCACAGACATTCACGGATCCGACAGGCTCTTCTTGAAGTTCGTAAACGCGGGGAAGGTCTACAAAGCTAATGTGCTCGTTCTCGGCGGGGACATAACCGGCAAGACCGTCACGCCCATCTTTGATCAAGGAGGTTCCTGGAAAGCCCAGTACGTCGGAACCTGGAAAGAAGTGCACTCAGAAAACGAGCTGAATGATCTCGAGCGGAACATCAGGGACTTGGGCAGCTACCCATTTCGAACTACGCACGGCGAGTGGGAGAAGCTTCGACAAAACGAAGCAACCATGGAAGACGTGTTCACCCAAGTCATGACAGCGAGTGTTAAACGCTGGGTGCAGATCGCGGAGGAACGACTGAAGCCTATTGGGGCTAGGATTATCATCAACACGGGAAACGACGACCTACCCGTGGTGGGGGACATACTTGCACATTCAGACTATGTGGTCTATCCAAATGAGAGAATTGTCCTGATCGACGACAACCACGAGATGCCAAGCGTCAGCTACTCCAATATGACTCCGTGGAAATGTCCCGGAGATCTTTCAGAAGAGGAGCTACTCTCAAAGATTGAGAAAACGACGTCAAGCCTAACAGATCCCAAGAACAGCCTCTTCAACTTCCACTGTCCGCCACACGATACCCAAATCGACCTAGCACCAAGACTTGACGAAAACTTGAGACCTATACTTACTCCGGGCGGCGAACCGGACATGGGCCACGCCGGGTCCACCTCCGTGAGACAAATGATCGAGAAACTCCAACCACTTGCAGGTCTTCACGGACACATTCACGAGTCTAGAGGCCTCTCCAAAATCGGAAGGACACCCTGTTTCAACCCCGGAAGCGAGTACGCTACGGGCGTTCTTCGAGGACTGATATTGAACCTCTCAGACAAGAAGCTTGACAACTACGTCTTCACAGAAGGCTAAGCATCGCCATCATGTCCCAGAAAGAAGGAAAACCAATCAAGTTACCGTTGATCTAAGAGACATGCCAGCAGCCGCTTCTAGGTCTAGTACACGAAAAGACTAACTAGCATCGCTCCTTATCCGGAGCGATCGCATAATTGTTAGTCTCGTTGCCCTACGGCCGTTCACAACTCACTGGACACGTACCAGAATGGGCTGTCACTGACACTGTGGTCCCCAAACAGTGGCAGACGACTTCTCCGGAGAACTCGGTAGAGACTGCACTCAAGCAACCTATCGGAGTTCCGAGACTCGGCGAACTGGCGCGGGACAGTCACAGTGCAGTCATAGTGACCTGTGACAGAACAAGAGGAGTCCCAAGTCACGTCACGATCCCACTCATCCTTAAGGAACTCCGAAGTGGCGGCTTGGGCTCGGACCGCATTCGATTACTGGTAGCGACTGGTCTCCACAAAGGCGAGACCATGACCGACGTAAGAGAGCGATTAGGGGGGGAAGTACTTGACAAACTGGAAGTGGAAATTCACGACAGTGACGATCAGACCCGGCTAGTCGATCTTGGAAGGCTCTCTTCGGGCACGCCGCTCTTACTGAACAGATCTGTCACTGAAAACGATCTAGTCATAGTAGAGAGTAACGTCGAGCCTCATTTCTTCGCTGGATTCACAGGTGGCAGCAAAGTGATCCTACCCGGAGTAGCAGGAACGGAGACGATTCTTCGGAATCATTGCTGGAATAACATCGACAATCCGACTTCTCGGTACGGGATGATTGAGAATCCTATCAGGGCGGACGCTAACGAGGCATTGCGGCACGTGAGTAGGGCCTTTGCACTTAACGTCGTACTCGACGACCAGAAGAGAATCGTGCGAGCGACGGCGGGAGATCCGAGATCATCATTCAATGATGCAGCTGAATCAGTAAGACTGCATTCGAGTGTGCAAGTCAAGGATCCACCTGACCTGGTGATAACTACAAACGGCGGATATCCGTTGGATAGAAACGTGTACCAGTGCGTGAAAGGTATCGCGGTTCCAGAAGGAATCCTGCACGAGCACTCAAGGATCATCATGGCCGGCGAGTGTGCGGACGGAGTGGGCCACCAAGATTTCCTACGGCTACTAGCAAGCGACGCACCAGAAGCAGTCTATGACAAGCTGAGACAAGGTGAAGCCCTGATCCGTGACCAGTGGGAGGTTCAGGTTCTTTGTCGCATACTACACAAGACTCCGGTGTGTTTCGTCACGAGACCCGAACTGGCCTCCGAGATCAAGTCAATGCATATGGGCTACGCGCAAACGATTGAGCAGGCGCTGGATTCTGCCCACCTAAGTAGTGGCGAAAGGGTCTTGGTTCTTCCGCAGGGACCAATGACGCTGCCGACTTGGATAAGGTCACAGCACAAGAGCGGATAAGATGAAGTTTTGTCTGAGCTGTGGTCAGTCACAAGTGATACCCGACCCGTGTTTGGTCTCTGCAAGAAGAGGGTGACTAGTCACTGAGACTTCTCCACCACACACTACTTCCGTCTGTCTTTGGGACGTTTGGAATTGTATGGCTGAAGACAAAGGTTGGGCCGAAGGTTCAACGTGTATTCCTACCGAACGAAAAGACCCGTGCGAAAAAGCTCATTCACGCAGAGTTTGTCGACTCCAATCCCAAGTCATGCGATGATATCTTGGAACTCGGAGAACGAATCCAAAGATTCCTCAAAGGCGAACCTATCAAGTTTGAACTCCACTTCGTGAGACTCGAAAGCTGTTCCGCATTTCAAAGGAGAGTCCTCTTAGCGGAATACGAGATACCCAGAGGATGGATCAGCACCTACGGAAGGATATCAAAGAATCTTGGAATTCCAAACGGAGCACGTGCAGTGGGTAGAACCCTTTCCCGAAACCCTTTTCCCATAATCATTCCCTGTCACCGAGCGATCAGATCCAACGGTGAACTTGGGGGATTTCAGGGAGGGCTGAAAATGAAAAGGGCCCTGCTTGAAAATGAAGGCGTAGTTATTTCCGATGAGGGAAAGGTTCTCAACGCCAAGATCTACTACTGAAATCATCACAAATCCTGAGCGTGCGCAATGAGTGAAACGAACACGCCCGTTCACTAAATGTCGGATAGAATGAGGCAACTTCGATAACTATTTGCTATTTTGCAAGGATGTCTATGATGCTCTCTATGTGACTGCTCTTCTCATCATGACAGAAGCGGTCATACTATGACGTTAGTAGGCTTGGGAACCAATGCTTCGCCCCCTCCAGAATCAGTACCATTCATAGCCGGCGAGAGAATCAGCACGAAAAGAGGCCATTCCTCCAGCGGAGACTACCTCCCCAGACCGTGGGACAATATCAACCAGCAACCCGGGCGAGGTCCTTAGCATCCAGTTATGGTGCCAACGCAGTTTCGACGCCTAACCCTTTGGTTCCATAGTCATATCTGCAATTCGACAGTGTTGGTCGGGGTGCCTTCGTCTTCCAGGCGGTAACAGTCACCGTAGTCCGAATTATCTACCAGAACGCCTATTTCTCTACCATCCATAGGATGTACAACTGCGCTGTGTAGCAAACGGAGGCTGACCTTTGCCACTCCACTCTTCCCTTTTTTCCTACATTGCTCATGTATTTCGTCGAGAGCAATCAACGCTTTCTGAAAGTCGATGTCTTCGTCGAAGTCGATCTCAATCTTTCGAGTAATCCTACTCCACCAATCTTTGACTCCTTTGACCTTCTCATTGAGTGTCAGCCAGTTCGTTTTGAATGCTTCGACGCCGGCTTCGGTGGCCGTGAACAGCCACACAGACTTCGAAAGATCTATCTTCTCATCCGGGTGGACAAACATTCCTTTTTCAATACACCCACTCAACATGTTGAACAGCTCGGCGCTATTGCTCTTGTCAACCTCGTCTACTCTTACCAGGACTGGCACATTGGGTTTGGATCTCTTCAATTCCTGTAGAAGATTAGCACTGTCTGTCTCAGTCCCTTGCAAGCGTACTTCCAATCTCACTGCTGATTGAGCATAAGAATCTTGGATCTTCTTCGCCAAAATAGTCTTTCCAACTCCGGGCCTTCCTACTATTAGTATTGCGGGTCGCTGGGATTGACTACTAGTATCTGCGAGAAAAGACTTGATATCATTGTAAGCTCCGACTATTTCTTGGCATGTTTGTTTGTCAGCGCATACATATCCGGGGACTGGATAGTACCCTGAAAGATCAATTGGTCTTCTTGATGTCAGTTGCCCCAAGGATGCCAAATGATAAAACCTGTTGATGCCTGACAAGGCCTGGTATCTGGTCGCCAATAGGTAGAGATGGGGAGGACAGTTTTGGCGAACAGTTTTCCCCGTGCTGGACATTATCATGCTGTGCAAGTCCTTTCGCACCGAGTCTTCCAGTTTGTTCGCCAATAGCAGGGATTCGTAAATTCTCACGGCGTTGATCAAAGCGAAGTCCTCTGCCCTATCTGGTGTCAGCACCTCGGACATCATAGACAGTTCGACGACTTCTGCTGCTGGTGGGTCGAAGCCCTTGGCAATTGTGGAATGGATACTCCTCGCCAAGTTGGGCCATTCAGGAAAGACCTCAGCGATCACGCTTAGACTCCACCAAACGTTGGTAATGTCTTCACAATTTGCCCGATTCTCGACGAACTTTTCGACGAACGGAACAAGCTTCTCTTGAACCAGGCGTTTCACTATCTCCAAGTTATCCGAATCGTAACTAGAGGGCGCTCTCAGCACTAGTAGCGTATTAGGTCTCCTCAGGTTGGGTTCGATTGCGCTGAGGACCGTAGATTCGGCGGGGTCGGCATGCACCTCCGAGTAGTCGGCCAGCCTGTTCTCTTTCAATGCCTCTTCTATCACGCGCAGGTTACTCTCGGGAAACGCCCTTAGTACATGCTGCTTAGTCATAGATTCGAGGTCTTGGGCTCCTTTGCTAATTCCCATCGCATGTAGACCCTCAGCGCCGGCAATAGCATCGTTCACCCTCCGGAAGATGCGAAAGCACTTGTTGGCAAGACCAAAGACAATGGCTCGGCCCACTGGCTCCAGACCCATTGCTCGTAGCAAGATTTTGGAGTCTTTCAACTCGGACGGCAGACCCATGTAGGTTCTGAGTTCGCGTTCGCGTTGTTCTGGCGAACTAAGGAGGCTGGCAATCCACTCCTTGAAGTGTCCGCAGCCTTGCAAAGTTAGAAGATCTGTTACAATTTTACCGATTTCCCTCGAAATGTCCACACCTTGGGCCCTTACGTCCCGGGGGAAGCGCGACCTTGGCTTCTCATCGAATCTTAGCAGGCTCAATTCACCGACTTCCATTGTTGGAATGTCCGGTAGATTCGATCTCAAGTCTGTTGATGGCACGAGATACTTCATCACAGAAGCTCGAGGCCCTGGACAGCCAATGATCCAAGGAGACTGACTCGAGGATCTCGAGCGAATCATCTGCAGCAACAGTTCTCTTCAGCTCGTAGATCTTCATGTAGTCGTTCGCACCACTCTGGGAAATCAGTTTCATCTCAATCAACTTCTGCAGTTCACGCCCATTTTCCGATGGGGATTTTGGTTCCATCGAGAGGGCCAACAGCAAGGCTTGGAGAGCGCTAACGAAGACATTGTAACAATACCCAAGTATGATCTTGGACCTCTCGTACCGGCCTGCTCCTAGACTTGCGATCGACTCAGAAAGTAGCATCTTCGCACGGGTTCTTTGATCGGCCTTGATCATGCCTTTGGCCAGATATGTTCGCATAACCGCAAGGGACCCGTCATCGAAAAGGACCAAAGGCTTACTCAGCAGGGATATCGCGAATGGATGTCCCTTCGTCAGCTTCTCCAAAAGCTCCGAATGCTTCAAGACCACTAGGTCGATTGAGACATCGCTTGGTTTTCGCATGGATTTCTCCAGCGCATCCGACAATGTTGCATATTCGATATTGGATTGGTCGTCGGTAATTATCAAGATGTCCAGGTCTGTAGAATGGTTCCCTCTCAGTGGGCCTTGCGAGCCCACAACAGCGATAGATTTGATGGAGTTCCTAAACTGATTCAAGAACACTTCTGCGATCTCGACGAGCGATTCGTCGCTCATCAAGTGCAGGCTATACGCTCCCGATGCGAGCTCGCAATTCAGTCACATTACGAAGAACGGACTTGATCAGACCGTCATAGCTCGGTGGGACATTTCCGCCCAGTAGAAACTCGGTAATATGCCTCTCCAAATCGTGTGTGTTAGTCCGCTTCAAGATCGGGACGCTGTACGACATGGTAGCAATTGTGTCTAGAGGAACTAAAATAGTTAACTCAAGAAACGACGAGCTGCTGGCCTAGGATCCTCTCATCAGCGTCAAGCCTCATTCCCCTGAAGAGAGGTCACCGTCGTGGAGCCTGAACCTTCGCTGCGGCGCTGGTTGCACCAAGAGGCGGTGATTTGAACCATCGTCCTCGTGCATCAAGAGACCCACTCTCCCCAGAGATGGCTTCCGGCTATTGACACGATCGCCCTTCTGTCCGTCTATTGGCATGCGGCATGACCGTTGGACATGACGAGTCACGGCGAACATTGAATGGAGCGGCGGATTTGGTCGCCAAGCTTGCGTGAGCGTGTCTGTCTGCGGCAAGGTCTGCCTCGACGCTTGATTCCGACGCTGGACTTCGCACGAAATGCGCCGCCGAAACCAAACTAGGCTTCAGGTGGAGTGCCTGTCTTTTGTGGACCGGTGAGCGAGGCAAACCCTGCCCTAGGTGCGCCAAAGAAAAGACAATGAGTGACAAAACCACATTATCAGCCGAAAAGTCGGACTCTACATAGTCTACAGGAATTATCACGCAAAAGCTTCCTAAAACTATTTGTTATAGTTCACTGGTTTGGCTCGCTTCGTGTCGTCACAGTGCAGTATCGCTGGGTTGTCCTTTCAGTAACGACGGTCGGCGTTTTCATGACCGGTCTCGACACACGTATCGTTCTGATTGGCCTCCCCACGATCGCTGAATCTCTCCGCTCAGATTTCGAGACACTGCTGTGGGTGACTCAGGGGTATCAGATCGCAATTACTATCGGCCTACTGTTCTTGGGACGATTTAGTGACATCTACGGTCGCGTGAAGACCTACAATCTCGGCTTTGCGATCTTCACGTTGGGGTCGGGGTTGTGCGTTATTTCGCAAACAGGACAGCATCTCGTAATCTTCCGAATCATCCAGGGAGTCGGCGGTGCAATGCTGATTGCTAACAGTTTCGCGCTGATCACCGACGCAACCCCACCCGCTGAGCTTGGCTTCGCACTTGGAGTCAATCAAATCGCGTTCATACTGGGCGCGGTTCTTGGACTGACAGTAGGCGGAGTACTGATCGAGACCGCTGGATGGAGATACATATTTGCAATGAACCTCCCGATCGGCATCTTTGGTACTGTCTGGGCTCGCGATCGTCTTCGAGAGATCGCCCATACCGAGCGGGATGCGAGTTTCGATTACCTCGGCCTCTGCCTGTTCACGACCTCTCTGACATCACTTCTAGTGGTAATCAGCCTAGCAACAATGGCCGCAATTGACAACACAGAAACCGTCATACTATGCTTGATTAGTTTCGTGACTTTCGCCTTATTCCTCTATTTCGAGCCGCGGAAATCTGACCCGCTTCTCGATATGCGGCTTTTCAAGATCCGCCTTTTTTCAGCCGGAAACCTCAGTCAACTCCTGTATGCGCTTGGTTTTGGGGCTCTGAGCCTTGTAGTTGTGATCTACTTCCAACTCGTTCGAGGATATGACCCTCTCACAGCCGGGCTTCTGTTTCTCCCGTTAGACTTGGCCTTCGTGAGTATAGGCCCTATTAGCGGGCGACTTTCTGACCGATACGGCACGCGCGGATTTGCCACGTTGGGAATGGGAGTGAGCACCGTTGGCTACGTTGCTCTTGCATTCCTTGTAACCGCCACCACGCCGCTGATCCAGATCGAGATCATGCTCATAATAGTCGGGCTGGGACTGGGGCTCTTCGCGTCGCCAAACATAAGCTCCATCATGGGATCCGTTCCACCTAAACGGCGTGGCGTCGCGTCAGCAATCAGGGCAACTTTATTCAATACTGGCAATTTGGTAAGCATCGGTCTCGTAGCATACATCATTACGACAGCCATCCCGTACCAAGTTGTCTCGGGAATAATCATCGGTGGATATACTACACTCACACCGAACGAATCGATCGGCTTCGTGACCGGCATGGGGCGAGCGTTTGTTGTCGCAGCCGCAATAACCTTGGTTGGGATGTTGGTTTCGAGCCTAAGAGGACGCGAAATCAAGAATCAGGCAACTGCTTCCTCGGGGAACGTTCAGACTCAGTCGCCTGCACCAACATGACCGATTGCGGTCCAATTTCGGCCACCTGCGAAGACCTGACAGAACAGAAGATCCAGATCCTTACGCGATCATCTCGTTATCACGGTACCACTGGAGGGTTTCCCTCAGGCCGTCCTCCAGCGAGTACTTCGGAGAATAGCCAAGCTCCCTCTTCGCTTTCTCTATGCTGTACGCCCTGTTAGAGGCTACTGCGTCAACAGTCTTCGGATCCCATAGGAAATTCCATTCTCCAAAGGCTGACTTGGCGATGAAGACTGGATAGATGAGCGCTTTTGCAGCGGGTTTTGGCAAGCTAAATGTCGGCGGTTTCCTCCCAGTTATTCGCGAGATGATCTCGTACACCTCGCGATACGTGTACCACCGATCCTCAGAAATGAAGTAGGTCTTGCCATAGGAATTTGCGTTCGTTAGGGCGAGATAGAAGCCCTCAGCAGCGTCTTTAGCGTGGACGAATTGAACGACGGCCGACCCGTGGTCGACAAGCATCCTCGTCGCTAGCGAATTCTTCGCGCAAGAGGTGACAAAGTAGTATGAGATGTCGTCTGTGTTTCTTGGACCATAGATCCCCGTCGGTCGTACTATTGTTGTCCTAAGCTTGTCATCGTATTGTCTGACGGCACCCTCGGCTTTCAGTTTGGACCTTCCGTACTCGTACTGCGGATTCGGTGGATGATCCTCACGTGCTGGGACATCCTCCACTGCTCCTATAGCCTCAGTCGAGCTACAGTAGACGAATCGCGTGACTTCTTCCTGGAGGCAGGCGTCTGGGAGGCTCTTTGTGCCTTGCACGTTTACGAGATTATAGAGTTCTTTCTTGCCATGAAAGGTGTAGTAGGCAGCGAGATGAATCACCGCGTCAACTCCCTTAACGACGCCACGGAGTGATGGCGGATCCGTCATGTCAGCGACACGTTTCTCCAAACCCATCCTGTCAAGCAGCGATGTGTCGCTGGTTTTCCTCACCATCGCGACGACTTCGACGCCCTTCGCAGTGAGGAGTTCAGTGAGATACCCTCCGAGGAAGCCTGATGCGCCGGTGACTAGGACCTTCAACCTACACTCGCACCTCCCCTCTCTGCTGGCGGATGTAGATGATGTCAACGAAGTCTCGGGCGAGATGCCTACCGTCGAACGGTTCCACAGGAGACCTCAAATGCATCTCCTTCAATGGCACGATTCTGTATGCGCCTGAACGACAGAGCACCAAGCCTAAGGCCTCGAAACGCTCGCGAGTCGTAGCTAAACCAACGGTCTGTACCCGCAGCACTCCCCTGAACGGATGAGTCGGCCATCCGCCGTTCGTACTTGGGATAACCGACATCATGCACAAAGAGATCGATGACGTGAGGATTCGCTTACGTCTTCTTCACCATTGGCCTACTGCAACAGCTTAGAGGACTGCAGTTCTCACACACGCATGACTTTGTTACGGTCACATGTAGGTCGCATTTAGATTCCGCGCAGACGTACATGTCACCCTTCTTGTAACGTTCCAAACGTTCTCACCTCTTTACAGACTCTGACCTCTATTGGTGCTTGAACCTTATCAGTTTCGCTTGGCGCACCTGTCCTTGTTTGAATCGCCATTTTGAGATTGGTCTTGTGTGTAGGCAGCTGGTGCGTACACACCATACTATCTGTGCACTAGTATCTGAAAGTGACTTTACGTCAGTCATTAATCACATCAAGAGAGATCCGTTCCGACGGGCCCCATACCCAATATCTTGGTGCGCAAACAAAACCGAAGAAGTCCAAGAAGCAGCGGCTCCTTTTACAATTGTCGTGAAACTCGGTTCATTAAGAATGCCGCGTATGCACATTACTATGTGCATGCATCAATCGTTCAAAGGAAGAGATATGAATCCTGCAAGATGACAGTCCCGACTGAACTGAAACTCAATCGAGCATATCGAAGGCTAGTCATAGTAATGTCCCAAGACCAAGTGCAAGATATCCCGATTCTCAGGATCCGTCCTAGCAGGCTCCTCTTCCTCAGGCCTCTAGGGCCTCGGGACTTCGCGAAGATAGCTGAGCTGTCAGAGTCCATGAAGGCGGTGGGCCAGTTGGAGCCGATCTTGGTAAGTGAGCAGCTAAGCGACGGCTCATATGAGGTCGTGTTCGGAAATCATAGATTTGAAGCATGTAAGAGGCTGGGCTGGCAGACCATCAGATGCCATGTCAGAACAAGCCTCAATGTGGCGTCTTCTACAGGAGCCGCCCTCGAAGGACTAGTTGGCGTGCGAATCCATCCAGAGCATGTTCCGCTCTTGGCTGTTGTACTCCAGCAAATGGGGTTTACGGATCCAATCTTCCAGGAAAGGAAGAAAGGACAAAGATTTGGGCTGTCAAGACACCTCTCGAGCCTGCTGGAATGGCATGTCCGCGGATTCGCAGACGGAATGTTGGATTCCGAGGTTGAGATCTCACGCAACTGGCTGCAGCATCTTGCAGCAAGGTCAGGCTCATACTTCTCTCCGCTGCTGGGGATACTCGATAGGATTGGGATCCCGTTCAGTGCGGCAGGAGGGATTCCTCCGGACGCAGCATACGTCTACCTGCCTGAGCTGTTCGGGCAAATGATTCCTCTAAAGGTGCCCAGTATAACTCTCTGAGGCGGCCGAGTCGAGAGCTGAGCTCCTAGTTTCGTCCGTATCAGAACCAGGACGGATCAGATAAGATCGGCTCATGTTTGGCATTTGCCGCATGATGGACAGAACATGTCTTCCACGGGCTTTCTTGACCCGCAGAATCTGCAGACTGGAATCAAAGCTCTAAGATAGGCTAATCTTGCGTTGATCTTCACTCTGGCTTCCCGGAATTGCTCGCTGTCAAAGAAAGTCTTGGCGAGCTTGAGTCGCTTGGAGTACAGCGGATGCGTCCGGAATAGCTCTGAGACGGATTCGAGAATGCCAATACTGGAATTCTCAACTTCAATTGGCTTCGGTGATGCCATCCCACGAGACGACCACAGCGCGAGTCTAGTTATGAAAGACTCCACGGTGGCGATGTCGTTCGAGACGAGTAGGCTTCCCCTGTCTGCGGTAACCTCGGATTCCCTGTGCCAAGACAGAAGTGCTAGGCGAACAGGTACTGAAATGATGTTGATGCCTAGTAGCGAAGCTGAAAGCCCGATTCCGCCGCCGAGAATATCCGCTACAGTGTGATAGAGCATGTGACCGCTCTTCACGTGACACAGCTCATGTGCAAGAACCGCGGTCAGTTCACGCGAATCCAGATACTCCAAAGCGCCGGAATGGACGACCACAAAGGGACGCTGTTCGCTCCCAAACGTGAGGGCGTTTGGGTGCTTGTTTTCGATCATGAATATTACGGGCAGGACGTCAACGCATAGCGAAATGGCGCAGCGTCGCATCAGTATGTCCAAGGGATCCGGATACTCGACGACGTGACCTTCGTTCGTCAGCCTTGACAAGAGATCCTTCTCGAGCCTACCAAGTGCTAGGTTCTTCACAAGATAGGGTAGAACTCCCGTAGCCTTGATCATCTCAATGGCGCTTTCGTCTGGTCCGTAGGCATAGTCATCAATAGTGAGATCGTACCTGCTCCTTGGGTGCAGCCTCCTGCGGCAGCCTAGGCAGAACCCCAATTCCTCAGGAGTCTCTGCACCACAGTCCTGACAGCGCAACATCAAAACAGATACGACCTACTAGATTGTGACTCAAGCCTCTAGAGAGGCCACGTCCAAATAAGGAATCGACGCGTCAGGCCGACACTACACGTACTCGCTCCAACTCTTTCCAAACCTGATGTTTTTTTCTATCGCATAGACTCTCAAGAACATGGACGATTCGATAACTCTCGGAAAAAGAGGAAAAAAAAGTCACTTGCCAACAGAATGGCGCTGGGAAGCATCAAGTAGGCGCATTTTCTGCCTGCAAGAGTATCTCCGCAGCCCACTGGGCCACATTTCCGACAACGCTGGGGCACTTGTCTTTGTGGCCGCTGGCCCTTTCGAATTCCTCGTAGTCCTTTGCGTCCCACATATTGAAAGACCGTCCCAGTATCTTCTTCTGCACGTCGCTGCAGATGCAGCTCCCGTACTCTTGTACGAATCGATCATAGAGTTTCTTGGCAAGCTGGTGAGATTTCAGATAGCGTCCATTAGCGAAGTTCTCCCGCGGGCGACCGTGTGTGCAGCACAAAGCCATAACTCCTCCTGACAACGCGCCACATGTCCCGTTTGTGCTGAGGCCGACGCCGCCTGCTAGCGAATGTCCAGCCTTGAAGACCTCATCATCGATCCCTCCAAAGACATCTTGGATCGCAGCGAGAACGCATTGAGGACAGCTCCCGTATTTCTGCTCGTACTCAAAAGCACGAGTGTAAACCTGCTCTAGTAAGTCCTTGTTCCTAGCCTGGGAATCCATCCCTCAAACCAACCTTTCACGTGGTCGCTGCTAGGCTATCACTTAGCCTTTCCGGCTGCTGCATGTACTTGGAGTGCGTGACCTAATGGGTTGGCCGTCTCTTCGCATCATATTTCTCATCTCCGCAGCGTCAACGCATGTGTAAGCTGGTGCATCATACCATAAGAGGGATTTTCAGATTTGCTCCCTACTTCTCTCATAATTCACCTCCAATCCAAGTGTACTGACGCTACGATGACCTTTAACGAATACCTGTCGGAGATGCATGTGTGCGCACCGCACG
>Ga0116124_1001289_pt1 | contig 18842 bp, 17 predicted proteins | sample June2015DPH_13_1_2_FD_89728 | JGI IMG/M metagenome (GOLD analysis project Ga0116124, IMG submission 89728) | Peatland microbial communities from SPRUCE experiment site at the Marcell Experimental Forest, Minnesota, USA - June2015DPH_13_150 | ecosystem: Environmental > Terrestrial > Soil >... | reverse complement strand
TTCTGGCGTTGTCCCTCTTCGGCAGCATTGTGTGGATCATTGTGATCGTTATCGGTGCGGGGGTGAGCAAGTTCTTCGGAGTCTTCTCGTTTCCTTTGAGCGCTTTCTGCCTGGGCCTATTTGTCATGTTGCCGCTGCGGTCGATAGCTGTGTTCTCAATGTCGACTGTCAGCTTGGCGAGACGTGTGGTGTTTGCAGTCTCTGATCCCTTGGCATGTTCGGTCGGTCTGGCGTTTGTTCTCACTACCTTTCCTTCTGGTCTCGTTGTGAGTCTCGTCTTGGCGGTTGCTGTGTCGTTTGTGTTCTCCTTTGCCTTCTTGATTTACGTTGAGAGGCGAGGAATCCGTACGCTCGGTGTTTCGCCATTGCTCGTGTTCAGGGCTTTCCTGAGAGACTGGCTGGATGGAGATTTCTCTAGGTTCGAGAACTACTTGCAAGTCTTTGGCGTCAATAGCTCGATCAATCTGTCCATTCTGACATTTAGATCAAGGACCTCTGGAAAGGTGAAGGGGACCTTGATCGTGCCAGACTTCCATCCAGGTCCCTTTCTGAACATCGGAAGCAGTGCACTTCCGTACATGATTAAGCGTGTCGTCGAGTCGACGGTCGGAGGTGTTGCTGCCGTTGCACACGGAGTCTCAGGGCACGAGCGCAATCTCGTCAGTCAGCAAGAGAGCGCCAAAGTCATCGACAAGATTCAATCAATGTTGGCTCACACGCCATCAAGTTCAGGCGTCGGTCCAATTCTCCGGTCCGCGGCTGGAAGTGCAACTGCAACCTGTCAGGTCTTCGGCAAGTCAGCGCTGGTGACAATGACGACTGCGCCGCACGATACCGAGGACATAGATTTTGAGATTGGCGAGCTACTGCGCAAGAGTGCAAGGCACCTTTTCAAAGACGTAGCACTTGTTGATGCACACAATAGCTTGGGTCACGTGACTGTAATGACCCAGGACAAGCTCAACGATCTTGCTCAGGCAGCCAAGCTCGCGGTGAAGTCGACGAGAGGCGTGAAGTTGCGTTCTGCTTCCGTGGGCGTGGCCCATATCATGTTAACAGAGGTATCCTTGAAGGAAGGTATGGGTCCTGGAGGGATCGATGTCTTCTGGATCGAGATGGGCGGCAAATCCTTTGCGTACGTCATCTTTGACAGCAATAACATGGCTTCGGGTCTGAGAGAGAGAATACTCAGTAGCCTGAAGCAGATGGGCGTCGCTGATGGGGAGGTAATGACTTCGGACACTCACATGGTCAACGGGATAGCCTCTTCGAGATTTGGTTACCACCCGATAGGAGAAGCAACTGATCCAGAAGGCATAGTCGCTTCTGTGCGGGCGGCTGCAGATGAGGCTAGGAAGAACATCGAGCCAGTGGAAGCATCGTTTAGTTGTTCTGAAGTTCAAGTGAAAACACTGGGATTATCATCTTTCAGCCAGTTGATGCGCTTCGTCCTTAGAACCGCAAGGCTCACATTTGCGACGCTCTTTCCAGTAGTACTTGTGGCTGCGATCGTATCATTAGTATTCCTGGTCTAGGTCGAGTCTCCTTGCCTCAAGAATTCCACTACATGCAACTTCCACGGGAAGTGATAGTGGGCGACGACGTGCTCGGCAAGGTAGGAGAAACGTGCACTCGACTGGGTTTCTCAGGATCCGTGCTTATTGTGACGGATTCCGTTGTCCAATCGATAGGCGCGGCACCCGTACGCGAGTCGTTGAAGAGTTCCGGATTCAAGGTCCAGGAAGTGCTCGTGGAAGCCTCATCGCTCCCCCAGGTCCGTCAGGTTGAACGAGAGATCGAGAAGTTCAAGCCCAGCGTTGTGGCCGGTGTCGGCGGAGGAAGAGACATCGATGTCGCAAAACTTAGCTCCGCCAACAAGGGCATACCATTTCTGAGTATTCCGACGGCTGCGTCTCACGACGGAATCGCTAGCCCGGTCGTCTCAATGAAAGGATACAGCAAACCTTACTCTTTCATGGCACAGGCACCCATTGCTATATTGGCCGACGTGGGCGTCATAGGTCGTGCACCATTTCGAATGCTCGCGAGCGGTTGCGGCGATGTCGTGGGCAAGTACACGTCTGTCAGGGACTGGAGGCTCGCACACCGAATAAAGAACGAATACTACGGCGATTACGCCGCAGACTTGGCGCTGATGAGTGCGAGGCTTGTGATGAGAAACGCACATATCATGAAAGCCATGAGCGAGACAGGAATCAGGACAGTTGTTGAGGCGCTTGTCAGCTGCGGCGTCGCGATGAGCATCGCCGGCAGTAGTAGACCTTGCAGCGGTGCCGAGCATCTGTTTAGTCACGCACTCGATGTGACCGCACCGCACCCGGCCCTTCACGGAGAACAGGTCGGTGTCGGAACGATCATGTGCGCGTACCTCCACGGAGCAAACTGGCAGCTCATTCGAGATGTCCTGCGCAGAATCGGGGCTCCGACATGTGCGCGTGAACTTGGAATCGATGACAAGTATGTAATCAAAGCGTTGACGATTGCGCACAAGATAAGGCCGGATCGTTACACGATTTTAGGCGAGAAAGGTCTTACAAAGGAAGCTGCAGAGCGTGTCGCGGAAGTGACTGGCGTAGTCGAGTAGGCTTGGCGGACAAAGTGACATCCTCAGAAGCACTGCAGCTCGAAGCTAGGAAAGCCGCACTGCTGAATGCCATTAGGCACGGAGGCAAAGCCGAGACTGGAGCAGTCATCGGAAGACTTCTCGGCGCTCATCCAGAGCTGAGGCAGAAAGCAGCAGAGGTCCGCACGCTAGTCGCTGGGGTCTTAGATCAAGTTAACACGATGAGCCTCGCTGATCAAGAGAAGGTCATACAGCAGAACTGGCCGGAGGAGCTGGCGAAGGAGAAACCGAAAACAGAGCGAGGCCTTCCACCGCTGGCGAACGTTGACAAGTACCCTAAGATCGTGACGCGGTTCTCGCCGAATCCGGATTCGGTCTTGCATCTGGGAAACGCACGAGCGGTCATTCTCAGTCATGACTATGCCCGGAAGTACAGTGGGAAATTCATTCTACGTTTTGAGGATACAGACCCTCGACTGAAGAAGGCTGCTTTGCAGTTCTACGATCTAATACGCACGGATCTGAGATGGCTCGAATGCGCTTGGGACGAGGAGTACTGTCAGAGCGACCGCTTGGAGCTGTACTACCAATATGCGGAAGAGCTGATCCGGAAAGGAGACGCATACGTCTGCGAATGTGCCTCTGAGGATTTCAAGCAGCTCATCGAGTCAGGAAGAGCTTGTCCCTGTCGTGCGCTCACTCCAGAAGAGAATCTAACTCGTTGGAAAGGAATGCTCGAAGGCGAGTATGATGAGGGCGAGGTGGTTCTTCGCGTCAAGACAGAGCTGGATCATCCGAACCCGGCCGTGCGGGATTGGCCTGCGCTACGCGTCATAGATCCGGTGAAGTATCCCCATCCTCGTGTCGGTAGCAAGTACCGCGTGTGGCCGCTGTACAACATGGCGTGTGGGGTCGACGATCACTTGATGGGTATCTCACATGTGATTCGAGGCAAAGAGCATCTGACGAACATGGAACGTCAGAAATACCTGTACAAGCACTTGGGCTGGACATATCCGGATGCAATACACTACGGCCGCTTGCACCTCGTCGGAATGGATCTCAGCAAATCGAAGATGATGCGTGCACTTGAAGAGGGTACGTACAGCGACTTGAGTGATCCTCGGCTTGGAACCTTGATGGCTCTGAGACGGCGAGGCATCACTCCTCAAGCCATCAGAGGCGTCGTGTACGAAGTTGGACCACGCCCGGTAGATGCCACGATAAGCTGGGAGAACGTCTACGCCGCGAACCGTAAGATCATCGACCCAACCGCTCGCAGGTTCTTCTTTATCGACAGACCGGTCGTCGCCACAATATCCGGTGTAAAGAGTAGCCGAACAGTCAAGATTCCAGCTCATCCCGAGCATCCGGAGATGGGTGCGAGGGAACTCACAATTGTTGCGCAGGATGGCACGTGTCACCTCCTTCTCTCCAAAGCGGATCTAGGCAATCTGAAACCTGGGACTGTAGTAAGGCTCATGGAGCTATTCAACATGAAAATCGTTCAAGCGTCTGAATCAGTTACGGCTGAGTTTCACAGTGAAACGTACGCCGAAGCAAGGAAGGTGAACGCGCCGCTAGTCCATTGGTTACCGGAGGAGCACAACTGCAAAGCTACGGTTGTTATGCCGACGGCTGAGAGGATCGACGGCTTGGGCGAACCTGACTTGACACAATGCCATGTGGATGAGGTGATCCAGTTAGTCAGGTTTGGTTTCGGCAGAGTCGATGCGGTAGCCCAAGATTCCATCGGGATCTATTTTGCTCATCAATAAGGTAAGGTAACCCCGGCATCTGAATGCGTAAGAAGGAATTCATCAATATACCACAAGTGCTTCTATCGGAAGACAGTTGACAGGCGATGCCGTTCACTTACACTGGCATAAGGGTCCGAGATCTTAGACGATCGCTGGCATTCTACACGAAAGTGATGCGACTGAAGAAGGCAGGCCGTGGAAAGATGAAGGCGGGAGGAATATTCGTGCAACTCAGAGATCCGCGGTCCCGTCAAGTACTTGAGCTGAATTACTACCCGCCTAGAGCGAAGTACCATGAACGATTCAGGAGCGGCTCCGAACTCGACCACTTGGCGTTCTGGGAGCGGGATGTCGACGGAAAGTATGAGGAAATGTTGGCTAATGGCGCCACGAAAGCGGTGGAACCTTTCTCAGAGGGCGGCTATAGACTGGCCTTCGTGAAAGATCCCGATGGGATCTGGATCGAGCTTCTGGGTAGAGAGAGAAGGGCGAGACGAAGGGGCAGCTGAGACTTTTGCCTTCAATATCAGACGATGCGGCGATAATATCGACGATAGGTGTGATTCTCGGAGTGGTTTTCGTGGTCATCCAGCTGAGGCATATGGAGATGCACAGAAATCTTGACGTCTCCATGAAACTGTTCGAATGGGCGGAAGGGGACCGACTCCACAAGGCACTCAGATGGATCGAGAATGAATTCCGATTCCAAGACTACGACAAGTACAAAGATCAGGAAGCGACCAGTTTCGAAGCGAGTGAATACCCTCATGAGGTCACTTCCTTCTTCGAGCAAATTGGGTTCTTAGTGGAGAAGAGGTTTGTCGATCTAGCCATCATAGACGACCGGCTTGGATCACATATAGTCTCGAATTGGAAGAAACTCGAACCGTGGGTCATGGCTGTAAGAAAGGAGAAGGAGAACAACGAGTTCGCGCGGCACTTTCAGAGACTCTATGAAAGAACCGTAGAGTACATGAAAAAGAACTGACGACATAGTTGGCTAGGCAGAATGATCAGGACGGTAGGACCAGAGTGAAATTCGAATGATCAGCCGAATTGACTCCTTGAGTGTCAACGAACTCCTTACTCAGCCCATCATAGTGTCGCCCACGGAACATATCCACAAGGCGATCGGCCTCATGAGGAGAACGAAGAGTTACGAATTATTCGTCATGGAGCAGGGCGAAGACACAGGTACGAGGTTGAAGTCGAGTTGGTCACTCCTAGGAAGACGACTTCATTCGGCGCGTTAGGATGGAGCCTCCCGGAGGTATTCGACGAGCTCTCCAACAAGATGAAGCGAGTCACGACGAAGAAGCGAGAGCGGCCGAGAAGAAGGCTCGACTGAGCTGTGATCATCAAAAGTGCGAAGACGAACGTCCGAGCGAATTCTATCTCTCCTTGATCAGTACATCCGAGCCCTGCAATTTCACCTCATAGGTAGGTTCGTCGCTCTTAGGCGGTGAAGCGATGACCTTGCCTGTCGTGAGGTCAAATCGCCCCTCGTGACAGGGGCATATGACAGTAGTGCCCTCGATCGTTCCCTCGCTCAAGGAACAATGCCTGTGTGTACACGAGTCACCCATTGCGTAGATCTGGCCGGACAGATTCGCCACGAGCACGTCCTTGTCGTGCACTTGAACTTTCTTCATTGATCCGGCAGGAAAATCGTTCAAGGAACCAACCTTGACGAAAGCATCACTCATTCAGAGCATCTCCGTCGATTTCCTAGCCAGATTGAGAGCCACTTATGTTTTGCGAACCTCAAGATACCGAATTGCTAGGTCGGCACGATCTCGCCATATACACCTTTGAATTCGTCAGCCAACTGCAGCGCTTTCGCGAAGTCTGGCGATGTTTCGCCTACCGCCAGCTCCCTTGTCACACCTATGACGGGGAGAGCCAGCTCGTTCTCTCTTTCGATGTGTGGGTGGAGAACCTCCGCAACACGTCTCGCCGCCCCGCCTACCTTGCCCTGTATTTTCGTTCCCTTTGCCAACTCGGTATGAAGCTCTTCGTGCTCCTCACTCATGGCGTCAGGAATTCCAAGAGGCATAGTTAGTCCACACAAGCAGGCGTGAAGCAAATCGCGCTTAAGATTTTGGAACTAACGGCTAAGTCAACTCGCTAGCCATTGGCAGCTCTGCCGTTATCACTACCGGAGACGCTATACTGCACCCGAGTTGTCGCTGATCTACAACATATATTCCGGTCTGCCGAGGATTTGGTGGGCGTTAAGAAACTGAGCAAGATTAAGTTCGGCGCAGTGCTGAACGAGGCTCCTCAGATGTCCGCCTCCCCAGACTACTGGGGACTGGCAGAACTGTTTCGTGCCTGTGAGAGCGCGGGCTTCGACTCAGCTTGGTTAATGGATCACCTCACTTGGGGACCAAACTCCGCGGTATTCGAATGCTGGACGACGCTTTCGGCTCTATCGCGTGAAACCTCAAGAATCCATCTCGGGGCCTTCTTCCTCTGCAACGGCTACCGAAACCCAGCGCTCGTTGCCAAGATGGCGGCCACATTAGACGCAATATCCGCAGGCCGCCTTGAATTAGGGATTGGAGCCGGATGGAAGGAGGATGAATACAGATCCTACGGCTATCCCTTCGGCTCGGCAGCGGAGAGAATACGGCGCCTAGGTGAGGCGGCTGCAATAATCAAGCTGATGTGGAGCGGGAGACCAGTCACGTTCCAAGGGAGGTATTACAATGTCATGGAGGCCGTGTGCCGACCGGAACCAGTGCAGCTTAGGGGGCCGCCTCTCTGGATAGGGGGAGGTGGGGAAGCGCTAACTCTCAAAGTGGTTGCCAAGTACGCAGACGCCTGCAACTTCTCAGGGTTATCCACAGGCCTCCAAACGTTCCAGAAGAAGCTGGCTGCCTTGGAGAGGCACTGCCAATCTGTCGGAAGGAGAATCGACGACATCGTGAAGTCCGTAACGCTTGAGCTGATACTCGGGAAAAACGAGGAGGAAGCCCATCGAAAAGAACGAGAAGCCCCTCCAAGTTTGGCACCTGAGGAACGTTTCGTCGGTACCCCTTCGGACTGCATCTCCTTCCTTCAGCGATTCATCGACTCCGGTGCATCCTACTTCATGTTACACATCGAGGATCTATTGCCGAGCCTAGACCTCTTCGAGAACGAAGTCCTGCCGTCCTTCAAACGAGCGTGATGATCCTTTAGGAATGCCGGCGATTTGTGCGTTCCTAAGCTGGACCGAGAGGCAGTCTGTCTACCCCGTGCTTTTTCATGATCTTTCTCGTCACATCATCCAGACTTCGTTCAGCATCTGCTGGGAGTGGTTCGGGCTTATGTTCTCTGAGTATTCTTTGAGCTATCTCTCGGGCTCTCTGGACCGTATCCTTTGATCCCAGCTTCTTCCATACGCTTAGCTCCTGTCTGTCGACCAAGTCTGATGGGTTGAAGATTTCCTTGTTGAGCCATTCCATCGTGTGTCTCTGGGCGAGATAGTGCCCTCCAACGCCCACCTTTCTGATGATATCAACCGCGAGAGTCTGATCGTTGACGTCGATGCCTTTGATGAGTCTCAAGGCCATTCCGCAGATAGTGTCGTCCATCACTAGCTTTTCGAAACTCTGGCAATTTTCAAAATCAAGCATTCCTGGCCCGGATATCACGTTGATTCCCGCAAGTGCGCCTAGCGTTATGCCCAGTCCAGACTCGAATCCGGATTGTGCATCAACTAGCTTTGCGTCGCTCAAACCTAGATACATGTGGGTTGGTAGGCCGTAGTATTTTCCGATCTGTGCATAGGCGCAACCCATCATGATCGTCTCCATAGCGCCCAAACGAGCCGTAAGGTAGCGCATGTCAAAGGTTGTCGGCGACCCACCATAGATCACCGGCGCACCAGGCTTGGCGAGTTGTGACATAACGAGGCCGCTCAGGAATTCCGCATTCAGCTGGACCAAGGAGCCAGCAAGCGTTACAGGTCCAGTTGCACCAAGCTGCGGCATCGGCAGGATCTCTGCCGGAATGCCGTATTTCGCACAATCCAGCAGATTCTGAGCAATGAACTCTCCCCATTTCAGCGGAGCTGAGGGACAGAGGTCGAAGATCGCCATGGGTTTCCGCGCTAGCTCCTTCTCGTCTCCGCGGATTGCTGCCAGCATGTCTTTCATATCATACAGGGCGTCTATGCCGAATGTGCCTGTGACTATCGTCTTGGGCGAGTTCTTCAGCACAATGTATAGTCGATATCGGTCAACAATAGTATCGGGAACATCCGAGACCACGAGCGCCGTACTCTGAGCCTGTATGTGTTCCAACCCATCAGTGAGTCGCACAAAATCCGCGAGATCCCTTGATACTGGTTTTCTAATTTGAGAGGTTTGCGAATCAAGCAGATAGAGCGCTGCAGAGCCCGGATCATAGTGGACATGGTTCTCTTCGAGGAGCAAATCATGTCTTCCGTCGCGACTGTACAGTCTGATCGTTGACGGAGCCTTGACCAGAGACTCCTTCACCAGATGCTGTGGGATGCGAGCGATCTTCTTGGTCCAGTCAACATCTACTCCGGCCTCAGCAACCATCTTCAATGCGGCGTCACTCTGTATCATTACGCCGATTTCTTCCAAGATCTTCAGCGACTTCAGGTGAATCGTTTCGATCTGTTCTCGCGATAGCAGCTGAAGCCAAGGCTGACTTGAAAACGAAAGCTTCGTCAATGCCATTCCCCGTTTCCTAAATGCCGCATATCATGAAGTAAGGGTGCCTTCTTGTGCCTTTGCATATTCAGCGAAGATATGGCCGCGCACCATGAGACCCACCACCAATTCAAACTACGCCAATCGACGGTGGAGAATAATATCCAAGTGCTTACTAACTGGCGCCTTGAAAGTCTACGTCTCAGATTGCTATGCAGCTTCGCTCGCGCGGTGCGAGCTTTGTAATATCCATCCGGCGAGCGAATCGAGAATTCGACGCATCACCTGATCCGTTCTCTGCTGCAACAGTCCATAATTCCCATACGTCTCTCCTCCGCCCTCGTCCACCAAATCGGTCACTCCCCGCAAGATCAGACACGGCATCTGATTCCGCGTTGCTACCCAGGCAATCGCGCCAGATTCCCAATCCGCTGCTACTGCCTCGTAACGTTCCTTCAGGATAGGGATATCCGATGGCAAGATGTCCCGATCAGCACTCACCAATCTTCCGCGACGCACAGCTAGTGGCAGTGGTTCCTTCGAGTTCAGCCAGACAAGGTTCAATCGAGTCACATAATGCTCAACGGCCTTTCGCTTGTTGGCCATCTGCTCTAGAATATCATATCTCCGGCTTGAACATTTCTCTGACCTTGTCCAGGAGCTCCTGATACCTTGGGTCGGTTCTGCCCTTGGCAAAGAGCGGACAGTACATCGGGTACCAGTATTGAAGCACGTGTTGCTCTGCAGCCCTGTTCATGTATGTGAAGTAGGAGTCAAGGTCGCCCAGGGCATAGTAGACGAACCCAATGCCGTTGAGGTCCAGGGAACCACTCCAATTTTCCTCGATCTTCCTGATGGCCTCGAGAGCGGTGTTCCTGTCCTCCATCTGGGCTGCAACAAATCCCCTCATCCAGGGCACCCAGGAATTGGTGGGCTCCAGCTTCTCAGCCATCGAAAAGGACTCCTTCGCCTTCTCGTGGTCACCCTTGAACAAGTAGTACTCGGTCATGTTCCTGTAGGTTCCGGCCGGAGCAAGCTGGGCTGTCTTCTCCCAGAACCGAAGCGCCTCGCTCTCCCTTCCCGAGTAGAAATAGAACGATCCGACCCTCTCAATATATCGGGGCCTGACAGGATCCAAACGGTAGGCGGCCTCCCACAGCCTGACCCCTTCATCGAAATCGCCCCTGAGGGACGCTACGTTGGACAGGGTACGATAGGCCTCTGGGAGGCTAGGATTCAACTCAATCGCCCGCTTGGCTTCGGTTTCGCTAGCCACTACATCGTCCTCAAGAAAATGAATCCGAGCGAGCGCTGTCGCGGCTTCGGCCAGCTCCGGGTCCAACTCAAGTGCCTTCTTCACGGCCAGCTCCGCCTTGGGAATTGACTGCTCGTAGGATTCGTAAGCGTCCGATGCGAGAAGGAGGAAGCATTCAGCCATCCCGACGTACGCCTTTGCGAAGGAAGGATCAAGCTCCACGGCCTTCTCAAACAGCCCGATTGCCTGCCTGACTGACGGTTCGGTCTCCTCTCGAGCCAGCTCTCTGCCCCGCAGGAAGCAAGTGTACGCCTCCGTGTTCTCCGTAGCCTTCTTCCCGATCACGCGCTTCTCCGAGTCCACAAGCCGGATCCTAAGCTCTCCGGCCACCTTCTCAGCGATCTCCGACTGGATCGCGAAGACGTCCTCCAGCTGCCTGTCGTAGTTCTGGGCCCAAAGGTGACCCTCCGTTGATGTGTCGATGAGCTGCGCCGTTATCCTAACCCTGTTGCCTGCTTTTCTGACGCTCCCTTCAATCAGGGTGCCAGCGTTCAGCTCCTTTCCCACGTCCGAGGCACTCTTCTGGGACCCCTTGTACTTCATTACGGATGTCCTAGCGATTACCGTCAGTTCTCTCACTGCGGAAAGTGACGTGATCAGTTCTTCCGTCATTCCATCGGCGAAATAGCCGTCTGCTGGGTCTTGGCTCATGTTGGCGAATGGGAGGACTGCTATGCGCTTCTTGTCAAGTTGAGGCGAAGGAGTGGCTTTCTCCACTTCCCAAGGCATTACCATCCTGAACACTTCCATCGGCAGGCTCACGTTCTTGAGAGACTTGGCCCCAAGGCTCACGAGCGGCAGCTCGAACTTGTTCTGTACATGGTCAAAGACCTGCCGGGTGATGCACACGCCTCCGTCCTCCGCCAACGGCTCTATCCTGGAAGCCACGTTCACGGCATCCCCAGAGATGTCGCCCTGGGATTCTACAACGTCGCCAAGATGGACCCCCACCCTGAGGTGGATTCTCTGTTCGGTGGGGGCTGAGATGTTGTACTCGCGCGCCGCTCTTTGAATGTCGTAGGCGCACCTCACACCGTCCAAAGCGCTGGGAAACTCGACCAGGAAGGCGTCCCCGATGGTCTTGACTTCTCTACCGTTATGCCTGCTGAGGATGGGCCTGATCAACTTCCGCTGTTCCTCAACCAAGGCTAGTGAAAGCGATTCGTTCCTCTGCCCAAGAGCGGTGTAGCCTACCATGTCAGTGAACATTATCGCAGCGAGTCTACGCCCATTGTCTGGCAACCCGGGTCACTAAGCATTCGAGCTCATGCGAACATAAAACCATTTAAGAAGAAAAGACACCGGAACTTGATCCGAATTTTGTGCCAGCACACGGCAACCGTGTTTGGGTTTACTTATTCAGGAAGAGGTCATCCCAGAAGTTCTAACAAAACTCCCTTCTATAACCAAGCGCACACGTAGTCACAAGAACTCACCACAGGCGGGGAAGAGCAAATGAGCGGCGAGCAGAGAAGACTGGCAGCCGTAATGTTCACAGACATCGTCGGATACAGTTCTCTAACTCAGAAGAACGAGCGACTGGCTCTTGAGCTACTTGAGGAGCATAGAAAGATCGTCCGCCCAATAGTCGCCCGCCACAATGGCCGCGAAATAAAGACGATAGGCGACGCATTCCTCATAGAATTTGGAAGCGCTCTTGAAGCAACAGAATGTGCCGTAGAGGTACAGAGAAGCCTTCACGACTATAATCAGGAGTCAAATCCGGCTAGACGGGTTCATATCAGGATCGGAATTCACCTGGGAGACGTGATACAGCGGCAGAATGATGTTCTCGGGGACGCGGTCAACATCGCGTCAAGGGTCGAGCCGTTAGCGGAAGCGGATGGAATCTGCATATCGGAACAGGTCTACGATCAAGTCAGAAACAAGGTCAATTACAGAATTGAGGATCTTGGACCCCATCGATTGAAGAACATAGACTATCCGATTAGCGTGTACAGGATAGTACCCTCTTTGGAGAAGGGCGAAGTGACTCAAGTTGGACCGGACAGGAAGAGAATCGCTGTACTACCCTTCCTGAACATGAGCCCGGACCCAAACGACCAGTATTTCGCGGATGGAATAACCGAGGAAATCATCTCCATCGTCTCAGGGATCAGCGGTCTTAGTGTCATCTCGAGAACGTCGGTGATGGGTTACAAGGGGACGACGAAGAAATTGGGAGAGATCGCAAGAGAGCTCGATGTGGGCTCCATTCTCGAAGGCAGTTTCAGAAAAGCGGGAAACAGGATACGGATCACTACCCAGCTTATCGATGTCGTAGGTGACAAGCACCTATGGGCTCAGAACTACGACAAGAACTTGGACGACATCTTCGCAGTCCAGAGCGAGATAGCGGAGAAGGTGGCAGGGGAGCTAAAGACCAGGCTCCTCGAGTCCGAGAAGAGAACTCTGGAGAAGAAACCGACCGAGAACATTGAGGCGTACACCTGCTTCCTGCGAGGCAGGGAGCTGTATAGGGAGGAGACTGAGGCCTCGCTTAGGCAGGCCCTCAGCCTTTTCGAGAAGGCCATCGAGCTGGATCCCTCGTTCGCGAGAGCGTACGTGGGGATAGCAGAGTGCCACCAATTGCTTGCTACCGCCGGATATGAGCCCCCCGACGTTTGCCTCCCTGCTGTGAAGTCATCACTGGAGCGTGCCATCGACCTCGACCCTGACCTCCCGGAGGCCCACGCGTCGCTCTCGGAGATGTTCTTCAACGTGGACGACTTGCCAGGTATGGAGGCGGAGGCGAGAAGGGCGCTGGATCTAAACCCCAGCCTCCCAGAACCCTATTCTATGCTATCCGAACTGGCCGCACTCAAAGGAGACCCGGCGGAGATGGTCAGACAGAACGAGACAGCCTACCGCCTCGACCCAATTAGGCCCCGGTTCATCTATTATGTCGGGACGGCATACCTCTACACCGGAAGGGAAAGCGAGGCGCTTCAGTTCTGGAAGAAGACCGAGCAGCTGGCCCCGGCGTACACCTGCAGGGGGATGACGGAGTACTACCTAGCCAAGGGGGACCTCGAGAAGGCCAGGGAGTTCCATGCGAAGGCCGAGAAGCTCGAGCCCACCGATCCTCGGATCATGTGGTTGGGCGGGTTCATCGCGGCTATGGAAGGCGACAGAGAGAGAGCCCTGCTCGTAATCAGGAAGATCGAGGACGCCAAGATGGGTCCGATCAGCCTCAATTTCATCGGGTACGTCTACCACGCCCTCGGAGACCTCGACTCCTACTTCGAGTACATGAACAAAGCCCTCGAAGCCCATATGATAATTCCCTCAACCATGATGTACTCGCCCCTCTTCGCCAAGGCAAGGGCCGACCCCCGATACCCGGAACTGGTGGAGAAGAACCGGAAGCAGTGTGGCCTGACGAAATAGAGCCGTCACACCGAGAGATGCACACACTTTTTCACGCTGCTCGTGTCGCTCGCTGATACTTCGTTTCTATTCTTTTTTCAGTTTTTCACGTTGTCTAACATCGTAACACGAACGGCAACGACGTGAACGCATCTTATATCTGCTCGTACGACATATCGTATCTGTCGAGGTGAAGATTTATGGCTAAGCCAAAGATGTCGAAATTGCATAAGCGGAAGAGTAAGACCGTGTTGGTCCACCCCCAATAGACAATCCAGGTCGAATATTCGTACCTGGCGTCCGCCCTCGGTTTTTTGATTTTATTTTCTTTGTGACCGTTGGTCTGTAAAACCTGGTTGAAACTCGCCGACACCATTAATACGGTGAGAGTTTGATATCGCAAGAAGCATCCGAACAGCAAAGGGGTTTGGAAGAGTGTCTTCTGGCCTGCCAGGCTCGAGAGAGGATATACTGCGTCGAGTACAGGACGACGGAAACTACAAACCCATGCGATCTTCTCACGCCTCGCTGATGGGAGGAGACCCCGCCAGCGGCGTACCGTACGTCCTCAAGAGCAAGATTACAAGCGAAGAGTACAACGTCGACTTCCACACGGTTACTATTTGGTGGCTGCTTGACGGCGAACATACGGTCAGCCAAATAGTAGACGAGACTAAGGACAAGTTCGAGACGTCTTACGAGATCGTCCGTGATGCACTATCCTTCCTAGGCGACGAAGGTCTCTTGGCTGGAACAGAGCCTCAGGTTGCTCCGTCGAGGCGTCTGAGGTTCGTTTCAGCGTTTGAGTTGGATCTCACGATCACCTGGGGAAACTCTCAATTCTTCCTGGGTTTAGGGAGATTGGTGAGACAATTCGTGCAAGGTGTTGGGCTCTGGGTTACTCTGATTCTGATTGTCGTAGGCGCGGTACTTCTTGCACCTGGTTTCTTGTCGATTCTCTTCAACAGGGCGAATTTCGAGATCCTAGGCTCGTCGAATGTGGGTTTCTTCTACTACTACCTGCTGCTTTTCCCCATCTTAATTGTTCACGAAATCGCGCATGGGGCTACGTTGGCATACTATGGAGGATTGTGGGACGTGATGCCGGGAGAGGTTGGAACGGGTTTGTACTATTTCGGCCCCATGTTCTATGTGGATACGAGTGACACGTGGGTTCTCCCGAAGAAGATGAGGATAATGGTTTCACTTTCCGGGCCACTATCCACGCTCCTAGCAGGTTCGGTCCTAGTTCTCTCCAATTTGGTCTGGCCGAGTCAGATCCTGAAGATGACGGGTTTCTTCTGTTTCTATTGGACGCTATGGAACTTTGTCCCTCTGATCGAGACGGACGGGTATTATGCGGTAATGGACTTTGCGGATATACCGGACCTGAGAAAGGAGGCTTTCGATCTTCTAAGATCGAAAATCCTTGGAGGCAAGGGACCTGATGAAGAGAGATTTGAACCGAGGAAGAGAGCCTTCCTTGCTTGGTTTGCAGTGCTATCTATTGCATTTGTACTGTTCCTTGCCTACGACACCTATATCATATTCCAGTATATGGCGTCAGACGCACTCAGCGCTCTCGGGAGAATCTTGCAGGCAAGAAGTCCCTACATTGTCGTGGATCTTGCGTCGGTTGCATACTTCGCGTTGATGGCTGTGGGTTTCATCACAATGCCAATTTCACTTCTGAAGCGGAGACGAAAAGAAGCATCGGAAGTATGAAAGATGAGAATGCGTCCCGAGATCCGCTCATTCTTCTGCCTGGCGGACGCAAACATTAAAGGACAAGTAGATTTGAAGTTCGAGGGGTTAGAAAGATGAAACTTCTGGGTTCGGAAAATGACGCCGTTATCGATATGCTCGAGAGGTCGCCTCTATGGTCTGGGATAGGCAAGCAAGACTTCAAGGCAATTGTAAAGATGGCTAAGCAGCATAAGTTTGAGAGCGGAGACACTATCGTCAAGAAGGGAGATGAGGGAACCGGATTCTATCTGGTCTTGGATGGCGCGGTAGAGATTAGATCAAATGGAAACACCATTTCAAGGCTCGGTCCCGGCCAATTCTTTGGGGAAATGTCTGTCGTGGACGCTCAGCCTAGATCAGCTGACGTTGTAGCCGTTGAACCGTCACGAGTTTTGTTTCTTTCCGCTTGGTCCTTCAAATCGCTCGTATCGGAGCGGCCTAGAATCGCAGTCAAAATGCTGCAGGAGTTCGTCCGTCGGTTGCGCAACACTGACCGTGCACTCAGCGAATAGACGACGGTGTTTCGATTCTCTTGCATATTGGGAATCACGATTTGGGAAGCGAGACTGGTAAGAAGGAACCGAAAATCTTAGAATGTTGGTCATGTGGTGCGTAACGAGTGAATTTGGTCGATCGAAAGACGCAGAGCGTCCTCAGGGGCGTAAGGATACCCAAGCAACTAAATGAGCTGCTCCAGAAGGATGCGGACACGGAGAACCGGACAGTAAGCGCCTTGGTCGTATCAATTCTAACCAAGTACGCAGAGTGGGATCGTTACACGCAAAAGTTCGGCTTCGTCACGGTACCACGCTCCACATACAAGCGCATGATCGAAGCGATGGACGAACAAACTTACCTGTCTGCCACGGAAGAGGCCCCTTCCACATTCCTTGAAATGATTAGGTTCTGGTACAAACGCGTCGACCCACAGACTGTCTGCGCTTTTTGTGAGAGGCTGTCCAAGTATGTTGGAACTACTCGGTGCGAGATCGACGACAGGGATGGCAACTACACTATTACCCTTGAACATGAGTTGGGCATGAAGTACTCCAATCATATGAAGCGGGTTTACGAAGCAGTAACACGTGAAACTCTCGGAATTGAGCCGAAAATCGAGGTCACCAGCAATTCAATCTTCATCAGATTCTCCGAGCGTTCGCCCAAAGTAACTAGGTTGCAGAGCTAGTTCTGAAGATAATTTCACTCTCAACGTGAGAAGAGGCTGCCCGCGGAAGTATTCTCACGGACAACGATGTGAACGCCGTTATTGAGTAACTCTTATCCGCACACTGTCAGATCGTCGGGAGAGATGTAAAGGATCTGCGGGGGGAATTCAGTGAGGCTCGTGTTGCTCGGAACTGGCGATTCCTTCTGCTCCGACGGTCGCGGCTCCACGAGTGTCTTAATTGATGGTAGCACACGGATACTGCTGGATTGCCCTCCCCAAATCGTGTATGCCCTACGCCAAAACGGCTACTCCCCAAACGACGTGAATCATGTCCTGATCAGCCACACACATGGCGACCATGTGGTCGGTCTTGTTTTTCTCGCAGAATGTCTCCTTTACAAAGACAGGGGCATCTTAGAGATCTACGGGCCCAAGGGGCTGAAAAGTCTGGTCTACAGCCTCTACCACATGCTGTTTCCCAGGGCAGATCTCTCCAAGGTTCTCAATTTCCTGCCGGACCTGAGCGGTCTTCCGTTCACATGCACAAAAGCAAGAGGTGTTCATTCCCCTCCGGACACAATCTACAGAATCGAGATCGACGGAACGACACTGGTCTATAGCGGGGACACGATGCATGACGATCTGTACAAAATCGCAAAGAAAGCCGACTACCTCATCCATGAGGCTGCAGAGACCAACGTTGCGTTGGCGAGGCGCCTCAAACATTCAACCCCGACCCAAGCCGCCAGGGCAGCAAAAAGAGCTGGCGTGCGAAATCTCGTGATAGTCCACAGCCCAAGGTTCACATCCAGACAGAAGCGCGAGGTAACGCGCATCTTCCCTAGAACGATCTTCTCTACCGACGGTCAGATCATAGATGTATCCTAGCTGAGTTACAGGAGCAGCCGTGTTGCTAATGGCTAAGGACTTGAGCATTCATTTGTAGTCTACGAACGGATTCCTGCAGTAGCTTCAGCGCCATCTTTGGATGGTTGGATACAATACTTTTGAAGCTCCATGAAGTCAGGGCAAGGCACCTTGACGGTTCAAGTGCCACAACATCTGCCGACCTTGGCTGACCGTCCAAGATTGACATCTCGCCAAAGAACTGACCGGGTCCGAGTTTGGACAGGACTTTTCCGTCCGATCGAACCTGCACGCTGCCGTCCGCTATGAGATAGAAGCCGACGCCTGCCTCTCCTTTGCGTACAATGATGTCGCCGCTCTCATACTTGAGCTCCTTGAATGAGCGTGCAATGACCTTCAGTTCCTTCTCGGTGAGACCGGACCAGAGAGGTGCCTTCTGCAACATCTCCACAATCGCGCTCGTATCTGAACCGCTAGGTTTCATGATCTCACTTTCAGAAGTCCGTCGTTAGGCGCGTATGCTCAGTTTTGCGCTTTAATGCTTATGCTATGTGACTTCACTTAGGCTACCCAAAGCCTGAAATTCCGAACGAGCCCATTACTATGAAGGGCTTCTGTGATTGCATTACCGCATCTATGGCGTTCTCTGCTTTCTCGTGCCTGCACGAGCGCCGAGGAGGGGCGCGATGACAAGAAGTACCCAAATTGAAGAGGTGATTTCATGCCAATTAGAGCTTGCGTCCACATAATTACGAATCCTGGAACGGCTAGGGAATTAGCGATAGCACTCAGCAAGATAGATGGCGTCACAAGTACAGACCTAACGACCGGAAGATTTGACATCATGGTGTTAGTTGAGAAGAAAGATGCCGATCTTACTTGGCTCCAAAACACCGTGCTGGCGAAGATACGGCAGCAGCAGGGCGTCGTCAGGACAGAGACTGCGATCTGCACAGAGAAATTCACACCCTGAATATCAGCCCAGACCCGAAGGACGAATACTTCGCGGATGGACTTGCGGACGAACTGATAGCTCGGCTCTCAACCATTATCGGGTTCAAAGTTATCGCCCGAACATCCATAATGCGGTTCAGAGGCACAACCAAGACCGTAGGCGAGATAGGTAAGGAACTGACGTCCGGCACAGTACTTGAGGGAAGCGTCCGCAAGGCAGCGAACAGACTGCGGGGTCACAGGTCAACTCATTGATGCTACGACTGAAAGCCTGCTAAGTCTGAGCTGAAAGCTTAGCTTCGCCCCTTTCTAGATCCCGTTTTGCTCCGAGCTTCCGGAAGATTTCGGCAGCCTGCTCCAATCGTTTCCTTGATTCCTCGCGGTCCTCCTGCGCTAATGCCTCGGAGTA
>Ga0116124_1001285_pt1 | contig 18951 bp, 19 predicted proteins | sample June2015DPH_13_1_2_FD_89728 | JGI IMG/M metagenome (GOLD analysis project Ga0116124, IMG submission 89728) | Peatland microbial communities from SPRUCE experiment site at the Marcell Experimental Forest, Minnesota, USA - June2015DPH_13_150 | ecosystem: Environmental > Terrestrial > Soil >... | reverse complement strand
TTGAGTTTGTCTCGGCCCGCGAGAACATCGACACCTCGGGCGCGATGGGGCGGATGTTCGTCACCATCATCGGCTGCATCGCCGAACTCGAACGGTCGCTCATCATCGAACGGATTAAGGCCGGGATGCGTCGGCGTCGGCTGGAAGGACTGCCTATGGGCCGCGCCCCTCTCGCCATCGACCGCGAGGGGTTGGTGCGCGACCGCCGCTCCGGGATGTCGCTGACCCAGGTCTCCAAGAAGTACGGGGTGAGCCGGGCCAGCGTAGTGAGATTCGCCCGGGAAGCCATGAAGGGCGAATCCGCACAAGTCGCCGGACTCCAGCCAGTGATGACGCAGTCGCCAGCCGAGTGCGTGGCCTGATGCCGGAAGACGGTTTCCCGCTTGCAGCGGTCCCAAAGCACATCCTTTTGCCGGAGGCAAACCCTTATGACAGATTCCACAGCCACCCTCCCCGAGGCCATCGAATGCCCGCTGTGCCTTGGCAAGGGCGAACTCAGCCGGACCGAGGTGCTTGAGCGGCTGGGCATGAAGGACTTTGCCCGCGTCGCCCAGCTCAGCGCAGAAGAAGCCATACGCCTCATCCTGAAGAAGGAGAAGGATGCCGAGCAGGCCCGCTGGGCGAAATTCGACGCAGAGCTGGCTAGGCGGGTCGCAGAGGTCACGGGCAAGCACAATGCCGAGTTGCAGAGGCTCCAGGCCGAGAAGAGCGAGCTTGCCGTCCGCCTGAAGGGACTCGAAAAGAGCGCCTTTTCCACCCTCGAAAATGCCAGGCAGGAGGAGCGGCTGGCTGCCGAGAAGGAGCTCCAGAAGCAGCTTGCAGCACTGACGAAGCAAATTGCCGAGCTTGAGGCTGCCCAGAAGCTGGCGTACGAGCAGAAGAACGCCGAGGTCGCCAAGGCAAGAGCGGAGCTTGAGGCTGCTTTGAGCAGCGAGAAGGCAAAGGCGAACGACCTCGCCCGCCAGGGAAAAGACTATCTCCAAGAGATAGGGAACCTCCGCGACCGGAACCAGGGGCTTGAGTCCGAAATGGCGAAGGTGGCTCGGGTCGGGAAAAGGGAGGAACTGGACTTCGCCGAGGAGGCGCGGTCGTGGCCGGGCATCTGGGTCGGCGAGAAGCTCCCTCGCAACGGCGACTACCTGATGGCGTTCAGCGACGCCGCCGGGAACGCCCTTGAGCCCAGCATGGTCGTGGACAACAAGGACAAGGCAACAGTCGCCGAGGCCGACGTCAGGAAGCTGGTGCGGGACGCCAGGGAGCGCAAGCTTCCGGTCGCCGTGCTCGTGACGCGGGACGAGTCGCAGTTGCGGCAAGCCGACCGGCAGTGCCGCTGGGGGCAGGAGGATGGGATTTGGCTCCTGCGTTCCACCCGAGCCTGGCTCCCCCGCGACCTCGAAGTGCTGCGCCCCGTGTTCGAGCGGATGCGGGCCGAGGGGCCGGACTTTTTGCAAAGGAACGCCGCCCTGGCCGCCGAGGTTCGCCGGACGCTTGCCGACATCGACGAGGTTGAAGGGCAGCTCAAGAAGGCGGGGACCGCCATCGAGAAGGCGCAGGCGCTCACGACGAAATATCGGGCGAGACTGGCGGGGCTATGCGACAGCGCCGCCGCCGGCCAGATTATGCCGGGCAGGCCAGGGGGGAAGAACGGAAGGGCGAGCGCCGGGGGTGGCAACGGCACTCATGAGCGTCTCCTGCAGGAGGGCGGCCCGGCGCTGGGATTCTCATAGATTCCGGCGTCCAGGTTCCTCACTACTTTCGCCATCGGGACGCCGAACCGGCGCGAGATAACCATGCACTGGCCGGACAGCGAAGATGACGAGCAGCGTTCGTCGGCAGCGGCCGAGGGGAAGCCTCGCGAACTATAGGTGGCGCTTCCCGGTCGTATGTCATGCCCACGGAGGGGCCAATGGAGTACTTCTACGAACCCTGGCTGCTGGAACTCATCCGCAGCGACTCCGCATTCCTCAAGTCCCTGGGCATCGAAGGTTGCGTGATTGATGACCCCTGCCCTGAGCCGCCCCTGGAGGAGGTCATTCGCCTCTGCGAGATGACCCACGTGCTAGTCAAAGAGCTTCTTACCAAGGCGGACCACAAGTGGCTCAAGGCGATGGCCGTGGCGTGGGAACGGGAGCCAGCGGTGCAGCTACCCCTGGATTTCTGCGGTCGTCAGGAGACCGTGCAGGAGACCTAGATTTTTGCGGAGGCTCACATGAAGAAGGAATGCGGAAGTTGCAACGGAACGGGCAGGTGCCCCCAGTGCAAGGGCACGGGCCGCCTCGGCTATCCGGGCTACGGTACGGTGGACACGTATCGCACCCCCTGCACTGCATGCCAGCAGTCGGGCGTCTGCCGTGCCTGCCGGGGAACCGGCCAGCGGTGAGGGCAGCCAGGCGGTCCAGATGCTCCGGGGCGGCACCCTGAAGATGGACGCAACCAACGAGGAGGGTAGATGAGCCACCGTCATTTGTGCGATGTCACCGGCCACTTGTGGGAGTGCGGCGGAGCGGCCATGCGCCTTGGCGACAAGGAGCCGTCCGTATGCACTTGCCATTCGTGCCGTGCTCCTCTGGAGCAAGGCGACCACAGCGGGTGCAAGAACCTTGTCGAGCTTATAGCTTGCGCCGAGCATCGGGACGAGCAACTCCGCATGAGGGAAGAAGCCGAGAAGGAATTCGAGCGCCGTGCCGCCGAGTTCGGCTTTGACGAAAAGTGGGCGAGGATGAAGGCGCTGCCCGACGGGCCGGAGAGGCACGCCCTCGCCGAGGAAATCGTCGATTGGCTGTTCCGATAAACGGCAGCCGTGAGCCGGAGAGTAATGGGAGCAAACAATGGAAGCCAAGAACCCGAGCGACGAGGAACTGTGGGAGGCGTGCCGGAGGCTGCCCTCGGACTGGGAGCCGCACGGTCAGCGCAGATGGCATGGCCGGCGGGAAGCCCGCCCGGACTGCGACACATGCTGCTGGTTCGTGGAACTCTTCCGCACATCGCCGGACTGGGGGGTGTGCGCCAACCCGGAGTCCCCAAGGGCAGGACTGCTCACATTCCGGGAGCAGGGGTGCTGGCAGTTCGAGCCGGAGAAAGGAACCCGCCACGGTATGACCCGCTCCGCCCAATGTGACTTCATGAGAATTTTCGAGAAGCTCCTGCGTGAGCAGGCGGCGGACTTCATCAAGGAAGAAGTTCGGAAGGCAAACGACCCGTTGCCTGACGAGGAGCCTTCTGCCCCGCCGGAAGACATTCGCCAGACCCTTCTTTCCGTCGTGGTTCGTCGGCTGCTTCGGCACGCCGATGAGGACTTCCGCCGCCCGGCCTTCGACGGGATGGCGGCAAGGGCGAGGAAGGACACCAGAAGATATTGGGAGTTCGCACGCTGTTACTGGTCGAGGACGCTCGGGGTAGACATATCGGAAATCGACCTCCCTGTGAACGCCTGGGAACTGGAAGAGAAGTTCTGGAGGCGGGTTGACGCCGCCATCAGTGAGGCTCTCGGAGGGCGAGGGTCGAGACCAACAGAGAGAAAGCGCAAGAGGGCTGGCTAGCCGGCAAGGACCCCGCCATGCGCATCGTCCTAATCAGCGACACTCACGGGCTACACCGCCAACTGGAAGTGCCCAGCGGCGACCTGCTCATCCATGCGGGCGACTTCACCTTCTATTCAAAGCCGCCTTCAATCGTCTCCGACTTCAATGCCTGGCTCGGGTCGCTTCCGCACCGCCACAAGGTGGTCATCCCCGGCAACCACGAGTTTGCCCTGGAGGAGCCACGGAACCGGGGCGCAATCACCAACGCAATTCTGCTCGTGGACTCGGGCGTGGAAATCGAGGGGTTGAAGATTTGGGGGTCGCCCGTCACACCCCTTTACGGCGGGGCATTTGGCAAGTCGAGGGCGGAGGACCGGAAGAAGCACTGGGCGCAGATTCCAGAAGATACCGACATCCTGATTACGCACACTCCTCCCTTTGCCATCCTTGACCACGGCGGAAGCTCGGAGCGCCGGGAAGGCTGTCCTCAGCTTTTGGAAGCGGTCTTCCAAGCCATGCCACGGCTTCATGTGTTCGGTCACATCCACGCCGGATACGGTACGTTGCGGACGCCGGATACGGTCTTCGTCAACGCTTCGCTGTTGGGCGACAGCGGCAGCCTGAACAGAACCGATTGTGATTGACCTCCAAGCCCGCTAGGCATACAGTCCTTCGCCCGGAAGCGGAATTGCGTAGGCAGAGTCTCGCCGTCATCTTGCTGGCAGTTCGAGAGGGGGCGCTGACAATGACCACGGACGAAATATTGAAGAAGCTCCTGAGAGAGAAGGAAATTTATCCGCCTTCAGTGCTGGACCCCCATTACAGCGACACGCCTGAAATGACCAGAGGTGAAATCATCGAGAAGACCCTACGGGAGATGGGCATGCTTTTGCCCTCGGGAGAATACGCCCAATCCGGGGACGAGGACAGGGACCTTTCAATCGTCATCACCGAGCTTCAGCGCAGGCTGCCCTACGGCAACATCAAGACATGCGGCGCTTTCAGGCACCTCAAGGCAGGCTGCTGCGACCCCTGCCACACGTATCGTCCCCACTGTTCGATGAGCCTGATTGAGCTGCCTGACGGCAGCAAGGGTTGGGTGTGCTGTGCGATGAACCGGGCGATTTACCCGGAGCGCTATACGAAAAGCATGGAGCGCTATGCGGAGCGCATGGAGCGATTTTGGAACTCTCCAGAAGGGAAGCGGTGGCGGGAAAGGTTCGGCGGTGATGACTGCCTGGTAAACTAGCAAGGCGGAGCAGGCACAATGCGCAAGGAGCTTGAGGAAAAGCTGGTTAAGCGGTTCCCGTCATGGTTCAACGTGAATGGGGATGCCCGCCACTCCCTGATGCCGTTTGGGTTCCAGTGCGGCGACGGGTGGTACAACATCCTGTGGCGGCTATGTGTGGACATGGAGCCGATGGTCATAGGGCTTGAGAAGGAGACTGGAGAGCGGTTTGAGGTGGTGCAGGTCAAGGAGAAGCTCGGGACATTGCGCTTCTACGTGAGCCATCACACTGACACCATTGACGAGCGCATCGTGGAGGCCCAGAAGGAATCTTCCCGCACCTGCGAGGTCTGCGGCCAGCCAGGGAAACAACCGGAAACAGGCGGCGGGGTTCGAGCTGTGTGTGACGAGCATGCGCATAGCCCGGAGGAGCAATGAGACCGACGGGCAATGAGGTATGGCGGGAGCGGATTCGCCGGTCTGGGGCTCCGCTCCAAGCGGGAGCTGTGCCTCGCTCCCGCCTTTCAGGCCCATGCATCAACAGGGAGCGGGACATGGAGTTCTGGGCAGAAAGGTGAGGCACAGGGGTGTGCAATGCCTTTCATCAGGACAGGATTGGTTGTGACCCGACAGCAATTCAAGAACGGCATCGAGGGTTTCCTTATCAGCGGTGAAGGAGAATACTGCATGGCCGAGGTGGCAACCGCCAATGGCTATCTGGATTACGTCCAGCATTGGCGGAACGAAGTAGACCGCATCCTGTTCGTGGAACTCGTCTTCTTTATCCAACGTGAAACCAAGGCACCCTTTGAAAAGCGGAAAGCAATCGCTGAGGTAATAGCTGAATACAATACTGGCGAAGGCTTTCGCAAAATGCTGTTGTTTGCGAGAAAGGCTCTTGCCGTGCGGTACCTGAAGCAGCCGCATGCCGACCTGAAGCTGCCTGACGCGGAGACAGGCAGGAACGCATTCTGGCTGATGGTTTCCGAGGTCGTCAGCCTTGCCTTGGAGGAGCCATAACCCGAGTTACCGAACGGGGGGAAGATGAGGAAACGCCGTGTGATGGCAGCGAAGAAGGCGAAGGTGCTTGAGGTTGGGCTCTTCTTCGTGGTGGGCGGAAAGCCCTTCGTCGACGCCCTGCCGTGGATGGAGGTCCCAAGCGTAGCTGGCTTCCGGACCTATGGCGTCGGCCACCCCGAGTTCTGGCCGCGCTTGCAAATAGTCGGTGCCGTGCCCCGCGATTTGCAATATGACGAGGCACCTCGCGGGTGCCTGAACTACGAGGACGCGAGCGGCAGGTTCACCCTGTTCGCCGACGGGTGCATCATCAGGAACAAGAGATTAGTCAGCAAAATCATGAATGAAATGAACCTGCCGGGCGACACCATGGTCCTGCCCGACGACCATTACCGCTGCCCGAAATGCTTGCGGAAAAAGCCCACCCGGAAGCAGGAGGAAGAGGACTGGGACTTCTAAGGGGCAGCAGGGAGCGGGGGGCTGGTCGCAGGGGCGTCAGAGGCGTCTGGGCTGTGGCATGATATCATCAAGACGCTCGGATAGGAGCAAGCAACGTGAACGAGCAAGTGCGCGAGTTGCGGGACAAATCAATGCGCCCCAGCAGCCCCATGAGGAAGCCTTGAAGGCCACGCTGGAGATGATTAACCGGATGCAGGCTGATGGCGTCATCGGCAAGTACGCCATCGGGGGCGCTGTCGGGGCGACCTTCTACCTGGAGCCCTTGGCAACTGCCGATGTTGACATTTTCGTGATGCTGCCATTGGCTCCGGGAGGCTCGCTCCTCAGCGTTGCGCCCCTCTATGAGTATTTGACGGCCCGTGGCTGCCGCGTGGAAGGGGAGCGCATTGTCGTCGGAGACTGGCCTGTGCAGTTCCTCCCGCCCCACGATGCGCTGGAACAAGAGGCATTGGCCCAGGCTGTCGAGACTGAGGTTGAGGGCATCCGGACGTGGGTTCTAAGCGCGGAACACTTAATCGCGATTGCGTTGGAGACCGGGCGGGCGAAGGATTATGCCCGGATTGTCCACTTCCTCGAAGAGGATGCTGTGGACGCTGACAGACTCAATCGTGTCCTCATGCGGCATGGCCTAGTTCCCAAATGGGAGCAGTTCGAGCGCAAGTATCTGGAGGAGTAGCCATGGACAGGGACAAGGAAAGACGGAAACGGCTGGCGTCGCTTCCGTTTTCCGAAAAACTTAAGATTCTGGAAAAGCTCCGCGAGCGGAGTCGGGTAATCGCTGCTAGCGGCTTGAGAAAGATGGCCATTCGTCAACAAAAGCGCAATGGATAAGCCTTATGATTTCCGCGTGTGAGGCAAATCAATGCGCCCCACAAGCCTTAAGGAAGCGGTGGACCGCATCATCGGCGGCGAGAGCCGGGTGGATGCCGTCAGCGAGTTCCTCGACGAGTTCTACCCTAGCGGCCCTTCGGAGCGGCAGCGCATGATTGGCGAGGAGCCGGGGCTCACGGGCGTGGCGTTCCACGATGCCTACGTCGGGGCCGTCGGTGAGCACCTTGCCAGGCGCTGGGGGCTGGACATCCCGGCATGGACCGACGACCCCCGCCGGTTCCTGGACGAGCCCCATTTCCCCGACTACATGGAACTCGCGAAGCCAGTTTTCCTGCGCGACAGCCCGATTGCCTTCCGTCGCCGCCTGATTTTCACTGAGACCGAGCCGCTGCGGCGGGCGCGGTTCCCGAGGGAAGGACGGCTGCGACGGCCCTGGACCGGCTTCCGGGGAGGTGGTACAAAAGGTCGAAAATCGCGGAATCGCAAGTGGCTGCTTTCAGGGGGGTTGCAAATCACGTTTTGCCGCTGGTTCGCCGGCCCGTTGACTACAGTCAGTAAACCACCGGGGGTACCGTTCGAGGGTGGGCGGACCAGGGGCAGTCCGGGATCGGGTAGTGGGTCGCTTTCAATCCTCTTCAATCCTCTGGTCCTGTCTCGCTTTGCTTCAGAAACCTAAAGCAGCCGCATTTTGGACAATCCCAATACACGGAGTCCTTCTTCCCCTTACGGCTGGCACCCACTGCTAGGCCAATTAAGGTTCCCCATCCCAGTACGACCGATCCGGTGAGTGCGCCAACTATTCCACGTCCGGCACGCTTCATAATAGTTCCCCCCGAGAGCCTCAACACCATCTCCGTTCCGCAACTGCATTTCATGGCGGTAGCGTAGCATCCCGTGCATGGTTCGCGCCGCGTCCGCTTTCAAGGTCAGGGCGAGGCGGCAGGGCAACTACGGAAGAGGGCTGCCGGGCTGTGAGCGAGCCGCCGCGCCGCTCCCCTGGCCGCGCATGCCCGAGGGATTGAAAAATGCTGGACACGTCACTCCTAAGCTCCATCGCCAGGCAGTTGATGACCGCCGATGAGGTCGAGATTGAGGGCAAGCGGCTGCCCGTCCGCCGCACCAGCAGACAGGGCCTCAGGACTGTGACCTTCACCAGGGGGCGACAATACGCGGTGATTGAGCAAGAACCCAGGCAAGCCGAGCCGGTGGGGCCAGCTTGCCCGGAGCGGCCACCAGGTCGTCCAGTTCAAGGATGTCCAGGCGAACAGGTTCGTGGCGGTCGCGGTGGACGGCGAGGTGAAGGAGTGCGGTGGCGGAACGGACCGGGGCCGGGCCGCTGGCCGGGGCTAGCACGCTGCCATGGGTGCCCTGCTGGAGGGGGGCTTGCGGCTCTGGCCGGGGGAATGATTGCGTGTAGCCGCAGCATCATGCCTGCCAAGTGAAGCGGCAGTTGCCGCACGTTGTCGGCTTTCAGCCAGCAAGAAGGGGTGTAACGGATGGTCGCGTCCGGTGTTTCAGTCGTTATGTCAACCAGCCAGGTTCCAGCCCCGTTTCTCACCAGCAGGCGGAATCATCGGGTTGCGAGAGAAAGGGGAGCAGCCAAGCGGAGCATTGCGTGCTGGGAGCCGCCGCGGTCATTGAGGAGATTTCGCCACATTTCCAGCGGTGCGCCGTGGGGATCGGTCTCGCTGTTCCAGTTCGCTCCAATGATATCAATGTCTCCATCGTGATCCACATCGGCAACACGGATATTATGTGACCCCGTGTTGGCGACCACCTGCAATTTCCATTTCGCGCCTCCGCCTTGGTTCAAAAAGAAGCCCACACGTTTTTGCGCCGTTTCCTGCATTTCCGCGAATACCACATCGGGTTTCCCATCGAGGTTCATGTCGGCCACCTTAAAGGTGTGGACGTAGTCGACGTGGTCCTGAATGAGATGTTCTTTCCACGTCCCATGGATGGCGTCGATGGGGGCCTCAAACCACGAAAGCCGGCCTTCCGAATCGGCTGCGGATAGCACTACATCCGGCCTGCCGTCCTGGTTGATGTCTGCAACCGTGACTCCTGCCCGGTCCGGCCAGCCCCGGAAAAACCAGTGTTGCACCCACTTGTGATGCAGAGGATCCCGGGGATTCTCGAGCCACCACCCGCCTTTGACAATATCCAGTCTTCCGTCGCCGTTCAGGTCGGCAATGCAGGTACCTTCTCCATAAGTATCCGAGACCACCACGGGCGTCCACGAATCAGGGCTGTTCTGGAAGAAAACCACGTCCTCAGGCTGGCCCACAGGACGGGGAGGCTCCCACTTTTGATTTGCGATGATGACATCCACTTTGCCATCGCCGTTGAGGTCCGCTACCTCAAGGTCATGCGCCTCTTCGAAATGGAACTTCGCATAACTGCCAACCACGTGGACTTTCCACGCGTCGGTCGCGGGGTTTCCCCGGGGCTTTGGATTTTCGTACCACCTCACCTCGTGGCTCTGGTCCTCGGGCACTACAATATCCAAATCTCCGTCACCGTCCACATCAACCAGTTGCAGGTCATCAGAAAAGTAGCCGTTGGCATCAATCACATGTTTCGCCCATGTGGGGTATTCATACCAATAGAGGCCTCCGTGCTTCGCAGTACTTTTAGAATCAATCGGTCCTGCTCCTGAACTCACCACGTCCACTTGCCCGTCACCATTGATGTCTCCCACTCCGGTGGCCCACTGATTTAAAGGAGCGTGGGCGTCTATGATGACGTGCTCAAACGGTATCTCCATGTCTCGCGCGTCATCCGAGGAACGCGCTGAGATTCCTGCGATCCTCCACGCACCCGCGGCAATTCCAACCAGAAGAACGAAACATGCCGTTTTCAGCATCCTGCTCACCTCACTTTCCTTACCTGTTTTGCACAATTCAGGGAACGCGCTTGATCCGCAAGGCGATGTCCACCGTATGCTCGGGAGTGTCGAGGTGCTTCTTCCCGCCTTGGTGCGTGAACGTGCTGCTGTTGATTAGTGAGCCTGAGGCCGGGTCAACCCAATCTTCCTGGTAGGTTCCTCCAGGAAGATCCAAGACCAGGGTTTCATGATAATGCCCTGGGTTCACGATATAGTACATCTGGTCGTGTTCGAGTTCGCTATGGTGATGATACAACGCATACTGTTCTCCCACCTGGCTCATGCCTCGGCAGTAAGCTCCGTCCGGCACGCCGCTCACGACGAAGCTTTTATCCGCACGCATCTTGGCAAAGTCGAAGCTGCAAATGAAGTCCTTCAGGTGGCGCAGCGCACTCAGGACTTGAGCGTTATCGGGTGTGTTGCCGGCCGGGTCCTCAGCCGTGAATCGCGAGTTTAAATGGTTAAAACTTGCGCCCCCTCCCACCATGAACTCCCAGGCTTCCACACGGGAAGCCGCGACCGGGTCGGTGTTTCGGTACCACATTGGGTAATAGGCGGTTTCGTTTAGCTCAATCGGCTTGTTGTGGCCGTACTCATAGTCCAGGCCTTTCATCCCTCCCATCTGCTCACTATCCGCGTCCCCTCCCCACACGTACTGCCCCACAATAATAGAGAGAAGGGGACTTCCCGAGAAGTCGACCGGACCTCCAATCGGTCCCTCCACCTCCTGCGCTACCAAGTGCTTCTTGGGCAGCTTCTCCTCGGTGTCATGCACAACCTGCAACAGGTGGCCTACCCAAGGACCCGCGTCCGCATGCGCAGTAGAGTTGGACGGCTCATCGCAAATCTCCAAAATGACGTTGTCATACGCATTCACTTCCTGGGTAATCTTGCTCACGTACTCACTTTGGCGCTGGACCAGGTCTGGGTGTTTCAGCGTCTGGACGTCTTCGAAATCGCATTTGCCCACGCCCTGGATGTTATTTTCGTAATACAGGGCAGACCGAGGCCAATGCTCGACATACTCCGAGTTGAAGAAGCAGATCTCGACCACAATGCCGCGCTCAGCCGCCTTAGCAATGAGGTCTTTGAGACGCGCGAAATATTCCGGATTCCATTTGTCCAGGTCGAATTTGTTATCACCGTAGACATGACCCGGCTCGTTGCTTCGCGCCCAGGGCACGATGGTCCTGCGCGGCTTCGGCCCCAGCGGGTTGCCCTTGACATACTCGTCCACCACTTCGAGCACCGCGCCCGAGTAGGGACGTGTGTAATTCATTCCATACGCTTTTAGCGCGTCCAGATACTTGACATAGTCGAAGTCCAGGTTGACCACGGCGCCGTAATGCTCAGCTGACGTGATCAGAACGGTGGGCCGGCCATTGAACAGGTAGTAATGGGGATTGGCGGGATGGAGTTTAATCGGCTCGGCCAGGACCGTGGTCACAACAAGAAGTAAGGCGAGGCCCAGAAACCCTGTTCTCTTCGACATGTGGCGACCTCCCCAGTTTCCTCGTGGTGGAACATCCTTACTCTGGATTTCCACCGTCATTACCGAAAACCTCAAACACTTTCAGCTCGGGTCAGTGGTAATTGGGTTCATTCGGACGAGTCTTGGATCGAAAGAACCCCTGAGGGACTGGCTGGACTGTGGACGGACAGTTTGGATCGAGAATCGCAGCATTCGCGCCTACGAGCTTGTTGCCGGATTGTTGCTGGCCCTACGAACACGTTAGACGACCTCATAGGCTTGACTGACGAGCAACTTCAGGTAGTCAAGGTCGCGTTTGGCAGCCGCCATAACCTCGCCGGCCTTGGCACGCGAAAGCGCGATTCCTTCTTCGTTGGACACGCCGGGGATTTGGTACTCGAGGTGGAGGGATATGGGTCCTTGAAATCCTCCTTGGGCAACCATTCTCAGAAACTCTTTGTAGCAACACATCCCCTGGCCCAGGGGACAGTCATTTTCATCCCATCCTTCGGCGACCGTTTTCTTCCAATACATGTCCTTGACCGCCAGCATCTTGATGCGCGGCATGGTCAGCAGAGTGGCGATCTTCCAGCCCGCGACTCCGCCCTCCGCCGTCGCGTGCTGCAGGTCGAAGTAATAGCCGGCCCACTTGGGATCTAAGGTGTCCATTATTCTGGCGATATCCCACACAGGAGCGCCGATGTTGCCGGCGTGATTGTGGATTCCCACCTGGACTCCATACTTTTGCGCAACTCCCACCAATCCCCGAAATTTACTCCCTGCTTCCTCCAGTTCTTTTCGCACATCAACAAATTTGTACTCGTAGTAACCCGGTTTTAGAAACGGGATGGAGAGCTTGCCCGCAGTACTGAGGATCGGCACGGCCGTGGGGTCGTCCGCGGCAAGAAGCTCTGTCGTGATCATGGGAACTTCCAGGCCTGCGCTGCGTATGGCCTCGACGGCTTTGGGAAGATCCTCGGCCACCCTCTCCGGTCGCACTTGCCCGCCGTCCCTGACCGTCAAATCGATTCCTCCAAAGCCAACTTTCTTCGCACTCTGAGCTAACTCCCGCCAGTTCATCTGTGGAACTGCTTTTTAAAAAAGGCAAATCACGCCTCGAAATGGACTTCTGGCAGGCGCGACAGTCTGCGAAGCCTGGGAAAAAGGTCCGACAGCTACCGCGGCCGCCGCTGACGACACCTGCAAGAATTCGCGCCGGGATAGTGGTTTGTCCATGTAGTGTTCCTGTTTCACGAAGCTCCACGCTGCAAACTACGATCTGATGGCGCAACGCCCGGGGACCATTTGCTAGCTCGGGAACCGGTGCGGCGGACGGTATTCGTACCGGAGATACTTATTCGCCACTGAGTTGTTGGTGAAACACTCCGCCTTTCCGTCCCATTCCAAGTACGACTTGGTCCTAAGGGCAACATCTGCAATCAGCGTTGCGGAGGAACTGCGGTGGCCTGTTTCGACATCACAATTGCACGCCTTCCGGCTGCGCACGCAATCGAGGAAGTTGCGTGCATGGAGCGGGGTAGCGTCCATCCCCCCCAGCGTTTTGGCTTCTATCGTGGTGTGGCGGCACTTCTCCCACTGCTCGTCCACGGCGCGGTCGAGCGGTGTGGACACAGGATAGTCCATTTCGCTGACCGCTTCAGGTATCACTTCGTAACCGTCCCAACTGAGAAACATGGTGCCCTCCGTGCCGCGAACCTCAATGGTGCTTCCGCGCCGGTCAGCCGGCGAAGCATTGGTGTTGAATTGCGAAAAAGTCACAAGCTTTCCCCCAGGATAGGTCCACAGGACCTCCGCCGTGTCAGGAATCTCCCGGTTGTCTTGGACCGCCAGCTTTCCCCCCATGGCGGTTACGGCCAGCGGCGCGTCGGCGCCGAGGGCCCACTGGGTAAAGTCGAGAAAGTGGGTGCCAAAGTTGGAGATTTGGCCGCCCGAGTAATCGTAGAACCAGCGAAACCGGTAGAAAGTTCGATTCGAGTTGTAGGGGACCTTGGGTGCGGGGCCGAGCCAAGCGTCCCAATCAAACCCTGGGCGCGGGTCCCCATTCGGGGGATTACCGATACCGTTCGGCCATTCGTTCTGGATGTGGAAGGAACGGATCGTCGTGATTTTCCCAATCCCCCCACCTCGCAACAGGTCAACGGCCTCTTTCATGGCCGGGCTTGAACGGCGCATCAGCCCCACCTGAGTCACGCGTTGGTGACGCCGCGCGGCCTCAACCATCTTGCGCCCTTCCTGGACTACCAGGCAGAGTGGCTTTTCGACGTAGACATCCTTCCCTGCCTCGAACGCGTGAATGCTCTGCAGGGCGTGCCAGTGGTCTGGTGTGCAGATCACCACGGCATCGATATCCTTCAATTCAAGCAGGCTGCGGTAATCTTTAAACTGCCTCGGATTGCCTCCGATTTTCCTGGCTGCGAAATCCAGATAGGGCTGGTGCAAGTCGCAAATGGCCACGACTTCCGCGTCCCGGTGCTGGAGAAACCCGTCGAGTACCTGGTCTCCCCGGTTCCCGAGTCCGACAAAGCCAAGACGAATACGATCATTCGCGCCGTGGACGCGCGCGCTAGCCAGTGCTGTAACAATGCCTGCCGCCACGGCGCGCTTGCCGAATTCTCTCCGGGATAATTCGCTCATCGGGTCATCCTTTCTGACTTGTTTCGGGCCGCACCCATCTCCCCGCAAGCCCTTAGCCAAACAGGACCGAACCATCAGCCCTTGGGGTTTCGCGTCGGCACTGGCGCATCGCTGGAAACGGGAAGTCGCAGACCTACCGGCCTTCGGCATGTCTGCGACCTCTGTGACCAAGCTCTCGGTTTTGCTTCAAATCCCGGTCAGCCCGCTGCGCCGCTCTGGGTGCGGGTGGCGGACGGTCCGTCAAAACGTAATCTTGGCGGCAACTTGAACGATGCGAGGAGCTGCCGCACCAGTGATTCTCCCGAACAGGCCGCTGGTGAATGACCCGCTCGGGTTGGAGAACTGCGCGTGGTTAAAGGCGTTGAAGGCTTCAAAGCGAATTTGCAGTTGCATGTCTTCGCGGAGCCGCGTGTCTTTATGCAAGCCCAGTGTCCAGTTGTTGATGCCCGGACCATGGAAGAAGCGTGGATTAGCGGTGCCGATCTGTCCCAGGCTTTCCGCCGCAAAAGAGCTCTTGTTAAACCAAGCATGGTTGCCCGACCTGGGATCGCCCGTAATGGTCAGAGGGCTGACTAAATTGGGCATGTCGACGCCGGAGGTGCCTCTCAAAGCGTGGTCATCGCCCTCGAAGAGTGAAACCGGAAATCCCGTCGCGAACCTGGTGATGCCGGCAACGCTCCATCCATCGACAAGGCGTTTGGGAAGAGAGGTAAATGCCTTGTCGAACGGTATGCTGTAGACGTAACTGGTGACGAAATTGTGGGTGACGTCAAAATTCGAGAGGGACCTGCTGAGGCTGTGGTTCTGGTAATTCAGGCGGTTGTTGAAATAGGACCCGTTGTCGATGCCCTTGGATAATGTGTAAGCCGCCAGGAAAGTTGATCTGCCGGCACGTTTTTCCAGACTCGTCTGAAACGAATTGTAGTCGGAGTTGGCCCAGTCTCCTTCATAGAAGCTTGTCGAAAAGGCGCTGCCGAAAGGACTGCGCGTTCCGTAGACCATGGAGCCGTCCGGGCGTGTAAAGGTGGAATCCTCCTGCCGGGGCCCGCATTGCAGGGTCCCCGCCATCACCCCGGACCCTCTGAGACTCAGACAGAGGCTGGGATCACCCGGGTTCGCTTCCTGGATGCCGATCAACTTACGTCCCAGGGTTCCCACATAGCCGAGGCTCAACACCGTCGACCCCGTGAGCTGACGCTGGATGGTTAAGTTGTAGTCAATGCCGTAAGGAAGGGCATTGTCCGTCGCGTACCCCAGCGTGCTGTACAAGGGCAGGTAATAGGAAAAATCAAAATTCTTGGCCGCAGCACTCCCCGGCGCCGGAATCACAAAGGGAAACGGATGTCCCTGAGACTGTCCGGTTGACCTGGTCCTGAAAGGCAGCTCGAACTGGGGCGGACCCGAGGATCCCCAGTATTCGCCGAAGGGTACCGTCCCGAGTATCCAATACAGCGTTTGGTCTTGAATGGCCGTATAGAATTCGCCTCCTGCCAGCCGGATACTCGTCTTGCCCGGTCCACCGAAGATCTTTCCAAGTAGCCCGTCAGAATAGTTGGGGGAGTAGGCGATACCAAAGCGCGGGGCAAAGTTGTCGTATCGGGTCGGCGCCAAGGTTCTGGCCACTCCCGGGTCGCCCGGATACACCAGACCTTTGGGGGCCGAGGGGTACTGGACGGATTGTTCGCCAGGAACCAGTGCCACGATCTTGTCCTGGCTGTCATACCATGGCTGGCTGAATTCCCAGCGCAGTCCAATGTTCATGGTCAAGTTGGTCTTCAGATGGATGGAATCCTGCACGAAGGCCGAGCCATACTTGCTGCGCGAATCCAGAAGTTGCAAGCTGGACTGTGTGTAATTGGCGGGAGCCCCCAGTAGATAGTCAGCAATGTCGGAGCCGGTTTCCGATCCATCGAAGCCGAATTGCCCGACCGGAGCACCGGCATTCCGCTGGTTCATTTGGTAGTAACGGAAGTCTACGCCGAACTTAATCGTATGTCGCCCCGTGATCTTCGAGAAATTGTCCTGGATTTGATAAGTGTTCTGATTGGCGATGCCAGGAGACACTGTACCAAAACTGAACTCGTTTAATCCCACAGTAGGAACACCGAGGTATCCCGTGGGGCCAGAGTTGTTGATACCGTCCGTGCCCGCGCCCGTCACAAAGCCCATGCTTGTCAAGGTCGGTGCAGTGCCAGACGGGACCGTTTGCACGGGCAGGCGGGTGAAGCTCATCCGGAACTCGTTGACAGCCGTCGGGCTGATTATGCGAGTGTTGCTGAGCGTCGCTTGCTGGTTCTTCACTTGAGTGACGTCCGGGAAACCCGGCCAACTGGCGCCCGCGAGAGCATTTCGCGTATTCGTACCTTGGTAGAGATAGTACACCGACCAGTTCCCGGTCAGTTTGTTTAAGAAATCCACACGCTGCCCGAACATGTTATCGGCGATTCGGGTCGGGAAGGCTGCGGAGGCGTAGATGTCGCTTCCGACGTTGGCGGCGGGGATGAACCCAATCGTCCCTTTCGATGCAGGAGACCAAGCTGCTACCGGGATGATGCCGTTCGAGAAGACTTGGGAGTAGGATTCACCGTCGGAAACCGTGTACCCAAGTCGTTGCGAGAGCACCTGAGCCCAGGCGGACCCGTTCACCGTGCCGGTTAGATTGTCGACGCCAATGTTGCCGCTGCGCTGGTCAGCGGATAGGACTTGCACCTGGCTGGCCGATCCGCCGTTAATTTCCCGGGTTCCTTGATAATCAGTGAACCAAAACAACTTATCCTTGATAGCCGGCCCGCCCACGGCATATCCGAACTGATTTCTTTTCAAGGTGCCTATTTTGGTGTCGAAGAACCCTCGGGAATCCATATCATTATTACGCAGAAATTCAAACGCCGACCCGTGGATACGGTTCGTCCCGCCCTTGGTGATGGCGTTCGTGAGCGCGCCCGAGAACCGTCCGTATTCGGCGTCAAAACTGTTGGTGACCAGCCGGAATTCCTGGATCGAGTCCAGGTTCGGTTGGATGCCGGCCTGGAAATTTCCGACGTTGGACACGTCACCGCCGTTCACCAGGAAGCCGTTGCTGTTTTCCCTTTGACCGTTCACGGAGATGGTCCCCGGACCTTCATTACGCGTACCGGCGGGAGCCACACCGGATTGCAGCGAAAGCAAATCCAAGTAGCTCCGGCCGTTGAGCGGCAGTTGCAGAATTTGCTTTTCAGCGATGACCTGACCTAATTGCGTGCTCGCGGTTTCGACCTGCGCTGCATTCGCGACCACGCTGACTTCCTGCGTGGTGGTTCCCACCTGCAAAACGGCATCAACACGGTGCTGCTCGTTAACCGTAAGAATGATGTCCGTTTCAACAAAAGTCTGAAAGCCCGGGAACTTGGCTCGGACAGTATAACGCCCGACGGGAAGTGCCAGCATGCGGTACTCCCCGGTCGCGTTCGTGGCCGCTTCCGTCACCATGTTCGTGTCGACGTTAGTCGCCCTGACTTGAACACCTTGCATGATTGCACCTGAGGAGTCCGTGACCACACCGAGAATGGTTCCGGTCACGTCCGCCTTCACAACCGAAGGCCAAATCGCCACGATGCAGAGGATCAGTAACCATGACTTCCATGTTCGTCTCATTTCATCCCACCTCCCCTCTTAATTGGGATTTCCTTTTTGACTTCGAAAACGGCAGACTGTCTAAACCAACATTTCCGTTTTCAGATCTCGACCGACCGATAACATACAACTAACCCGGAATTTCCGATTTGGACCTCTAGCGTGCGCATCATACGCTTTTCCTGACCTCAACACAACGAACTTACCACCAGAGCAGGCCCCAGCAAGACCGCGGGGTTCCCACGGGTCGCTTTTTCTGCCCGTCTGACGCCCCCCGCTTGTTGCCGCGTAACCGATTTTCTCAGACACCTCTCCGGCCCTCCTACGTGGGCCCCGCATTTTGCAACCGCAATCGGAGTGCTACCCGCTCGGCACCGGCAGCGCCCAGATTCGCTGCAGCATCTGGTCAAACAGGCATCGGTGTGGGTGCCCCTCGGCCAGCAGCAGCCAATAAAAGCGGGCATGCTTGACCAGCCGCGCGCCCGTCTTGACCAACCGCCGCTGCAAACTCGTCAGCGACCAGGCGTCGATCCTCTTCGGCAGCATGAGGCGACGCCAGAACCGATACCCAGCGCAGGGCGGGTGCACTTGTGGATCGCGCTCACACCGCCCACCCGGAGCGCGCCAGGCTGCACCAAAATGGCGCAAGTGTAACAGTTTTCCCGTCTGTACAGCTAACCCCCCTATCGCGTTGACGGGATAGGAGATAGCGCGCCCCAAGATTGCACCCCCCCTTCCAAGCCTTATTGCACAACTTTAGTGCAGTTTTGCGCCTTGAGCGACATGGGTTGGCTTTGTGGGCACAATTCAAAGGTGCACCCCCCTTTGCCGGACGCGGCTTGACCGCCCCCCCACGTGGGAGTGCTCGCCCCCTGTTCTACCCCATTAGGGTCCGACAGAAGTGGAATAAACAGGTATTCGCGTTTTTTGAATCCATCTGATTTCCAAATATTGCGGGCGCAAGTTAATGTTTGGCAGGTGAACGCGGGTTCAACAACACCGTTCCCCCTTCACAAGGGGACCACAAAGAACTGCAAACAGTCATCCAATCGAGGGTGACGTAAATTTGATTGTGTAAAAAGGGAGAGGGTGTAGGTTTTGTTGTACGAGCAACAAAATCTCTTTTAGAGAGGAGCCTACACCCTTGATGCGAGCCGACTATAGCACAGAAGAGTATGCAGGTTTTCTGGAGAATCTGAAGGAGAGTTTTTGGGGTGACTTCCGGGGTCAGGTGCGGCAGACGTTAAAAGCCTTGTTGGACGTGGATGCC
>Ga0116124_1001281_pt1 | contig 19022 bp, 21 predicted proteins | sample June2015DPH_13_1_2_FD_89728 | JGI IMG/M metagenome (GOLD analysis project Ga0116124, IMG submission 89728) | Peatland microbial communities from SPRUCE experiment site at the Marcell Experimental Forest, Minnesota, USA - June2015DPH_13_150 | ecosystem: Environmental > Terrestrial > Soil >... | reverse complement strand
TTTACACTACAAATTTTACCAAGGGGATAAGTAGGTGTCAGCAGATAAAAGAGAAAAGCATAAGATGGAAATGCAACATGGCAATCCTTGATGGTGCCCTTGGAAGCTAAAAGACAGCACCATCGTGCTGCTGGCTTTTTCCGCGATTATCAGATCCATTTCGGGGTTAGCGTCCCGTTGCCTTCCATTCATGGATGTATCTGACCAAACTATATTTTTACGAGTTTTGCTCTTTTTTTGAAAAAATAGGCTTCTTTAGGTGAGTGCACATGAATTTCGAACGGTTCTTTTATTCCAGCTTTCCACAGCTCGCAATGTATCTTTGCTGGATCCAGATTTGTAATTATGAGGATGTCTATGTCGCTTGAGTAACTGTGTTCTTTCTCCGCGGTTGAGCCGAACAGGTAGGTTTGCGCTTTCGGGTCAAGTCTAAGAACCGTTTTTTTGATAGTTTCCAAATACTTTGACAGATTGATGAAGGCTTCCTTTCTTTTCAGAGCAGTTTTCACTAAAAGATCATACGACATTTTTCATTATCTCTTTAACTGCCAACGTTAATTTTTCCGCTTCGCGCTTAGTGAATTCTCTCATAACATATCTGGATGATATGTATAGGCATCTGAGATTTCTATGTTAGCTCACACTTTTTTTACCTTTTTCCCCTCAAACAAAACCCAAACCAAACCCTAAACCAAATAAGCAACCCAAAACAACGATTTTAAAAAAGCGCAGAGGATACAGGATAGGGTACTATTTGTGCTAGCTTTTTACCACAAAAAGCGCGATTGAACTAAATAAGCGGAAGAATAACCAGACCAGTGATTAATCCGCCTGCTAACCCTAGCATGATTGGGAAAGGCAAGCCTGGAAAGATTCCTTTTCTCTCAAGCATGAAAAACGTTATGATTGAACCCGCCATAATGCCCACTATTGACACTAGGCATGGTAGAATGCTGGGTAAGAAACTGAAGAACATCGCTCCAGTCAGCATGGAGTAGAAAACTAAGTCGCCGAGCCCCATCTCAATATCCTTAAACGAGAAGCTCAAACCCTGAAGCTGATCCATTCCTGCTGAAGACTGAGCAATTTTACCCACTGGACCACGATAAACCGCAAACACATCATACACCCCCAAAAACGCCAAAATCAGCACCGCACTCCATAGTGGAATTGAGAAGCCGAAGAAGATGCCCAATGCACCGCCGATGCCGACTACAGCTGCGTTTCGGGGTATGCTGCCTAAACGGAAGATGGCAAAGTCAAACAGTACTGTAATGGCTACAGATAAGAGTATGAGTATGAGCAGGGTGTCCAAGCTTGGAAAATAATTGAGGATTGCGTTCAAGTAAACCAGCGACAACAACAAAGATGCAGTCGTCATAGCAACAACGATTAATCCTTTGATGATTCTTTTGCTTCGCCGCTTAATCAAAAGATAAAACAACGTTGCACTTATCGCGACAATAATGACAAAGTAGAGAGCATTGCCAAGTGGTGCTGCGGGAGTGTTGTTAGGAATAGGCGTAACCGGAATAGCCGTCGACTGCGGCTGTGGCATCAGCAAGTAAGCGCAGCCTAAACCGAAAACAAGGCTTGCCAGTATCGGAGCCAAATAAACAATTTGAAACCTGAACTTGTCCAGCTTATCTTGCTCAGTCACAGTTGCTTACCCTAAATTACTAATAGCTAACGCCGCTTGCAAATAACACTGGTCACACAATAAGCTTTGCTTTTTATCCGTATCAAAAATAGAATTAGAAAAATGCATAACACACAAGCTTCTCGGGCAATGCTGCAAACCCAACGTGTGCCCCAATTCGTGAATAGCCTCCTTCAAAGCCCGCAACACAAAAACAGCCGAGCCAGCACTTTCACCGTAAAACTTTGGCTTAAGCCTCCACAACGAAATCAAAGCAGCCCTTCCAGGAGTGTACGCTTCACCAAACACATAGTTCAATTCAGGCACAAAAATGTCAACATCAACCACGCCCAAAACCCCATGAAACTTCTCGTGTTTAGACGCGTAAGCCCTGACTTCATTAAGAATCACGCTGGAACTGTACTGGTTACGTTTCTTATCAAAAGCCAGCTTAGGAACAGGCAAAACTTCCTTAATAACCGAGCAAGCGATATCAGGAAAAGTCTTAACTAAACCCTGCTGAAGCCCAACCAGCACATCAGGGGCTATTTCCCCAACAGCCAAAATACCAATCTTCATAACAAACAGCCTATATCTCGTAGGTTTCTCCAGTCCTCGGCGCCACAGCATCCAAACCCAACTCAGTCTTCGCCCAATTCGCCAAAAGCTCACAGTTACCCTCCGCGCCGTGAACAACGAAAACTTTAGGTTTACCCCCAATCCGCCGCAGCCCTTCTTTAAGCTGACTTGCACCGCAATGAGAAGAGAAATCAAAATGCCGATACTGCGCCTTAACCTTACTCACTTTCCCATCAATCATGGTGATACCCTTATCCAACAACTGTTTGCCAGGCGTCCCAGGAATCTGATAACTAACCAAGAAAATAGCATTATTTGCCTTTTTACCTATTTTGGAAACATAAAACTGTGATGGACCACCTTTCAACATGCCCGCAGGCGAAATAATAACACCAGGATCCTTCGATGCTCTCCGTCGGTCTCGCCAGCCATCAACCCAATCCAGCGAGTGTATAGCATTCATAAAAAGCCTCGGATCCCTAAGGAACTCTTTGTAGTTCATTATTATTCTGCTAGCTTCCCGAGCCATCCCATCCAAAACAACAGGGTGCTCAAAATGATTCGCTGCTAAAACACAAGCAATTTCCTGGGCGCGTCCCACACCGAACGCTGGCACCAGAACGGTCCCCCCTCGCTCAACAACCTCAGTCGCCGCCTCAACAAAACTTCTCTCAAGCTCGGGCCGCGGTGTATGATCCTCACTTGCATAAGTGCTCTCAGTGACAACTGCATCTAAATCCTCGTAATCCATCGATGCACCCTTTAACAATTTGCTGTCTTCCATGTTGTAGTCGCCAGTATAAAGAATCTTCTTGCCGTCCGCCTCAATGAGCACCTGAGCGCTCCCCGGCGTATGACCAGCATCAAACAGTTTAACCTTCATGTCACCGATGGCTTCTTCAACACCAAAATCTAAATGCCTGTTGTTATGCATCATAGCATCAAGCTCAAGATACTCAAAAGGCAAATAATAACCAGACAAATGAATAAAATCCTGAATAAGAACCTGCGTTAACTCCAAATTAAGCCTGTTCGTATACAACGGTTTCTTATCATTAATATAAAAAATTGGTATGGCGCCTGAATGGTCAAGGTGACTGTGAGTTAAAATTACCGCATCAACTTCTTTCGGAGGAACATGCATCGGAAACCCCGGCTCATGATCAAGCATAACACCATAATCTAACACAACCTTACTCTGCTCAGACTTAACAGTTATACCAATTCTACCAACTTCTCTGGCGCCGCCCAAAAATCCAACCTGCAATCAAACCAATCCTTGTTAACAGTTAACGACTAAAAATGAAATGCTGTTTTAAATATGTATTGACCCTCTCGTCACCTGCGCAGATACAGAACCCTTCTTAATCGCCCTCAAAACAGCGTCAACATCCAAAGAAGCATCAATCTTAGAGCACACACTAAACAACTCTGACAATTGATGAGCATCGCTGCCAGCTGTCCCAGGCAAACCCATACTCTTAGCAAGCTCCTTCGCCTCGTTATTCGCCGCCGCCGTGGACCCGCCATTGAGGACTTCTATGGCGTCAACTTTGTAGTTTCTCGCTAAATCGCCCATGCCATACTCACGATAAGGATGCGCCACAATAGAGATCCCGCTTATGCTTTTAGCGTAATCAACCACAGCTTCAGGCGTCCAAGGTCTTGGCGGCAACTCTTCAGTGCCCAAAATCAACATGTCGCCATACAGCGTGCTAATTTCAACGCCTGGAATAATCAAAATGTCAGGATAAGCCGAAGCCAACTCAACCGTAGCCTCGCAGCCTCTTACGCTGTCATGGTCTGTTACGGCTGCAACCTTAATGAAACTGTGAGCTACAAGCTGGTCAACCAAAGTTTTCGGTTGAATAACAGAGTCACTAGAATAAACAGTGTGAATATGTAAATCAGCTTGAATCAAGGTTATTCGCTCAATTGTCTACGCAAAATGTTCTCTAAACGAATTAAAATCTCTTTGCTTCCTTCCACATCTGCATCAACAGAATCAAACGCTAAACCCTTCGCTCTACACGCTGACCTGCAGGCTTTTTTAACGGTGTCTTTCCAAAGTTTAGCATCATTAAGCAAAACAACACCCGTGTACGCCGTGCGCCTAATGTATTCACGGGTTTGGCCCGCAACGTAGTCTACGGTTTCCAAGTCAAGCGGCAAAGCAGCCTCATGCTGGCTGAGCGGATAAACCTCATCAAGCTCCAACGGAACCACCCCGAATGGGGCAGCGTAAACGCAAATGTGAATTTTCGAAGCCAGCTCTTCGCCTAAACAGCGGAAAAGATGCCTAATCTTCTTAAACTCAGGCGCCCTATGAAACGGTTTATTCCTTGTTTGCGGCACAAGCAAAAGAACCCTTGCATTCTTCGGCGGGTCATATCGCTGGTTTAACCGTTTCCGATAATGAGTTATTTCAGGACGCACAAGACCCACCGAGTCGAAATAGAAGAATCCGCTGCCCTTCACAGTTGGACTGTACCTTTCAAGAAAATCAGCATGACTTCGCAATCGCTTTAATGCTGAAAGCAACGCTGGATGACCATGGACCCGCATTTCCGTATGCTCCCAAAGCCTGCCGTTCCTTATAGCTTGTTTAATGCGCTTAAGCTCAGCTTGGCAAACGTAGAGATTATGTTCAGCCAAGAAAACTTCCCGTTCCTTCTTCGACCTTTTTTCCAGTCCCCTTGGCGTTTCCGCGGAGCATCTGGGGCAGCAACATGGGAAATAATCCATTTCTTCAAGCCGCCATGTGCCGTTCTCAGTCATGTAACGGTTTTCCCTCGCGTACAACGCGTAAGCTGCTGAATCAAAAAGGTCACAACCCAGCGCCACAGCCAACGAGAACATAGCTGGGTGCCCAGCGCCAAACAGGTGCAACGGACGCTCAACGGGCAAGCCTTTTTTTGCAGTTAAAATCATGTCAGCTAATACGTCATAGCGGTAGCTTTCCATGACTTCCGTTGGACTTCCGAGAGCGTGGATTTGGAAAGGCAGTTTCCCCATTTCAAGCGCCGAGTTTGCAACAAGATCCAGGTGTCTTCCGCCCTGTATTGGCCCAACCCATAAAATGTCATCTCGCGTTTTGGTTTTAAAGAAAGCCTTTGCTCTGTGCAATGTTTCAGTCACGGTGCCTTCGGCTTGTTCTCTGGTTACTTTCCAGCCTGTTGGTATGTCAAGCATGGTGGCGATGTCGCTGCCGATGCCTTCTTGATAGGCAACGATGTCTTTTTGGCTAACGTCTACTTCTCCATAAACGAGGATTTGGTAGGCTCCTGAATCAGTCATTACTGCGCCGTCGAAGTCTAGAAATTTATGTAAGCCCTCGTTGACTGGTTTATCCTCATATCGTTTTTTGAGTATGTAAGCGTTAGTTATGACTGCTTCAAAACCAAACGTTTCCTTAAGCCTTCTAGGCGAAACAAGCTGAATGCTGGGGTTAATTACTGGGAATAATAGAGGCGTTTCCACTGTTCCACTTTTAGTTTCAAGTTTGCCTATTCTGCCAAGCAAGTCTTTTTCTTTTATTTCGAAACTCAACGCTGAAGCCTAAACAAGAATCGCTACTCGCTTATAAAAAACATTAGTTCACAAAGCCTCGGAAGGCAAGGCAACCAGAAGTAACTTTTCTATTGCATGTTTTTTGCTTACGTCGACTATGTTGTCTATGTCCGTGATGTTGAATATAACCCCTTTTTTATTTGCTTATGGATGCAAAATATGCTTTATCGGGGGAAATTGAAAAAGCTTATTTAGCAATTCACATGATAAACATCACTTCTCCATTTAAGGAGAATGAAAATCATGGGTTGGGACAGTGAATTTTTCACACATAGAAAAGATGTTTTTGGAAATCAAAAGGAACCAAGTGGAAGAATAGCGAAAGAGGAAAACAAATTTAGGCGTTGCTCAGGCTGCAATCAACCGATTGGAACTATATCAACCACGCTTTATGAAATCGATGAAAAGCATTACTGTTCAGAATGCTATTTTCGAACGATAGTTAATCAGGCTGTAGAAAGAGATCATTCTGACATAAAACGTGAAAAAGAAGCGCTAAAAAAGCCAGCAACATAATTGGCCAAAAAACGTTGGCTACCCACTCTTATTTTGCAACCATCCATTAACCCTAAAAAGGCACCTATCTTTACCGCGTGTGAGTGCTCACCCACACATTATTTTTGCTGCTGTCCTGGTAGAGGCTACATCGCCAATACAGCTAGCGTTTCAAATTAAAAGAAAAACAAAAAATTTAGGTTTTATGTTGTTGGTGGTGGAGGTCTTGCTCCAAGAACGACAGTTACCTGTATCTGCGAGGTTCCTCTAATAACAGTTATGACCAGATTGTCGCCTGGCAGAGTATTTTCTTCTAAGTAGCTTGCTAAACCATCGCCGTTTGTGATTGTTTGGTTATTGAGGGCAATTGCAATGTCGTTGACTTTTAATTTGCCATCTGAGGGTCCTCCGCTTACTACTGACTCAATTCTCCAGCCATAAGTAACGCTGGCGCCGGTCTGCTGGGCTAAGCTATAACTCATGTCCTCTCCTTCGACTCCTAAATAAGAGTGCCCATCGTATGAGCCGGTTGTTATCAAATCGTTTATTTCTCTTAGTATGGTGTCTGAAGGAATAGCAAAGCCTAATCCTTGTGAATTAGAAACTATTGCTGTTGTAATGCCAACAACGTTTCCCGCCGCGTTCAGCAGGGGTCCTCCTGAATTTCCAGGGTTTATAGGCGTGCTTGTTTGAATAATGTTAGCTATTGCATATCCTCCAGCCGTGTCTGGTTCTGTTATTGTTCTTCCTAGAGCGCTTACAACGCCTGTTGTTAAGGAACCTACCAGTCCATAGGGATTTCCAATAGCGATGACTGATTCGCCCACAGCTAATGTGGATGAACTTGCGATATCGAGCGGTTTAAATTCGGATGCAGATGCATTAACGGAAAGAACTGCTAAGTCAGAGTACGGGTCTGTTCCTAGAACTGTAGCTGAGTAGCCGTTTCCATCTGAGAAGGTGACACTTAAGTTTGTGGTGCCTAGAACAACATGGTAATTGGTTAATACAACGTTTCTGCCTGAAAAGGTGTAGACGACGCCTGACCCTTGCTGGATACCGCTGCTGATGTCGCCTTCTATTAAAACGATGGAGTTACGTACGTCTTCATATAAAGCGGTTAGTGACGTGCCATTCTGAAGAATAGTAATATTTTGGTAAGTGGCGTTTTGGAAGCCTCTGAGGTCAGAAACTTGACTTTCTAAACTTGTAACTTGACTGTTTAGGCTATTCGCTTGCCTGTAAGTGATGTAAAAACTCGCTAATGCTCCAACGAGTAACCCTGCCGCAAACAGAAGTATTAGAAGGCTAGCTAAAACTTTACTAGAACGCTTGGACGTCATCATTCCATTACGCCTTGAAAAGAGAGGTTGCAGTTTTAGAAGATAAAAGTTGCTATTTTCTGCGGTCAATAATCTCCATTGCTTCAGGTCCAGTGCCAATCAAAACAACCGGCACCCCTGTTTTGTCTTCAACTTCTTCTACGAAGTCTTTAGCGTCCTTGGATAGGTCACTGTATTGTTTGGCACCCCTGCAGTTTGGGAAAAGGCTGTCTATTTTTGTTATTGCCGCTTGTGTGGCACCGTTTATCCTGGCGGTTTTCTTTGCTAACTCGAAATCAAATGGTGCTGAGCGTCTGTCTCTACCTGTTCCGGCAGCGACTTCAAACCAGCCTCTTTTTTGCGCTTCCTCTTTTGTTATTTCTCCCGGTAACGGTCCGGCGCCAACTCTTGTTATGAATGACTTATAAACTATTAGAACGCCGTCAACTCTTGTTGGTCCGACTCCTGCTTCCGAGGCTATGGCTGATGCGCCTGTATCTCTTCCAGTCACGTATGGGTAGCCGCCGCTCAAGAACAGTGATAACATGAAGCCTTGTGTGCCTTCAAGAAGCACTTTTTTGCCCTCATCTAAGCCATCGTTGACTTCTCTCACTTGGTCAGTAAGGTACGGCTTCAACTCGGGGATGTCTTTGGCAAGTTTCGCTGTTCGTCGGACGCGTTCTTCAATTGCAGGTCCTACACCCCAACCTGTGGTTCCAATGCCTTTGTTGACGGCGCTTGCCTTGTCTTGGGCGCTGTGCTTTTCCTCAATTATTGAAGCGTTCAGATCTACGCCTATTCTGCCCTGCACTTTTGTGAGTTCTACTTCTTCAAAAAATTTCTGAACATGGATGTTTGCACCTGCTGCAATGAGCAGGCGTGTTTTAGGGTTTAAAAATGCAGCGGGAACCATGTGTAAAGCGTATTTTTTGCCTTCGTACCAGACGGTGTGTGCTGCGTTTACTGAGCCGGTTCTGACGCAGAAATCGAGTTTATCTTTGAGGGCTAAATAAGAGATTATTTTTCCTTTGCCTTCGTCTCCCCAGAAGGCACCGACAATTACCGTGCAAGGCATTTCAATTTCACTGTTGACAAGTCATCTCAAGAATTATTTAAAGATAGGGCAACTAAAGCGGCTTATTTTCACTTTTTCGTTTCTTTTCTTCGTTCATCAGTTGAGCTAAGGTGTAGGTAACATAGGCTGAAAAGCTATGAATGCCTTTTTTAATGGCGTATTCCTCTTTGACCTTAAGCCACTCGTTAAAAAAGTAATCGTAAACCTCAGCCTTTACCGTGATGCTTTTAAAGCCTTTCTTCGGCGTTTTGTTCCTCTCTTAAGCTAGTTAGCGAACGTGCATTTATATAAGGTTTCACAATATGGGGGACACCGTTAATTATATATTCAATCGTACTGTAAAGTACGGAAGAGGAGATTGGGAGTTCTGCCACGAAAAGGATACAAATGCATAACCGTCACCGACAAAGTTCACGAAGAAATCAGAAAAAGAGCCGAGGAAACCAACCGCACTATGAGAGAATACGTTGAATACTTACTTGCTAAGGACAAAGTTGCAAAAGAAGGAAAATAATTGTGCCCATTAAGGTCCTTCAATCTAACGACCGCGTTGCTGAAGTACAATTTATCTGTGATTGCTGTGGCAAATTAGTAAGAACCTGTGTAATAACAAGGGAAGAAGCTGAAGCTAAAAAAGACACAAAAATAACTTGCTGTCAATGCAAACATGCCCAAAACAACAAGAAATAAACTCTGATTTTTAAAAGAAGCTTAAGAACGCCTGTTTGCCGCTTCGTTATCGATTCTCTTTAAAAGCCTAAACACTCTTTTGCCCTTTATCGTTTTTTCTTTTTCTGTAATAGTGTTTCGTGAATCGCAGATATCGTCTAAAACTATCCCTTTTTCTTCATCCAATATAACAGGGTAAACTCGACAGCCTGAAGGCCTATCAGCGTAAACATTACATTGGCATTTCTTGGCGTCGTAAAAAACGCAGTAGCCTTCTCGGTTTTTGAGTTGTGCATAGCCTTGATTGTCATATTTTACGAAGTAGTTTTTGCTGAAGCCTTTCTTTTCTAAGCGCGTGATGTCTTTTTGTGAGAGCAGCATTTCTGTTTCTGTGCAACAGATGCCGCAGTTTGAGCAACGCATAAGCTTGAAGTGTTTTGACTTGTATTTTTGCTTTTATGCTTTTATGTTTTTTTTAGTAACATTTTAGGCGGCTCTTTGCAGCAAATTTGAGTTTAACAGTTCAGCCCAAGCAACGATTCTTAATGGTATGCGGGTGCTTCTACGGTTTCCATACGGAGTGTACTCGATGAGATTGTTTTTTCCTGAGCCCTTATGGATTCCGATTAATTGCACGTTTATTATCACGGCTCCATCTTTTAAGTGCAGGTTAACGTTTTTTCCAATGTACGATTTGGCGCTGTTAATGCTGAAGTTTTCCATTGCATTTTCACCACTCTTGTTCTTGGTCAGCTATTTTGCTCCAGCATTGTTGGCAGATAGGCAATTTTTCGCCTTTTATCTCAATGTATAGTTTGATGTTTTCGCTTTTACAGTCGTCTTTCCAAGGGTTTTTACAATGCTCCATGTATCTTACCTCTGAAATACCGCTTTAGCATTTAGCGCTTTTAAGGTGGTTGCAAAAACTACTGTTTGGAGCAGGGGAGGGGTGAGTGAAAGTAAAACTTTTAGCGCTTTCAAGGCCGCGCGATAGCAGAAATTAACACAAACCAATTGAATTAGCAACAAACTGGCACGCGGGTACTTAGCTAAGATAGATAATTTAATTATTAGAATGCACTATCTGGAATGGGCAGAAAGGTGGATGTTTGATGGCTACTGTTTTTGCTTATGGGAAAAAGATTTGCAGTTTGGCATTGACTTTCAATTCTCTTCTCAGCATTGTCTCGGTGTTGGGGGTTTTGGAGGGGTTCTATTCGGCAAGGTATTATTGGAAGCCTTATCCGCCATATCTTATTGATGGCTCCTTCTTTTGGTTTGCGGTTTTGGCTGCAATTTTTAACATTTATTTTGTCGTGAGAGTTGGTAGGGTGAAAACAGGGAGGTTGTGGTTTCATCATTATGTTTATGGGTTTATCATTTTTGTCTTAGCGTGTACTTTGCTTTTATTGTTTGGCTCCATTTCTTTTTTCGGTATATTTGTTGGGAACGGATATAGTCTTGCGGTTAATGCTGGGCGTTTCTTTGCTTTGGGTGGTTTAACTTTGTTCATAGACGATTTTGCTGATGTTTCGAAGAGATTGACTTTTGTTCTGAGGCTTGTTCGGTCGAAGGTTTATAGAGTTCGAGGAGTGATTCGCGTTGTTCAGGGTGTTTTAGGTTTTATGTCCTTCTACATTTTCTTGTGTGTTATCTTCTCGACTTCACTGCTACAGGGAAGTAACTCGATGGGTAATTTGGTTTTGGCTGGAACTTTGTTAGTGACGAGTCTCACTTCTCTGGGAAGTGTATGTATGAAAATGTGGTGACGCTCAGCGTTTGACAAATCATGAGTTTGTAGCGCGTAGCACGCGAACATGGTTGAGGTTTATGGATTGTTTTTTCGGAGGTTGCACTTGTGAGCATCTAATTGTTAGGTAAAGGAGTCAGTGACTATTCATTATAATCAAGGCAGTATGGCTTGTTTCACTGTCTTTTGGAATATCCTTGTATATTATTCTTTATTGGTCTGTTCTAGCGGGTTAAAGGTTTATTATTTGTGGCGTTATGGTTTGTTTTGTTATTTTTAGCAATCCAACCGATGGCTTAATCATGAAAGATGCTGGGTCAGTGGGGCTTCCAGGGTTAATGAAGAGATTTTTTTCTTCCCATTTTATTTTGGAAGCATGCGTATGCCCATAAACAAAAACGTTGAAACCATTCTCTTTAGCAATTTCCACCATCTTACCTGAACCTTGAAGAACGTTCGGATCATGCATTACGCCTATTTTCCAATCGAAAATTTTAAGTGAATTAAGCTCAGGTAAAGCGCCGCTGACTTCTTGGCCATCCATGTTGCCATGAACCGCTAAAACTGGGGCAATCTGCTCTAGTTCGTCAATTACTGATAATTCCACTAAGTCGCCAGCGTGTATAATGAAATCTGCGTCCTTTAAGACCTCGAACACTTTTTGGGGAATACACATGGCTCTTTTAGGGACATGCGTATCAGAGATTAACCCGATGATTTTAGCGGCTTCGAAACTTGCCGTCTCTCGATTAGTTATTGTTTGCATGCTGGTCATTTTGCGGTTGACACCAAAGTGGCGCTATCTTACTTGTTAGAATGGGTAAGTATAAAAATTTTGCATTCCGTGAGGTTTTGAGCGTTTTAATGTTTGAGAAAGCCCAAGTATGATATAATCAAAAAAGAGGTAAAGGGTAAATTGGGCTCTGTTAGCTCATGAACCTCTTCACGGTTTCATAGAGTATGCTTGTTCCGTAAACAAGGTTTTCTATAGTTATTCGCTCGTCGATGCCGTGCATTCGTTTATTTAATTGATCGTTTGGTTCATCTGGGATCATTGGTTGGAAACCATAGCATATGCTACCTTTTTCTCTAAAGAATCGTGAATCCGTTCCGCCAGTGGCTAGTGTTGGTGTTACTCCGCAGTTGGGTTCAAATTCTCTAAGAACGCTTGTGATGGTACTGTAAAGTGGTGTTTCTGTTGATGATTCTGAGCCGTCATGCACTTGAATAAACTCAAAAGTCAGCTTTTCTAAGCCCACATCTTTGAGCAAACCTTTGATTAAATCAATTGTTTTAGCCACATTTTGCCCAGGAAGTATTCTGCAGTCAAATATTACGTCGCATTCTGAAGGTATAATGTTCTCTTTGACACCGCCATGAATCATAGTTGGTGTAATAGTCATTTTAGTCCGCGGTCTAATTTCCTCAGCCAAAGCTCTGTCTTTTTTTGCTAACTCGTCTAATATTTGCTCGCTTTGCTTGGGATTGGCAAGTAAACGTGCAAATGGCTCGTTAAGCTCTGGATTATGCTTTGCAATTTCAGCAAGATACCTCTTAAGTGTGGGAATATACATGGTTTCCGGCTGGTAATTTCCAAGTTTATCGATGACTTTGTATATGCGCATAATAGCGTTATCAGCTGTGTTTGGAGTGGAACCGTGACCTGGGGTTCCTTTTGCTTTTATTTTAAGCCATAAAATTCCTTTTTCTGCCGTCTGCACTGTAAAGACGTTTCCTTTTTCTGTTGGAACAGCTAGTCCTCCGCCTTCATTAAGCACGTATGGGCACCAAATTTTTTCTCGGTAATTCTGCAGAAGGTAGCCTGCCCCTTCTTCACCCCCTTTTTCTTCATCCGCAGTAGCTGCCAAAACGACATCGCCTTTAAGCTTGACATTATTCTTCTTTAAAAGTTCCATGACTAGCACTTCACTGGCTGTCATGCTTTTCATGTCTATGGCTCCCCTACCATAAACGTAATCGTCCTTAATTGTGCCGGCAAACGGGTCAACGGTCCATTCGCTTGGGTTAGCTGCAACTACGTCCAGATGCGACAGTAAAAGCAGGCTAGGTTTTTCACCTGTTCCCTTAAGACGCGTGATTACGTTGCCTCTTCCAGGCGCTGACTCAATAATTTCAGTCTTGAAACCTTGGTTAGCTAAGTATTGTGCTACGTAAATGGCTGCTTGGGTTTCGTTTCCTGGAGGATTAGTTGTATCTATGCGTATTAACTCTCTAAGCAATTGAGTGACTTCTTGCTTTACCCCGTTTAAAATTTGAGGCGGCATTATTTTTCAAAGCTCCTGCATGTTGTCTAGGCGTTTTTTCTCTTAAGAGTATCGATTGCCATGTTACTGTTGCCCTGTTAAACTGGAACGATTTTTTGTTTATTCAACAACGATGTTTATATATGATGCCAAAATCGCTATTGAATGATGAAGTTGGTTGTAATGAAAGAACTGAAACCTATAGATTACAAAATACTGTTTGAATTAATGAAGGATTCTCACAGAAGCGATAGGCAACTAGCAAAATCCCTAGGTGTTTCCCAACCTACAGTGACCCGAAGAAGAGCTATGCTCGAAGAAAACTTCATAGAAGGATACACTGTTATACCAAAGTTTGGTCAAATCGGGTTTGAAATAGCAGCTTTCACGTTTTTGAAAAGCAAACTTAAGCTTAAAACAGGCGAAGAAAAAAATCAAGCTTTACAGAAAATGCGAGAATGGTACATGAAACAACCCAATGTGATTCTCGTTTTGGACGGGAGAGGGATGGGTTGGGATGCTGTCTGCATTTCGCTTCATGAAAACTTTTCAAATTTCGCTGAGTTCATAAGAGCGCATGATTCAGAACTATCTGAGTGGGTGGTTGAAAGCCAAACTTTCCATGCTGATTTGAAGGCTGGAATCGTAATCAAGCCATTACACCTTAAATATTTGACAACACCAAAATAAATCAACGCATAAAACTGCCTTACTTGAATCTGTAAGGCGGTTAACTGTTCTTTGCATTCTATTTCCTTTTTTTCCAAAATATTTGCCGAATGGGTGCTTTCTGCTGGAATAGAGTAAGCTTTTTGCTTGGGTATGTATTTAGCTCTCGTTTTTTGTTTTAGGGTATTTGTGTGTGCTCAGCCTACCTACCCGGTCTACTAGATGAGCCTAATAGGCTCCAAATATGATTCAACATAGATGTGCATAGAACGAAAACCGCGCACTTTGCATGCAGAACAGTGCTTTTCAACATAGAAAAATCTGTTTTTTGATGTAGAGGAAAAGCGGTAGAAAAGAAAAAACAAGAACTAAATATACACAATTTTTTTAATGATGCAATTCAGGAAATAGACAAAGATGGCGAATCAGCTTGACCTTTGGCGGCTCCAAAGTTTTGGGCTGCTTGGTGTTGGGCTTCATTAAGGTGGTGTAAGTAGTGTCGCGTTGTTGGGGTAGCCTTGCTTTCTTCTTTTAGCTTATGGCTCTACTTTGCTTTGCCAGCCTTCTTAGCGCAAGCATCACTGCAATACTTCTTCTTACTATCAAACGTAGTATAAACCTGCTTACAAACCGGACACTTCTTCTGCATCCAAATCGCCTCACAAACCCACTACATGCTACATATAACGACTAAAAGCTTTTCTTAAAAAACCTTCATTTTTATTCAGAAAACCAATAAAATCATCGAAAAAGACGAAAATGAGAAATTTTGGTAATTACTTAGCGACAACGCTTATCTACTTTTCCTTACCTTTGACAAGCGATTGCTTGAGCTTATATAATAATTGTAATCTCTCTAAATGGGGTAATAAATGACTTCCAATCCTTGTCAAATCTTTGTATCACATAGCACAAAAGATACTAAACTGATTGATCTAATTACGCTTGTCTTCAAAGGAAGGAGAATAACCCCTTATTTTGCTATACGTGAAATGGAGGGAAAGAATCCCGTTGAAAAAATCATTGAAGCAATTAGCAATTCTATGGGTCTTTTCATCATCATGACCCCCAACGTAGTACTTGATCAACACACAAGAGACTGGGTTGTATTTGAGATCGCTGTTGCCAAAACCAAGGGTATTCCTATCTATTGCTGGATGGACAACACCGTGTCAATGGACAAGCAGTTTCCGAGATTGATAGAAAACATTACAGACTATGACAAATTTGACCTAGCAAGTGATTCTGAATGCATTCGAACAGTAACTGCGATTCTTGAGAAAGCATTTGAGCTATCAGGTTTAACCGAAAAAATTAAAGAACCCTCGACAAAAGAACTAAAAGAAGGATTAATTGAAATGGATGAAGCTAAGAAGATTGCGACAGAGTTCGTAAACCAGGAAAAGAAACCCTCTTCGGTGACGGTAAATTCAATCGAACCAAAAGGCGATTTATGGCTAATAAAAGGTCGGCACTCGACTAGGACTGACCGTGGTTTTAGCTCACAAAATTGGAGCGTAGAAATAAAAGGAAAGAATATTGTCTCTTACACATTTGATAAAGGAAATTTTATGTATATTCTGTAGCAAGTGTGTCTGAAAATCAAAAGCGTAATAAACCAAGCGATAGCCTTTTGAATAGACTTAGTGCATATCAATATACTAAGTGGCTCTCAATGAACTTGGTGAATGAGGAAAAGAGTAGCATAAAGAAATACGTTTTCTTTATTTCTCATAGTACAAAGGACACAGGGTTGTACGTGCAGGACCTCTGCGAAATATTTGAAACATTACGCGTCCAAAATTTCTTTGCCGATAGGGATGCACCTTTGGGTAGTTTTCTTCCTGATCAAGTAAAGAACGCCATTGATAATAGTGAATTATTCCTTGTTATATTTACGCAGAATTCTAGAACCAGCCCTTGGGTTAATCAAGAAATAGGATATGCGCTTGGTAAAGGCGTACCAGTCATACCATTGAGAAAGGGGAACATAAGAATAAAAGGGCTTATTGAAACTGCCCGCTATGTTGAACTTAAACAGAATCCAATGGAAACCGTACAAGAGGTATTTTCAAAATTAAGTGCAATGTCGCTCAGTTCATCCGCACAAGCGATTATAATTACTGTTGTTGCTTCTTTGAAATTAAATGAAAAGTTCGGAAAAAAATACGAGGCTAAAAAATGACTTTTAAGGTTTTTATCTCTTCGAGTGTTTTAGACAGCACAGTTGCTAATGAATTGAAAAATAATCTTGAGCGATATGGCATTATATCAGTATTGTCTCCCAATAATGAGGCAATGAGCTTACCCTATGAACAATTTGTAAGAAACCAGATTCAGACTAGTGATTGTCTATTGGCAATAATGGGAAAAGGTGGTTCTCGGTTGGAGAACGTGAACTATGAATTAGGCATGGCTGTGGCACTAAATAAAATAGTGCTTCCGTTTGTTGAAAAGGGCTCCAACATACCTCAATTTTTAGCCCAAAAGGCATTTATCGTATTCGACAGAGATAATCCTAGGCTTAGTTACGAACGTACTGCGCAATACCTTAATCAGCTTAAAATTGAGAAAGAAAAGAGAGATTCTATTGGCGGTTTATTACTCCTAGGGCTCGGGATAATTCTTCTGGGAGCTTTAGCTTCTTCAGAATAAATTATAGTTAGCATCTTCTCCCTTTATCTGGTAAATGCTTCAAAAATTTGCGATGCGTTCGTTTTGTTTATATATTGGTATATTGACTATGGATGTGCAAAAAGAAGGAATATCTAAAGTCTGGGTTCCAAGTCTCCAAGAGGCGAATTCGCCGCAAGACAACTAAAAAAGAAAAAACATCAATATAATTTTAATAAGTGCTGCAATCAGTATTCTTTTGAGCGAAAAATATGGATTACGCCGTAATCGCTGACTCCTACGAAAAAATTGAAGCAACCACAAAACGCCTAGAAATGACAGATTTACTAGTTGACTTGTTAAAAAAAACGCCCAAAGACGTCATAGCAAGGGTTGTTTATTTAACGCAGGGCAAATTGTACCCAGACTTCATGGGCGTTGAGATGGGCATTGCCGAAAAACTAGCAATAAAAGCGCTAGCCCGAGCGTCTGGACAAAGCGAAAGTGTAATTCTACCTGAACTGCAAAAAAGCGGGGACATCGGCGAAACGGCAGAGAAACTTTTGGTTAAACGGAAACAATCCACCTTCTTTACTAGAACGCTTACGGTTGAGCACGTCTATGAGACGCTTGATAAAATGGCCAAAACCTCCGGCTCTGGCGCTGTAGACACCAAAATGGCGCTTCTCTCCAGTCTTTTAACTGATGCCTCGCCTAAAGAAGCAAAATGGATAATTCGCACCGTAACAAGCAACCTGCGGCTAGGCATTGCGGACATGACGGTTCTTGACGCGTTAGCAATAGCGTACGGCGGCGGAAAGGAAGCCCGAGAACTCGTTGAGCGCGCTTATAGCATTTCTTCTGACCTTGGCAGAGTTGCAAACGTAGTTGTAGAAAAGGGTTTGGATGGAATTAAAGAGTTTCAAGTTGTGGTTTTTGAACCCATAAGGCCCATGCTGGCAGAGCGGTTGGCTTCGCCTGAAGAGATTTTAGAGAAGTTCGGCGGCAAATGCGTAGCCGAATACAAGTATGATGGGGAACGGGTGCAGGCACACAAGAAAGAAGGCAAAGTGATGTTGTTTTCTAGGCGCTTAGAGAACATTTCCGACCAGTATCCTGACGCGGTTGAATTAATCAAAGAAAAAATCGCGGCAAAAGAAGTGATTTTGGAAGCTGAATGTGTGGCGATGGATTTAGAAACAGGCGATATGCGCCCATTTCAAGAGTTAATGCATCGGAGACGCAAGTATGGCGTGGAAGCAGCCATAGAGCAGTATCCTATTTCGCTTTTCCCCTTTGACTTACTCTATGTTGACGGCAAAGACTTAACCCTTGAACCTCTTCCCCACAGACGCAAAGAGCTTGAAAAAATAGTTAAAAAAACTGACCGCGTAACACCAGCCATTCAAAAACTTGTCAACAATCCAAAGGCGCTTGAAGACTTCTTTGAGGAAGCAATAGCGGAAGGCTGCGAAGGCTTAATGTGCAAATCCGTCGCCAAAGACTCAGTTTACCAAGCGGGAAGCCGAGGGTGGCTTTGGATAAAATACAAGCGTGACTACAAAAGCGAGATGACTGACACCGTGGACCTAGTGGTGGTGGGCGCTTTTCATGGAAGAGGAAAACGGGCGGGAAGGTACGGTGCTTTGCTTTTAGCCACCTATAACGATGAAGGGGACACTTTTGAAACCGTCACCAAATGCGGCACAGGCTTCACAGACAAAGACCTTGCAACGCTTCATGAAACGCTTCAGAAGCATGTGATTCCCCGCAAGAATTCGCGTGTCCAGTCGATGTTGGAGGCGGACGTTTGGTTTGAACCCAGCTTGGTGCTTGAGATTTTAGGTGCTGAAATCACTTTAAGCCCCATTCACACATGCGCTATGGATTCAATACGCAAGGGAAGTGGTTTAGCGATTCGTTTTCCACGTTTCACAGGTAAATACCGAACCGACAAAAGCCCAGAAGACGCGACTACTTCAAAAGAGATAGTGGAGATGTATCGTGCCCAACTGAAGAAAATTAGCGAGTCTCCGCAGGCATAGAAAAGCTAAAACTGATAAGCATCAACCGCTAAAATACTCAGCGTGCGTGAATTACGTTGGCTCAAGACCAGGAAAAAATGAAATCACTCATCGCATTCAAAAAGCGAATGGAAGAGCAACTGGAAAAATTAACTGCTGAATCTAAAGAGGTTCAAGCTGCCTTGGATACGGTTAATGGTATCTTGCTTGATAAGGGCTTCAGGCGTGGAGACATTAAAGAGGTTCCTGAGGCGCCTGTGCCTAAAGAGGTTGTTTTGCCAAAACAAGAACCTGAACCCCAAAAAGTTGTTGTTCAATATACCTCTGACACTTCAAAATCTGTTGCCCAGCGT